>Ga0302211_10000148_pt1 | contig 29382 bp, 22 predicted proteins | sample II_Fen_E3_3_FD_200234 | JGI IMG/M metagenome (GOLD analysis project Ga0302211, IMG submission 200234) | Peat permafrost microbial communities from Stordalen Mire near Abisko, Sweden - II_Fen_E3_3 | ecosystem: Environmental > Terrestrial > Soil > Wetlands > Permafrost | place: Sweden: Abisko... | reverse complement strand
ACCAAGACACGGGTGTGTGATGATCGCCGACTACTCACCACTAGATTTCATTCGTTTGTGTTTATTTATGTTATGTGACGAGAAACTCACTGAAGAAATATATGTGTCGGGCAAATACATCATCATGAAAACACATATAATAGACACATCTACTATGTTTCGTGAATGGTATGTAGCCGATACAAGGAATATGAAGTTTTATACATATCGCATGCACGATATATCGGGCCGTGTAAGAGGTCGACAAAGAATTAATGTGCGCTTTGAAGAGTATATCATTAGTGGTTTCGTCGATCAGTTCGGAATGGTAAAATGCCCATGTCCTATATATGGTTGTGAAGGGGCAATTCGAGTAGCACACGGTGTAGATGTTTGGAGCACAATACAAAACGTGATCAATGTGTATCTCGTTGAACACATCCCAAAGATCAACATATGTCAGTTACATGACATCGATATCATCACGGCATATTAATGGCGCATTAATGTCTTTTATTTTTTTGCGACATGAAATTTGATCTCACCGCCTGACAAGATAATTAAGATGAACTCTCGAACAAAAAAGTTGCATGACGTTGTTCGTGAACACTTCGCAGAGAACGTTTTTGGCTTCACATTAAATAATTTGTTTGTTCGTCGAACAATACTCGGCGACATATATTTTGTGTACGACTCGAATGTCATCGAACATGCGATAGATGGTTGCATCGAAGATCATGTCAAAACGTTTTATACATATGATATACGGATGTCTATTTTTGACTACTCGACACGCGATTTCATCGTCGCATGCTTAGTTTGCATGGATCTTTGTGCTGTCAACAATGTTAAGGTGTCTGCAAATTTCATAACTGCTGACTACTATGAAACTGTTTACAGTGGGTCTTATCTCGAAGAAGTGATCATCGATATACGAGATTTTAAGTACTATTATCGCGGAACATCTGTTTCTGATGGTGACTCATTCATGAAAAAAATCATTCCTGTCGACAAGATCATAAGTCCGCGAAATGGCCTTGAAGGATGTTATGTCGCATCAGAGAAACAACCATTGGTACCATCAGATGAATACTTCGTTGATTTTGTGCCGAATAGTTCGTCGATGTCATTCTGGGATCGTGTTGATGCAGTCATCAGAATTTATGAGATGCTCAAAATTCCGAAGATGTATATCGGTCATTCGGACATCATTATATATACACAAAATTGATCAGTTGCCTAACACGACATTAAAACATGAATGCTAGAACAAAAAAGATACACGCTCTCCTCGATAAATATGGCGAAAATATGTTTGGTATCACTTCTGACTATAAACTATTCAGACGAGATAATGGCAAATATGTGTTTTATGATAGCAACGTCGATGAATCGCACGAACAATTATGTGGCAACATGAGCGAACACGAATACTTAGCAGAAACCGTATCTATTTTTGATTATTCTCCGAGAGATTTCATAGCATCTTGTTTGATATGTGCCAATATAATATGCACATATTATATAAAAATCAAGGTTGATTCACGATACATATACTTATATAATGAATATTTCGTTACCATGATTATTGATACTAAAAACTTCACATGGCGTTTATGTCTATGGGGAAACCAGGTGTATAAAACTTATCGTTTCAATAAAATAGATAAATTTATATCATACTTTAGCCGTGGTGAAAATTATGGTTGTGTATTAATCGACGATGTTGGTCATGATCTGTCTCGAGATAATTTTGATACATTCGACGGGACGTTGTTCTCGTTGAATGATTGTGATATATGGAAATATATACAAAAAATATTGAATGTGTTCGAAGTCGAGAAGATACCAAAGATAGCATGTTGGCCGCCTGACGTACACATTCTTACTTTTGAGTAGGCTTAGTGCGTCTAGCACGCGTAGCACGCACGTAGCATGTATCATTTTTTTTGTTCTGTGTTCGCATCAAGTATTCACTCGCGGTTTCGGTAGTATCATGTCGCACACAACAGAAGAATAATTGTTTCATTTTGTTTTGTATAATGAAGTATAACAATAAATTATGGACTTTGTAACCAATACATTTAACAAGATCACCTCTGTGCCAGGTCAAGTTATGGACACGTTTGCATGGTTATCACCACCAGTGCTATTGATCATGTTCGTCAACATGATTTTGCTCATCGTCGTGTTAGTGAAATTCTCAAATTATATTAGCGAAGGGTTCGCACAACCGGGCGAAAAGTTAACAATGTACTATGCGCCATGGTGTGGTTATTGCAAGGCCGACATGCCTGCTTTCGAAGCATTGGCAACTAAGTATGCGGGCAACTTGACATTCGAAACAGTCAACTGTCAAGAACGACCAGTCACAGGCATCAACTCATTCCCAACATACATCTTTACTAAGGCTGACGGATCAAAGATTGGTCATCCAGGTGCATTCGGAGATCAACAAAGTATGGATACATTCATCAGAGATGTTTATCAGATTGATGCATGGGAGAAGGCACAAGCCGTCGCAGCTGCTCAAGCAGCTCAACTAGCCGCACAACAAAATGCAGCTGCAGCAACAACCGTCGTTGCTGTTCCAACAGTTACATCAAACTAATTTGCGGGCGATGAGTCGACGGTCGGAGCAGATGACGTAACTGACGTTACTGACTCAACGGTCGGAACTGATGAAGTCATCGATGTAGAACTATCGATGTTACCTGCATCTAAGTTAGCAATGGGTGTTGGTAACGGAATATCTGTTACATCAACTGTTGTAGGATAAGCATTGTTGATCCCTGATACACCATTATCAACTGTGTGATTTTGAATGATAGAATCATTGTTTGTATCAGTACCAATAGGCGCATCGCCGGTTTCATTCAAGTCGTCAAACACAGATTTACATTCATTGACAAGAATATTTTTTTGCGAATCTGTAAACTGCTCAATATCATTGATGTATTTTACAACTTCGCGGAAGTCACCACTACTGTTCATGACTTTTCCTGCATAAGAATATACTGCAGATTTAAGTTCTGCACTCGATGCTTGTGTTGTGTTCGCACCGAGGACACGAGCAATACGTCCATTCATACAAACTGTGCCTGATGGTCCGCTCACTGAGTCAGCTAAACCCAAAATGATGTTGTATTTTTTGTCATATGTATTTGCTGCGGACCAAGCTGTCTGAAAGATCTCTGATTCACGACGATTGCTATACGATGAGCACGTATCATTCGAAGAAATCATCTTACTCATGACTCTCTTCGCATCGTTTGCACGAGATTCTGAGATCTCACCCATGTTAACCATCTTCACAATAGTAGCATTGACATCTGGTGCTACATTTCCGTCGATAGCATAGTTGTATGAACCGGTGTATTCACCACTATATTCTTTGAGCACACTGTTCAGCTCTTTGATGACGACTGGGTCATGTACATTTTGTGGATCATCAACTAGTCGCATCGCATCATTTGCACGGACGGTGAAGTTGACGTTGTTCACATGACCAACACGTGCTGCTATCATAGGTGCAATTCTTGTAATGTTGTCATCGAGATCAAGATCTTCGTTGATCTGGACGATTCTTTCGAGCATCTCAATATCGTCAAAAGAGTCTGCCATGATGGTTGCACGCATTCTTCGCGCGATGTCTTGACGTAGCACCTCATCTTTTGCAACTATATCAGGACGATTATATACTGCGACCAGGGGGTCAGATTGATCGTTTACATGCGCTTCGTAGATGGTTTGTATGTCATCGGATGCAATAGTTGAGTAACCGCGGTTACGATACTTGTGTGGTCTCCTTCGTGAGTTTCTTTTTTTGCGATGAGATATCGCTTTTGCGAAAAAGTAGATCACGACAATGATGATGGTGATCATGCCAATAAACATTAGAACTGATTTCCAGGGGAATCGTGCAAATGCACTTTGGGGCGATGTTTCATAAAAGTCAAATTGAGTATCCATTGGATATATATTTGAAGACAAATCTATTCTCAAAAATATACTCGTAACATGGAACAGTTCGTAGTAAGACAAACATATTTCGCACCAGAAAACGAATATAACACAAATTATTTCACAATGGATTATTCAAGTGTGCATGGAAATGGCACATTGAAAGTTTATTGTTCGAAACGTGATGATTATCACAAAGCGCAACCAGAGGTCGTCGTCGACGGAACACTAAAATATTGTTCTATCGAGATCGGCGATGGTGCTGTGAAAGTCAGTAAAGCAGTACCAATGGTATACACATTCAAGGATGACAACGGTGCATTTATTTGTGGCGGCTACTTGAAGGGCGATGATTTCTTAGCATGTTTCGGAGAGACACCAAATGATTTGAAGCTCATTAATCCACCAAGAAACTACACAATCAAAGGATCAAGTGTTCAAGAATTGTCTTGGGCATCTACCGATAAGGGCACCGTAATTTACGTCAATGCAAGTACAACTTCTCTTAATATAACTATCATTGTTGCTGGAAGCAGACACTCATTTACTGTTAATGTTAATAGTTATGAGTCGCATCCTATCGTAGATTCATCTGTAATGACAACCGAATCAGACATCTCTAAACAGATCACAAAGATCAATGACCGTTTGACATTGATCGAATGCACTACTCAGTGCCCAGATATTTCTGATATTTTGTCAATGGACATCAGAAAAGAGTTCTTGCCTAGAACACAGAAAAGAATGAATCCTGATTTCAAACGAGAAGAATTCGTCAAGACAGAAAGCGAATTTACACCACCTAGAGATCCGACCAACAATGGAGAAGGTGTTTGGGGAACTTCATGTGAATAAACATATCGCAAAAAAAGATGATGCACATCACCGCATGTCACATACTTATTTTTTTGCTTATTCCGCAAGGGTGTTTACAGCATCTTTAAATCGTTCTGGGTATTGTCTGTCTTTGATAATGTCTTGCGTATAATCGTCATACAACAGTTTGACACAATACAATAGAACAACAGAAATAACACCTAAGAACCACATTGTCTTTGGATCAGTGGCAAAGTCGCTGCCGAACTGATATGCGAGCATAAGAATAATTATTACTGCAATAAATAGACCGATTCGTTTGAGAAGCATTTTATATGTTGTTGTCCAAACAAAATAAAAAATTGAATAGTATCACTGGGTATAACACGAAACATGCGATCAACAAAGACCAGAGGAAACACAGCAAAAAAGAGCAATGCAAGAGTATCTAACTTCGATGTTATGGCGGGTCCCAACATGATCGGCGATGATGATACTATGCGTGATCTGCGCATGTTGTATGAGCTCATTTTAGATGCAGATGATTTTGGCATGTCCGAACAAATGGATCTCGAAGAGCTGTTTGGCGCCATGCGCACCGTCGATGATGTTAAGGCAATTCTCATCGGTCAAGATTCATACAATAATCCAGAGAAGATCACTGCAATGGCATTCTCATATCGTCGGGGTCAACCACCTACTGGCTCTGTGAAAGAGATCATCTTGGCAGCATTAAAATCGCGAGATGAACATGACCCAACACTGTTAGAAACGGTCGAAGATGGCTATCTTGGCACGTGGCGAGATCAAGGTTTGCTCATGGTAAATTCAGATGGTCCAGGAGTCAATGAACTATTGAAGAGCATCATGCACACATCCGGTGATCGTGTTTGTGGTATTCTTCTCGGAACAGAAGCACAAAAAATGAGTCATCACTTCAAGACTGCGTTCTATTGGAATCATCCAAGTCGCAGAAGTGTCATCAACAACGATCCGAACGACAGTCGACACTGGAATCATACAGATGTTTTCTGGCGTGCAAACGATCATATATTTTCAACTGGCCGCATGCCGATCAACTGGGCGACGGTCGCAGGTCGTAAGACATTATGGTGTTTCACTGATGGTGCTTATTCATCAACAAAAAAAGAGGGTGCATCATCTTTCGTGATGTTCGGCGGTCTGCAAAACTTCTTGGGTGAAGCCGCGAAAAAATCAAAGTCGATAAAAACCAATAATGTTGGTGAGTTGACTGCTATCATCGACGTCTTGGCATATGCATCTCAATATAAGATGGGCAGCATCGTCATTCTTTCTGACTCCGAATATTGTGTCAAGTCTGTCATGATCTGGTATCATAAATGGGTGCAAGAAGATACACTTGGCGATAAGTCTAATGTTGATCTGATCTCAAAAATAGTGAAGATCATCGCCGATGCACAAGCGATCGGAACAAAGATTAAGTTGCAACATGTACGCGGACATCAGACAGAACCATCTGATAAGACATCAAAAGAATATTTCTTCTGGATGGGCAATGACCGTGCGGACAAGATGATCAACTACACAAGCAAGTAATATGTGCGTTAACGAGCGACGACATGTTTATAATTTTTTAATATATGTTGTGCCTTGTGCGCGGCTTCCTTTTTTGATTGAACAGAACTGTCTGCCAAAATCATCTGTAAAAAATGTTGCGGGACGAGGACCTGCAAGCTGTTTGCAAATGACTGTGTCGCCAACACTATATGTTTCATCGCCCTGTCGTGATAGTGATCTATCTTGATACACTTCATCACCTGCGAACACCATATGATTAGGACTTTTAGCCATATCATACAACTTACATGAACTTTGTGTTCCTCTACATGCATCTTGTTGATCATACACAACAGCCATCTTGCACGATTCAAGAGACTTGCATGTGCTGAGACAGTTGTCTGCTGTTAACCCCGGTACGATCAGTTCTGGATCTTCTCCCGATAACAACAACATATCGTTGTAGACGACAAAATCATTGTTGCCCGAGTTCATATCTTTGATCGGCATACCGAGATAATCATTGTTTTTCACTACCATCGTACTAACCTCTTCCGGTGCTTTTGCGATGGGATCAAGACCTTCTTTTTTTGCTGCGTTTGCACGGACATAAATCACGTAGATCAAAACTACAACAGCGAGTGCCAGCAATATTTCTTGCATTTATTATCTTTCCCAAAAAAGAAAGATCATTCTAAACAGGGCGGCGAGGACAAACGATGTGCAAGTAGTCGATAGACCGTTTGCACGGGCGGCGAGGACAAACGATGTGCAAGTAGTTAGTTGTTCGCTTGCAGATGATGAGCTGGTCGCTTGCAGATGATGAGTTGATCGCTTGCAGATGATGAGTTGATCGCTTGCAGATGATGATCAACACAAAAAATAAATGATACTACAGACGATGATCAACACAAAAAATAAAGACGATGTTGTCGACGTCAATGACGATGTTATGTGTACATGACAAACACAAAAAATATAGATGTGTTAAACGATACGTCCATGCGATATACTACTTAACACGCGCACATACATCTATTTTTCTGTGTTTCACACGAACGATCTATTGACTACTTGCATATCGTGCGTCCTCACCGTTCGTTTAGAGACCAGTGTTGACAAACTTTCTATCTGCCTTCAACATCATTTGTAGTGCCATTCTATTGAGTGAGTTAATATCTGCGACAACACCAGATGAGTAAATGTGTTCAACTACATGCAAGTTGTATGCATTATAATCGATGAAGCTATCTCCGCCTGCTTCGTGCACATCGCTCAAGTGGTCAGGTAATGCTTGAATACCAGGAATGTATAGAGCCAAGTTGCTGTTATAGATCGGAGTGATAACAGTTTCAAGAGCACTAGTAACATGCTTTCTTGTCTTGTTGATGTTCAACACAATGGTCGACAAAGCGTTCAAAGCGCCCTTATGCTTACCGAACAACTCAATGCTAACAACGATGTCGTCAAGATCTCTTCTTCCTGATCCATACACTTGCTCGTAATTCATGAATCTGACTTCCCACAAGAAACGTCTATCGTCTTCATTCAACTTGAGATGAGGATAATCTTGATATCTGCGCGCAACTCTTTCGGGGAAGATATTGTTGACATCGAACAACTGATTGCCTGTTGACAATGTTGTATAAAGACCAACAAGTCGTGTGAACGATTCCATGCTGGCTTCATGTGTCATTCTGTATTTATTGAATCTACCGACGATGTCTAATCTTCTGTCGAAACATGCTCCGTGACCAGCACAAGCTGCGAATGCTGCTTTATATGTGCTTGCAATCTCTGCAGTTTGTGACTGTGCCCACCATTCATCGATCAAACAATCTGGTAACAAACGATCAATAGCACAATATGGTTCCAATAAAAAGACGATGTCTGAGTATCCCATGTTACATACACTCATTGCGTCTGGTAGATATTCTTTGTACTTTGGCGATGACATGATGAACTTGATCAAACTTGCAGAGTACTCTAAGAGAGGCATTCTGAACTGTTGTTCGCCTGATTTTGCTCTCTCAACAACAAGATGATAAGCAGAGATAATTGCATGGAAGTAAAGATCTCTGTTAGTCAATCTCTCTAACCCTGGTTCATTTGTTTCACGCGATCCTGTCTTCTTTGCGCCTGAATATTTGTACTCAGCTGCGATACCCGAGTCGACCGGCACACCGCTCTTAATGACCCAAAGTGCAACTTTCTTTGCGGACTCTGGGTTAACTTGCTTGAAATTCTTGTCTCTGACGATCTTACAACCGCCTTCCAATGTGATTGTGTCACCGGAAATATCTTTGATCTGCAACTTAGTCTTATTACTTGTGACGATGTCATCTTGTTGAGCCTTGAACTCAGCGCCTGTTGGGAAGTGTCCATAGATGATACAGTTTCTGAGGATCTGTGGTCCCTTATTCCATGCATCATTATCAGATGAGTTCAGTGCTTTGTTGAGTTCGGCCTTGATTTCATCTGATGCAGGAATCAATATCGTGATACCATCGAATCTTTTATCCTTTGGTGTTCTCAAAGAGCCTTTGACGCATGTTCTATCTAGGTAGTATCTAAAGTCAGAGTAATGATCATCAAGGTAATCAATATACTTGCAATATAACTCTTGTTTGCTCTTATTCATGGTTGTTATATGGGATCCTATAAATTAATCAAAATCATAATTTTAGGTGTTGTACTTTTTTGTCGTTTGAATAATTTTTAGTATTTTCAATTTCGATTTTCTTACCTCCGCCGAGTATATAGATGGGTGCTTCAAACAGTAAGACAACAATCAGTGCAGGCGCAGAACATGCTCTTGCAGACCCAAAGTTAGTATCATTCGTCACTGACCTCACAAAAGGTAACATTGACGCTGTGAAGATTGCTAACCTCGTGGAGAAGTTGCCAAAAAATGGTACCCCAGTAGATGAAAGCATCTTGCAATTGTACGAGTCAAATGTTGATAGTCTTGTGGATGACATCAAAACAGCAACAGGAATTCAAAGTGATCTCATCAACGGCGAAAACATCAGAGGAATGGTTGCAACAGCAAGAAAGTTCGGTTTGCAAGCAATTCCATACATTGTTGGAATCGTCGCCACAGTTGCAGCAGAAGGTAATGTTGCAGTTGGAATGCAAGCAAAGAGCTCTGCCGATAAAGCAGTAGATATTGCACAAAAGATTGAAGACGCTATGGTTAATTTTGCCGCAACGTCAAAGACACCAGGAATCGTGAAAACACTCTCCGATAAGTTTAATTTGGGTAAGAAGAAGTTGTTCAGCTTGTTGACTGGTAAAAAGGAGTTCTCCGGTGCTTATGAAGAACTCAAGAAACACTACGGACCAAAGTTTGGTGCATGTGATTGCGACAAGATTGGTGCAAGAGATGAAGAAGACTCTGTGTTGTCTGCTATCAAATACATGAAATCATCGAGCAGCGCAGCAAAGACTAACTTGGCTAAACAAATCATCGAATCTATTAGTAAGTTCGTGATACAAGTGCCACCAGCATCTTTGTCTGATGCCGAAAAGGCCAATTGGTTGTTGGCACACATGCCTGGTAAGCCAGGCAACCCAAACAACATGGATGAAAATAAGATGAATGCTGCATGCGATGCTCTTATCAAGATCTTGAACAACTTCATCGGTAAAGAGGTCATTAAAAAGGATCTTGATCGTGTTACAAAGTGCGCACAAGCAGCAGAAATGTTGCACAGCTTAACTATGGGCATGCACATCGAGTACTTGACCGCCCAACAAGACATTCAAACCATCGAAGACAACTTGACATACATTGCACAACTTGAAGGCCATCTCAATAAAGAGATCTTAGAGTCGATGAGCCCTGAGATGACTGAGGGTCAAAAGTTAGAAAACCTCAACAAGCAAGAAGCACTCAAACTCTTGAGCGAAGAACGTGAACGTCAAATGAACATGTTGAGAGCCATTACCACTGGTACATTCGATAAGACAGATAAAGAGATTCTTGATTTGTTGCGAAACGGTACGATCTTGCGTGCAGACATTTCGGATATTTCTGATAAAAATCCATCTAACAAATCTTTCCGTACCACTCTATATAAGCTGTTAGATATGGTCGTCATCACTGGAGCTGTCGCTGCATACATTGAAAGTGCCCTCAGAGGCATCGGAATGACCATCGACGAATATAAGAAGACACAAAGTTTGTCGCAATTCAAGAACAGAGTTGCCGAACTTATGCCAAAAGATGGTGATTACAAGGTACAAGAAAAGTTCACAAGAAACGCAGAAGTCTTAGCAAAGAATTTTGACAAGCGTGCAGATATTAAGACAAGCGTCGCTGGATCAAGAGATGAAGACTCATCAGATGATGAATCCGATGATATTTATGGTGGTGCTGATAGACGTTACGCACCAACTGAGTCAGAAAAGAAGATCAATGCTCGTAAGAATGTTCGTGCAATGCAACTAAGAATCTTCGCTAATCAGTTGATCAGAATCTATAGTGGCATCGAAAGAGCACTTGATGATATTGTTCCATTCGTTGGTGACAGTATTGCACACGGAGATGATCTCGACATTTTCTTAGATCGTCTCTTGTTCTTGGGAGAAGATCAAACACTTAAGGGTAGAACATATGAAGCTCTTGCTGGTGCTGTTGTTGATCCATTGGCAACACAAATCCGTATGGAACTCATCGGAAGATATAAGACACTTGTCGCAAGTATTGATGTTCTTGTCAATAAATCAAAGGATCAAGGTCGTGAAAAACTCTTGAAGCTTAAGAGTGCTATTGAAGAACTCATCAAGTTGAGTGACACAACATCTGAGGGATTTAAGAAAGTGCTCGGAGGTGCATCTGAGTCATCTGGTGATATCAGCGCTTCTATGGGCGTTGAGTATGGTGTCGGAAGAAGCATCATTGATCTTAACAAGGCCATCGACAAGATGCGTGCATTTGCTAAGACCGCCAAAGTTCGTGAAAATATTAGAGACCTCATGACTGATTTCAAGGGTGTAAACCCAGAGTATGAAGACATGGTAGGCAAAAATGTTGGAGGTATGCTCAATGAAATTAACGAATTGCAAAAAAAGTATCTCGAGATTGTTGACTCAGTATCGAAGAACGAAGCAGACGTTAATGCACTTAAGATGTGTGAGAACGCAAGAGAATTTTACATCGGTCAGTTCGATGCCATCAGAAATGTATGGAGATCAGCTGAAGCTGTCGACTACTACTTGGGTAACTTCACTCACGACATTCGTCTCAATACATCAGAGATCAAGGACATTGCCAGCTTGCTTGAAGGCGTAACTGTGCACAAAAATTGGTACGATGCTAAACTCGGTAACTTGTTGACAGGTATCTACGATAACTTCCCAACAAAATTCAATGCCACTACTGCTAAAGCAACGTATTGCGATAACGAACTGATCAACAACAATGGTGAACAACACTACTATGAACTGTTGAGCAAATATACTCCCGGTAACCCAATGTACAGCGCAGAAATGGTGAACCATGGTGCTGACGCACTCAAGAAGTCTAAGGCATTTGTGTCAAGATTCGCAATTCTCAAGAACATAGTAACACTTTTCTACGATCTCGGATCAAAGTATAGTGGCGATAAGACAAAAGATTCATCAAAGTATATGGCGCCAGGTTCTCTCTTGAAGACCCTCATGGATTACATGCATTTCGGATCATTTAATGTTGTCTCAAGAGAACAAATCATGTCATATGAAGGTATATTGGTTAAAATTAATCCTTTTGATTCTACTGGTGTGGCTGCGCTAAAACAAACTGATAGAGTTTTATATGATGATTTGGCGGGAGAATCGATGAAGATGCTTGGACTGACTCTTGAAGATTTAGTAGGACCGGGAAAAGATGATAACTTGTTGATAAGAGATGTAGAACCTATATATTTAGGAAAACATATAAACGGAACATATCTCAATCATATAGCCACACCTAAATCTGACGACCCTCAACGTCATCAATCATTCGAGTTGATGATTCGTTCAGACAACTTGAATTTCATGAGAGGCAATCACTTGCTGGTTAAGACAGACGAGATGTTCTGCAACTTGATTAAGGCTATGCTCGCAAAGATCTTAGCATGCATCGAGACATTCGAAATCATGAAGAAGCCAATGTTGTACAATGTTAGTAACTCTGCTGTTAGACAAATTCTCGGAGGTGCTGATGTTGATGTTAAGCCAGAATATGCTGAACTTTATGTTCGTATGATTCTCTTGATCAAGTTCTACAAGGACATCTTTGACATTGACTCAACTACTGGTTTCCAAAAGTATTCGAAGCTCGATAGATCGGAATCTAAGTTGTTGAAGATTTCATTGATGCCTGATATCGATGGTATCTACGGACCATTAGTGCAATACATGTTATCTAATGATCGTCTCGGCGTTAAGAACTATACTGATTCTCAGATGTCTGTCATCGTTGATAAGATCAACGAGATCATTAACAAAGTTTCTGGATCAGGACCAGAGGAGAAGACACAAGCAGTCATTAAGGGATTCATCAAAGATATCAACAGACGTTTCGCCCTCGTCACTGAAGAAGATGTCAAAGAATACAAAAAATTAGTTGATCAAGAACGTAACTTGTGGGGTCAACTCAAGGAAGCAAACGCAGACGACTACTCATCAAACACGATTGTAATGGATCAAGACGATGAGTTAACATCATTCATGCGATTGCCATCTGATTCATATGTTACTAGTGGATCAATGCCAAAGGGTATCTTCGGATCAGATGTAGTTGATCGTGAAGTAAACAGAAAATACTACGGTGAGTACTATCAACTCTACAGAAGTTTCAGAGAAAAGATCGATGCTTACATTCACAAAAATACATCTGAGAACGTTCCAAAGTTGTCTGGTGTTATCGAATCGATCAGCAAGCAGATGAAGCTTGAAAACAACATGAATCGCAGACTTGAACTATTGAGCAAGTTCTTAGAAAGTGGTGTTGACATGTCTGAGGTTGAAAAATCAAAGTATGTTGCATTCCATGAGTTTGTTGTTTCTGCAATCAACGGTATCAGCATGATCGATGCATACATTACAAACATCATCGCATGTGGTTACATTGCAGACAAGATCGGTCTCGGTAATGCCATCATCTTCAACAGAGGTGACGCAGGTACTGTACTTGGAAATGGTGTCATAAATCTTAACGATGTTATTAACGCAATCGACGATATGACTTTGGCTACAGGAATAAACTCAAAGGCAGTCAAAAAGATTCTAGAGAAGTTTGATAATACATCCAAGAATTTTACCATTGCTGGTAGAGGATTGTTGATGAATATCGAAAACGATTCTGGTAAAATTGCAGCATTTAGCGATGCTGCTCTCGGAGCAGACATTCTTAAAGAAATCATCGTAAACATCTTCTATGGTTTATCTGGAAACGATCTTTTCAGTGTTAGAATCGGTGAAACAAGCATCACTGTCGATTACGCAAAGTTGCAAGAAACTATCGAAAAGACATATGCATCCGTCAAGAGCACATTGGAGAAGTTTAGACCACACATTGACTCTAAGATTTATGATCTTTATGTCGGACAGATCAACAACAATAGAAACAAGAACGCCATCTATGAACTTTATGATGACTTGATCAGAGTAAAGCTCAATGGCGCAGAAGTTTATGGTGCGTCAGAGTCACAAAAGTTAGACGCAAAGCTTGGTAGATACTATGGTCTCAGAGCTGCTATTGATGCAATGAGCACATTCATTGTCCGTCATAAGAGATTAGAAAACATCATTGCCAGCAACGTAGCATATGATCAAAATACACCAAATATTGGTTTGTTGCCAAATACTAGACTCCCCGTGCTTACAGAATGGTACAAGACAAAGGGATCAGGCATTGAACGTATGCACATGAGTATTGATGGTTCTAAGTTCACTACTGATTTGCGTTTTGGTGCCAGATATTCTCAAATGTATGATTTTGATGGTCCATTCAACTACAACAGAAATGTTTTCTCCGCAATGAATCAACTTATCGCCCGTTTCATGTCAAGAACATTCGACGCAAATCAAGAAAAGATGTATAAGGGTGTTGTCAATGCATTCGACAAGGTCTTCAGTTATGAGATCACCAATCCATTTGCTAACGCATGGCCTGACATTTGGCCCGCTATCTACTTTGATAAGACAGCTGTCGCTAAAGCAACTGTCACAGAGAAAGATTCATTTAACGTGGTTAGCTCTTTGGCAACTTTCACAGCCACGGCTGCTAGCAGAGTTAATGATAAAAAGAAAAATCAATTAGGTTCTGTTTTGAGTTTGGCCGACTTTATCACTACTTTAGGTATTAATCCTGCTACGTATCCTCTTGGCCAAAATGCTGTTAGTCAGTTGCAAAGAAGAAATCTACCGGATTCTGATGGTCTCTTGCTTGCATCGTTAGCACACATCATTCAAAACATCAAGAGTAATAAAGATAGTGCCGGCGGTCTATTGAACGTCGCTGAATCTTGGAGCGAGATTAGTCAAGCCACCAAAGATACTCTTCGTGAAGAGTTGCCATTGTTCAAGAAATATTTTGCTGAACTTGGTATCAGAGCACGTTTCTTGAAGGACTTGAATGATAAGTTCGCAACATCAACTAACATACCTTCTGTTGCTGATGTAATTTATCCAAAAAATATCAGAGCACCAACTGAGATGTCTGTTCCATACTTCGACAGATTGCTCGCAAAGATGATCGATATCTCCGAAGCATTCGAAAAGACTGTCGATGACATGATCAAGGAACTCATCATTCCTACTGAGTATGGTGAATTGTTCCCAGGCTTCTTGAAGGCATATCAAAGTAAGTTCAATTCTGTTCCACTTATTTTGCCAAGTATGATCTTCTCGTATGTGTTCAACAGAAGAAGCATTGTAGCAGATGGACAGAACATTCAATTGATTCCCGCAACCAAAGGAACGTCTGATAGATACTTGACATCATTCATCAACAATATCAGTGGTGCTGCTAACAGTCCTATCGTCGATGCTCTTATCAGGCACTTTGATAGTACTATCAATGGCCCAGAACGATTGATCAAAACTGATGTTGCAAACGCAGTAGCAGGTTACACTAAACTCGTTGACTACATCGGATATTGTAGACAGTATAAGTCGTTCTTCGTGTTGCCAATGGAATACGATAATACAATCATCACTAATATCGATGAATTCGACAAACTCATTTATCCAGAGTCATATGATTCTACTGCTGGTAAATACACTAAGACAGCTGCAAATATTTCTGTTACTACCCCATGGACGATCGGTTTCTTCGTTGATGAGAGTGCAAAAAAGAATCCTGGTATTACGATGAACCTTGCCAACACAGTTGGTATCAGATATCTTAATTCATACTTCATTGAACAACGTGGGGTTACTTACCTCAATAATATCACAACCGCCCTGGTGGCAGAAAAGATGAAGGTCATTTTCGATCATTTTAAGATCCGATCTGTTGATGTTGGTAATGCTAACAGCGATGCATTCATCGTGAAGAACATTCTGGATATGAATATCGTTCCGATCGATTTCAGTGGTTTTAGTAGATTCATTCCTTACAGCAACATCATGAACTATGCATACACTCTCGAACAAATGGCACTTGATATGTTGATTCCTAATAAACCTGAAAAAGAGGCCATTGAAAACAGTATGATTGGTAAGAATAGAATTCCTGTAGTAAGTGCAGAAACAATGATGTATTCACTGTTAGTCAACCCATTCGCAAAATTATATAATGATGACAGACAATGGAATCAACTAAAGAACATGTTTAGAGGCGACAACGAAATTGCGTTAGGTCGTCCAGTGTTCTTGGATGATCAATTGTTCCAGAAGTTACTCTTTGAGTCTAATTTTGACCAGAGAACAAACTATGATACCGTTGGCCACGAACATATTGATTATAGTAATATGAGGGACACTATCGCATCTGACAAGCTTGGTATGTCAAAATTCGATATGCCTGTTTATAGGGGTTCTGGAGAATCTGATTCTGGTTTGCAATTATTGTTCGGATACAGCAAGCTTATTGAGCATACCACTTTTATATCCCAAGAGATTATTAAATATTTATCGTTGGGATCGGATATCGATATTGAATACCCAAATAGCGGGGATGACAAATTACCACTGATTGCTAGTTTTATATTTATCGACAACACGGGAGCCAAAATCGCAAAAGGAGACTACGTTATGCGAGGAAGAATATACAATGGCGATTTCATGGATGTGACTCTGAAGATTGTTCAGTCTTCAGCAACGACAGCTGATATTGTTCTCGCGAGACCAAATAATTCGGTGCTAGTAGCATTAAAAAATATTCCTATTGCAAATATAGTTACACTAACGGCCGGAAATAGAATCAATGTAGGATGGGGTGCACAGTTGCCTATAGATGTATACGACAATGCATTCAAAACTACTAAAACGGTGTTAACAACAATCCCCAATATTTCAACGTATCAAGATTATGAGACAGCTGTAAAAACCAATATCGCATATGCCATAATTGAAACCATCATAGATAGATCTTTAAGACCTGGACGAGGATTTAACATAGATAGACTAATTAATATTATATTTGTTGCTCTCTCAACGACAGATGACAGACAACCATTGAATAGAGTTCCTGTAGAACCAGTGGTTGATCCATCTACCATTCTTGATAATATTGGTTCGTTGGGTGAAATCAACAAAAACGTATATTTAAGAACTTTGGCATATATGTTAGTAGCTGATATGGTAGACGTAAATGTTGCAATAAAGTTCGCAATGATCAACAGTTTCTCAACCGCACCAAATAATTTGACGGGTCCTAAATTATATGAATATCTGGCAGGAGAACTGTCTAAGGCTGGTTTCCAGATAAGAAAACGAGCTGTATCAAATCTCAGATCATCCATCAGTGGAACAACAAATGATAGCAAGCAACATAAGATTACAGGATATTTCAACCCTAGCAAAGGTTTCAGTCCAAGTTTCCGTGGTCAGAATATCGACGACAACAATGTATTTAGTGGTGTTCACGGTCAACTTAACTATATTGATCCTCAAAAGATGGGTGTCAGTCGCATCAGAACAGTTAATGTACTCAATTCAAATGATGAACTGATGGCACTTGGTAGTATGAGAATGAATACTGTTTTGGTCAAGTTCATTGTATTTATGGCCAATGCATACAGACTCATCTTGTATCGACTCCGTGAAGATTCTAAGAACAAGCACGCAAGAATCGCAAAGAATGCCGAAGAGCTTCTCGATGATAGCAACACTGAGTTCACAGGTTTTGACATGTTCGAATAAACACAAAGTTAAGCGCTATACACACAACTTATTTTTTTGATCGAATAATGATGTCGCCAAAAAAATAAGATACACGTAGTTAGTACATGAAATGAGATGAGTTATTTTTTGCCCACTCTTCAGCTTCTGATCTGATTGATGCCTTGGTCACTAGAGGTTTTGCTCTATTCAACAACACGAATTTACGTTCAGCCGAACGATATTCAAGACCTCTGATGATACTCAGAATACGCACAAACATGTCGATGATGTTTCGATGTTTATGTTTCAAGTAAATAGCACCGAAGTGTACACTCACAGCACCAACAGCAATTTCTTCTGCGAACAGTGCATGATTGTCAATCTTGATTGCGCTGATCGCTGTCTTGATGTTTGCCATCGTCTCCCACAATAATGCATCAAGCCCCTTAGTGCACTTTGTGTAATGATCATTGATTTGTCTACTAGTACTCGACAAACCGTCAGGCAAGCTGCTCTCTGGAATGCTCTTGACTTCGATGATAGGACGGATCCATTCACCGAAAACACAGATGAAGTTGTTCATTGTGACACTGCTATATGTTCCGTTCAGCACAGATGTAACAAGTCCGGCGATGACATTTTTGATGTCCGAATCGCGACCGATCTTCGATACTTTTTTTGCTAATCTGCTGTTGACGGTTAGATCGGAACCATTGTTTTGAAGAATTTTGAAGACGTTCAAAATGTACTTTTGTGCAGCGGTCGATCGCTGTTTGTCTGCACGTCTATAGTAGTCATCTGTCGTCTCGTCGTCAGTTTGTGGTGGTGCAACCGTGTCAAATATTTTGTCCGAGATGATCAAACGTCCTAAGAAGCCTTTCATCTTTTCGAGATACTTAAACAAGTTTACGCTGAAAGATTCTTTCGACCCCTCAACAACACGCAGCGGTTCTGCTAGTTCGGCGGTAGTGAACTTAGTTTCAAGCTTACCGCTTAAGTCATAACCTCTGAAACGATTGACATAGACGATAGGAAATGACTCTCCAGATAATGGTGGTGTGTACAGTTCGGCTGCAACATAGTCGCCATTCTTCTTTAGTTCTTTGTGTTGGCGCGACATGTACTCAACAATGTTGTGCACTTCGATCGCCTTCTTACCCTTTCTGTACGTCTTGAACAATACGAAGTCATTGTAATCTGCTCCCGCCGTCTTATATGATCGAAGAGTTGCTTTCATCAGCTCCAAAGTGTTACCGTGGAATGATGGATGCATCATCTTTTTCAAGAAATCGTTACCGATGCGCTTGGCGATCTTTGTTTGACCTCTCTTCTTGAAGTCGAAACCTCTCAAGAATATGTCATGTGGATAAAAGTTGATTTCTTTCTCATGTGCTACGAGCGCATACTTTTTCTTACCGCTCAAATATGTAGGGAAACCTACTTCTTCGTAAGCCATAGTCAGATATCTAGTATTGTTCATTAAACACAGCGTGTCGGCAATGACCTTTGTCACGAACTCGATATATTTTCTTGTGGCATGAACCATCGGCGTCCATAGTTCATTGACCTTTAACTCTGTTTCTTCCTCCGAAAGTGTGTCTTCGTGCTCATGTGTACTAACATCATGCGATATACCGAATTTTTCATAACGAAGATTTAGGTAGCGAGCAATGATCTCTTCATATATCTTGTGCGGACACTTGATATATGCTGAGTCAGTATCACCGTACATAACTTCGCAACCGAGGCTCTCAACAAGTGCTATGACAGGTTTGATCGCCATATATTTACCTGTGTGAGTGATGCCAGCAGCTACTTCGAGAGCATAGATGAAACCACGATCTTCTCCTGATTTACCATAGATCGTGTTTGCCATGATCTTGATGGCCAACTGCTTGGCGTTATAAATTTCATAGATCTCACAAATCTGTGCATATGTGTGCAATGTTATCGATGCACTAACATCGTCGGATGTTGCGATAGCATCAGGGACATGAACATTTTTTATTGTGTCCCAATATGCCTCTTTCATACCCTTTGCTTCCATCAACTCTTTGAGCTCTTTGGCATTTGCAAATGGCTTCTTGATAACATTTCTAAGATCGAAAAGTTGTTGTCCGAGTAGTGCATTGACACCCATACATTCGTTTTGTAACCCTGCACGACCATATATTTTGACCACTTCTTCAGAGTACTTGCAAGCGGCCGGAGCATATCCTGCGTCCAACAACATTTTATCAGCGTTCTGATAGATCTTGCATGTTTCGCCCATTTCGACGTTATCGATCTTCATCACAACTTCATCTCCGATCGTCCATGTCATGTTTTTAACGTATCGTTCAATGATACGTGTGTCTTTTGAGGGATCAACAATGCCATTGTGTTGAATAAAATGCGCTTTACACATTTCTTCTGATATGATAGAATCTTTGTTCTTATCCTTCTTCTTGCCTTTCTTGACTATCTTGTATGGGATCTCAAGACTAAGAACATTGTATCCGAGCGCTTTGAAGAAATCTACCTCATCGTCGTCAACAACCATATCAGGTGACAAGTTGAATGCAGCCATAAGACTAGGATACAAGCTGCTGAAATCGATACCGGTGATCGGTCTATCGACGTGCAGCCCATACACAGGGTTAACAACATATGCACCAGAGAATGATTCTTCTGTTTCTGAGTCATTATCTTTTTTGTATCTGTTTGAGAACAGTCTGCCTGCATCATATGCAGAGCTCGCTAACATGTTTGTTAGAAGAGCACCAGCAGCACGATAAAATGCACCTGTGACAGGGAATCTACTCAATGCGCCCATAGCGCGACATGAGAACATGAACGATTCTTTGAAAAACAACTTATATAGTTTCAGAGAGTCGATATATGAGTAGTACATGAACTTGCACATCTTGTCGTTGAAGTGCGGATAGTGTGTTTCGACATCTTCGGGCACAACATTGTTAAATGTGTACTGACCGTCATCATCGTAAACTTCTGTCGCTTCGGTCAACTTATGCATCTCAATATATGTCATGTCTTCTTTGTTTCCGAGATTAGCTCTTTGTAAGAAGCTGTTCAAGCTCTTCTCTTCGATCTTCGGATACGCACGCACAAGCAGTACCATAGAGTCAATGAATGCTGTTCCAAAGAAATTGGGCATCTTGAGATAGCTTGTTCGGCCTGCTTCCATCTTTACTTGATGTTCACGAATACATTTATCGAATGTTTCGCCCCACATCGGCTTTATTGTGTGACAGTATGCGGCCATAAAGTAGTCTCGTGGTGTGCGAGGTTTGTCCATGTCGACAGGAGTGTTACCCATATCATCTGTCCAGAATTCGATACGGTCTCTCATTATAGGATAATCGAAACATCCGCCGTTGAAGGCATGTTCATACTCAGGTCGAAATCTTCCGATGAACTTGTAGTACGAGATCAACATCTGTCGTTCGTTTTTACACAAAACTAAGATGGGCGGTACCTTGCCATCGACAGTGAGTGTCTCTGGTTTTAGGTTCACAACAGTAAAAACAACGCTGATAAGAGGGTCAGGATCATGCCATGCACCTATGCTTGTCGAGATCGCTGATATATAATAATCGTCGCCCGGTGCAGGTACAGACATGTCTTGACCTATCTTTTTTGTTTCGATATCCCATGCGTTGATGAGCAAGTTATCTTTGTGCTTGAACTCTTCACGCGATAGTGGCACGAAGTCATGATCAGCAGTCAACTCATAAATTGTGTCATAGACATCTTCTCGAAAGAACGAAACATCGAATTTTTTTGTGTGTGTAGGGAGACCTAACAATGTGTCGACTGGTATGTTGCGATTATGTCGCAAGTATTGTGGCACGTAGTCGTTGTCATCTTCGCCGATATAGTAACCAGCATCTAACAATCGTTTGATCGCCATCTTACGCGACATTAATGTCCCGAAAGTGATCTTGATCTTTGGTGTCTTATGCAACTGAAATTTGTGATAGTTGTACATCTTGATCGTTGTATACAACGGTGCTTCGAAGCACCCCATCACACCTTTTATGACATTCTTGAACTCACGTATATTTTTGTGATACTCGTCTGGGACAGAAATTATGATGTATGGCGCAATATCGCGCTGCACTACCATGATCTTGTTACCAACAGTGTCAACACCCGACATCAAGAAACATGCTGTCTTACCACAATCAAGCGATATGTCTTCACACTTGAAGAAGTTCAAGAAGACAGGTCTATATTTTGTTTCGTGTCCTGTTACCGGCGATATCTTTTTGACTATTCGTGGTGCTTTTGCAGGCAATGATGATTGTAATGTTTCAAGAGCATACTTTCTGTCGCAGAATTCTTCGTCGAAAAACTGCTTGGGGCTGGTGTAAACCTTCCCCAAACTGTTGATATCCGAAAACCGCACAGTAGTATTTTCCATATTATTGAGTATATAAGACAACTCCAATCATTCAATTTTTGGTAGCTTTTTTGCCCGCGCTAAAATAATAACATGTCATTAGAGAATGTGCTAATCGCTATCCTTATCGTCATAATCATAGTCAACATTTATTGGGCGCAAAACTATGATGTGATCAACATTAATGGTGATAAATACCATGTTCTGAGCGAATATCCAACATCCAGAGATGATGCAGCAAAGATATTATCTGTTGTTCATGATCGTATAGTCAAGTTTATGGATTATGAGAGGGTCAAATATCGTGTTGGTCTCACAAAAGAAGAAACTGACAAGCTCGGCCCGGGACCTAACCCTGATGTGGTGGCAACATACGACGCAAAATCAGTGATCGATGCTATGTTATACTCGTTCAACCCTGAGAAGGTGTTCGAGAACGATCCAAACAACATGTCTGGTAGCACGAGTTATACAGTACAAAAAGGGCGAGAGATGTATGTTTGTCTCAGAAACAAAGATGGCTCTTTCGTCGATATCAACACTCTGATGTTTGTGATTTTGCACGAAATGTCGCACATCGGTGCTTACTGGACGTTTGGACACACAGATGATTTTTGGACTGTGTTTGCCTTCGTGCTTCAAGATGCGATCGAAGCCGGCGTATATAAATATGTCGATTATACAAAAGAGCCAGTCGACTACTGCGGACTGAAGATTCAAAGCACACCATATAGACCGGTTGTATAAAATTGATCCATGCCGCACGCAAGCAAAAAAGATGTCCTCGTCGGCTGTACTATGCTTTGATGTTGCTGCGGAGATAACAAGTTACTTGGAACTATGCGATCTATTTTCTTTGCGAGGCACAAACACTGTGTTTATGTCGGCGGCAAGATGGTCGCTTGAGAACAACGCGACGGGTGTCATGAAATTATGTCGCGGCCCTGAAGCTATTTACTTAAAGTTGGCGCGATATTTCGCGAAGATGTTCGATATGGATATCATCGATGCAGTCACACAGCTCAACTTCAAACTTTTGAAAAAAGATGCTAGCTTCTTGTTTTGGTATGGACACGAAAAAATTAGATGTATCATTCTTGACGGTCGTAAAGTCATATGCACAGAAAATCTGCAACAGATCGGTCACACATACAGTTCGTCATCGTGGAAGAAATTAGAAAAGTATAGCTACATGTTGTGTTTTAAGCAAGCAGGAACTCTCACGGCAATATATGATGATCATCATAGAGCATCTTATGATATCAAGACATTCACCAATGACGATGATATAGTCGCATTAGTTGGCACTAGATACATAGATGTCGTTGGCACAAAGAGTAAGCAGATGCTCAAACGACATATACTTCATTACAAAGATCATGGTATATGTTCATATGTATCGCGTGAAGGTATTGTGTCGATAGCAAAATATGTTGAGTACTTACCGCCCATAGATGTGTGTATAGGACGGTTGTTGCTAGGCGATATCCTCCAAAATTGATTCTGCTATACGCAAACATAAATAAAAATGGCCACTAAACTTGCTGAAGCAATTGCACGCATAACTGATACCGACTTTTACCATGATTTCGATGATGGTGAGTTGACTCTTAATTATGTAGACAATGGTTTTCATTCAACTTTGGTATTGAAGTTTAACAGCGATGAAAGTATGTTTTATGTCTATGAACGTATATATAGACTCAGAGGCAAACGCCCTGTAAAGTATTACGAGAAGAGATACATGAGATACGACATCGGTTATGCTCCACAAATTCGTGACTTGCTATCTTTGCAAATCGATTATCTTACACCTATTGCCATTCCGGGTGTTAAGAATGCAAGATCATTATGTGATGTAAAAATTATGACCACTAATGCTGCTGCAGATGATGAGTAAAATCATCGTCGCACAGCATTGCATGTCGTTATAATTTTTTTGCTGTCCATTTCCCTAAAATTGATCAGCGATGCCCAATACAAAAAAATAGAATGGGCAACTTGTTATGTTATGATAATATTGTCGACATACTTAGTTATTGCAAAACATCTGAACTAAAGACTGCTTTGGCTGTCGATACAACATCGAGAACAGCAGTCAAAGATGTGTTATTGCACAAAAAAATAGTACCGCGTGAAGAAGATGAAGGCACTGGTATCGGCATTGATGAATATATCTTGATGCATGTTAGAGAGTGTGCCCTAAAGTTCGACATGGATGTCATAGATGTATTCAAACAATGTGATTTCAAGTTCATTCGATCATTCCCTAATGCTGTCTTATCGTGCGGATATGAAAATGATGTCAAATGTTTGATCATCAACGATGAGAAAATCATTGTAAGTAACTCTGATGACTTCGTCGGCAAAAAACTATGTGTTGCAGAAGAAAAAAGTTGTGGAGGTGATCATGCTTTGATGCTGATCAACGCCGATAAAAAGTATGTTATCACTACGTACGGCAGTCGTTACATCTTCGAACCATACTCAAAGATCAACTTTGAGGAGCCAAGAGTGTTTATCGATCGTAACATATATTATAGGCGCAAGGTCAATTTCGTCGACCTGGATGATTGTCATAGATGTTATCGTAAAACTATCAATCTTTATAAACAACACAACATCTGTTCTTATGCTGACCGTAACACAAAAAAATGGAGCATCGCTGATTACAAAGTTGTTGATGGCCTATGGTAACATCGTCGATGATGACATCTTTATTTTTTGATGACACGCGCACTTACGGTAAGAACGGAATACTTGTAAAGAATGCGCCCACACCACCTGATAGACCTTCAACAAATGCGACCATACTTGCTACCGAACCACATTCAGTAACAACACCTAAAGTTAATAATGCTGCTTCTGTGCTTAGGCCTGCACCTGCAATAGCACCTGCAGCTACACTTGCACCTGCCGATGCTTGAGCGGTTATTACTGCAGTTGCTGCACCAGTTGCGGCGCCTGATATACCACCAGTAGCAACCGTGGCGGCTCCAAATCCTGCTACCGCCGTACCATAACATATTGCTTTAGTAGTTACATATGCTATGTAACCAGACACAGGTCCACCACCCACTAATCTTGTGTTGTACTTTAGGGACATTTGGTCATCGACCATTGAACATGTGATGTAACCATATGTCAGAGCATCAGCTAGTTCATCGCATGTTTTGATCTTTCGCAACAATGGGCACAAGAGATGAGATGGAATTACGAAAGATGATGTTGTCATGTTTTATACACATTTCGCGTGATCTTCAATTTTCAGAAAATTGGCATCTATCAAACACAAAAAAAGAGATGAAATCGAATACGATGTCGCATACTATCGTGCTGCACGATGACATGATTTTTGGGATACTAAAATTCTCATCGAGCGATGAGTATGCTCTTTTGCGAATGGTCAATTCGTCGTTTGAATGGGCATTAGATCTAATCGCCAGTACAAACCATGATGTGCAAATTATATCCGAGACGATAGACTTACCGCCTGCAGTAGTTGCAGCTAATTTTATTGGTGCACGGCGGCCATCACAAGTAGCATTCATGCAATTTGGGCGGCATCGATTGTTGCTCGGTACATCTGGTCTTAAACATCGGTTCTATTATTTCGATGTTTGTAGGCCTCGATATCCACCAAGATGTAAACGATCTACGATCCCTGAAAATCTGTATATACAGAAATATGAAACTTATCGCCGTGGTGTCAATAAAATTCGTTTCAACAACTATGAAGTAATGGTCGATCAACCGTTAGGATCGATGAACAGCGAAGATACGATATTCGAAATAGATGAGCATAGATTCCGTCGCAGATCGAATGTACATCTTGTTGTTGTGTTTAGCGACAATACACATGCATTGATCGAGTTCTCGAATGATTCGATCAGCGGACCGAAGCACTTCTGCATGTATGCTGATGGCGCCGAGTTCACTATTTTTGATATACCACAAAATTGAAGATCATGACGATATAACAGAAAAAGAATGTCTACTCCGTCTACTTCATTTACTTCGTCTACTCTGTCTGCTCGTATTAATCTTCCAGGCCTTGATGGTCTCTTTCACGAAGAATATAATGATCAATATCAAGGTATGCTCGAGACGATCGAAGCAAGTGATGCACAACAAATCATCAAAGACGTTGCGCTAAAGTTGTCAACATATCATCATCAAATCCTCATATATATCAGAGACGACAGCACTATTTGTTTGTGTTATGGTTGGTACAGCGGTGAGATCTCACCGCGTACAAACATGTATGCAGATGCTGATTCGGCTGTCATGAAAATAAGATTCGTCGATGATGCAAGATATTTTACTCTCGGTGATCGCAAGATTGCATATGGTAGAACAGGTGACAAGACACGCGACATGTTCGTTGATCGTAAAATTCATATTACCGCGACCAATGTCTGTGAAGTTGCCGAATACATCATTAGCGCATTTCAGATAGGCACTACCCGCAAACCGTTTGTTAAACATTCATTCACTACATTGTCCGATATCAACATTGTTACCGACGCAGATGATCTCTAGTTATTTTTTTGCATGCGATAAAATTGAGTCATCTCGCAACCTGTAAAAAATGTTGTACGATGACATGCTTCGAGAGGTGCTCTCGTTCATTGGACGATCTGAATATGTATCGACACGTCTTGTGTCTCGACAGTTCAATGATGTTATATTGGCATTGTGCACAAACGGTTACACTCACCGCCTGCACATGGCCAACAAACGATTATCCATATTTGCTATTTTTATGAGTTTGTTCGAAGAGTTCGATCCTGAAAAAATGTTGGTAGACGATGGTGAGCCTGATACTTGTGCGATCTTTAGTTTCAGCATCGGTGATAAAGGTAGACGTGTTCTTGTCTCAGGGCCGAATGATGCTATGAAGATAACATACTCCAACCATCCGTTCGAACCATTCAAAGAACACTACTCGTATGTATTTATTGATCATCGCAAAAACACATTGTACTGCTTTCATCATATCAAGTCGAGCTATACAATAATCAAGTGTAGATATACATATGTAGTCGACAAATTATATGTTGTTTTGGATGGCGATGAATACTACCCATATGATATTGCACATGATATTGAGCATGTACAGATGTCGGAGTTGCATCGTATTCATGATATCAGAATTTTAGGCACAACAAAAAAAGCGATTGTCTCATTTTGGCGCAAAGGTGAAGAAACCGAAACTGTAGGTAGACACTATACTCTAGTCGATAACATTCATTTGAAGATGCTCCGAGCACATGTTTCCGATTCTCAAAATTGATTTCGGAATGCACAAGAAAAAAGAATGTCTGCCACAATTGTTGCCCCGATCTCTCGTCATACTATCGAAACACGCGATCATTTTACATTTCTTAGAACCGATGCAGATGATTTGTCAGCAAGTAATATGAAAGAACTTGTACAGAATTTGCTTGGTATGGATCTTAATTTCAGCACATCTGTTAATATTGATGATGATACTATTGTTGATCTTTGGTTGTGTAATCATAGTGCAAATGGTGATACCACAACATATGAAATGCAAGTGAAGTTCATTAATGATATGAGATATATCTTCATTAGTGATCGTTTTGTTACAAGATACGCTGACGTTGAAGATGACAATCAACCGATCGTCATTAACTTCAACAAGACTATTAAGTACACCTCTGATGTTTATCAGAAAGTGTTCATGACATTCTTGTCCGGTATTGATTACTTAGCTGTCGACAAAAAGATTATTGCAAATGATCAACTTGCCGATATAGCTATTACTACCGAATGCTAAAATTGATCTCTATATTTTTTGCATTCATGACCACTTTGATGACTCTGTGCGACGACAATATCATCGACATCATATCATTTTTGCCTATTGTGCACACGTATAATTTACGCGAAACATGCTCAAGAGCGTATGCACTTTGTGACATACAACTACGTCTTCGACTACCTGCAAACGTTCTGAATATCGTCGATGCATACATTTCGCATACCGGACATACGATTGTTATGACACTTAAGATGTTCAAGTTGGATACTCTTGATCTTCCGAATGCGCTACATGCGCCTCAAGCATTGATAATGTCTGAAGTCGATATTGGATCGCAAAAAATAATGATCACTACAAGCGATCATGATAATGAGCACCTGAGATTGACTAAATTTAGACATGTAGTTTTTAAGAAACTTGCGCATGTCGGTGCAGATGATCGGTTCGATATCACTATATTAAATGACAGGAAATCGACGATATTTTTGCGCGAAGAAGATAACATGTATGCCGTGCATGAAGGTGCTAGCGACATTAAAAATCATCATGTCGAGTGCGGAAATGTGTTTGTCAGAACACATATATTGACGTGTGTCGGTAACCTTTGTCGTTCGTGTAATGATATATTTATTTTGGATGATCATATCTTGACCTGGAACAACGAAAGAGTCCGATTACATGAAAGTCATGTATTGTTATCAACATCTATGTGAGTAAAATTGACTTCTGCATTTTTTTGCAAAACATGTTCTATCGCGATATCATCGGTGAGATCGTACTTTTTGTCGCACCGATAGATCTACTCAGTTTTCAATTAGTTAGTATGGACTTTAGATTCGCCGTTCGAGACATGATAGAACGCAATCCATATAAGCGATGTATGTATGCATTCATCTTGAGTGCTTCTAAGGCTATCGGATGGTCTGTTCATGAAATTTTGCGTCACGTCAATCTCAAAAAATATACATCCCGCGGAGAAGAAATATTCTATCATGAGGGTAGCCTGGGTATGATGGGCTACATATGGTATACACAGATATGTGTATGTAAGTATAGAATATGGGGCAAAGAATACACGACATTCATGACGGGTTATCATGAACTAACAAAGACAATATTCGATCCGCATAATAAGTTGACGGGTCGTTGGTATTATAATTACGCTTTGTTCGACAAAAAAACAAGCACACGATATATGTTTAGAGAATATCATAGCTATTACGTTCAAGAGAATGTTGTCGCACATGTTGATGATATCTCGTTGATGGGTTGCTTTGATCCATCGCAAGCGGAAAACATACAACAACTAATAATTCTTCGCGATCGATCCGATGGTATCATCTGTGTACACAGGAACAATAAACCATTCAACTCGGTGTATGGTGTCTGTGAGATATTACATTTCTCCGAACAAATGATCGAGTTCAAGAGATGATCAAAAAAATAATCTTTTTTTGTGAGATAGTACGCCAACGTACTGAACGCATCCAAACGATTTAAGCAGTATAACGCAAAACGCATGAACCATCAGCAATCAACAAGAAGTTGATGGCCTTAGCTACGAACTTGACAGTCATAGTGTTACCAGATG
>Ga0302211_10000147_pt1 | contig 29400 bp, 9 predicted proteins | sample II_Fen_E3_3_FD_200234 | JGI IMG/M metagenome (GOLD analysis project Ga0302211, IMG submission 200234) | Peat permafrost microbial communities from Stordalen Mire near Abisko, Sweden - II_Fen_E3_3 | ecosystem: Environmental > Terrestrial > Soil > Wetlands > Permafrost | place: Sweden: Abisko... | reverse complement strand
AAATATTGTAACTGCTCTTATTGCATTTTCTACTCTACCCACATTTCTACAAAATGTTTCTTACCATCATCTTCTAAAGGCAGTACTGTCTTGGAGAGAAGTCCTTTCCCATCGAGAATAAGACGTGCTGAAGATTTGTCGACAAGACGATTGAAAGTGATATGATACACACTCTGCCCAAAACGATAATGAACTTTATACCTATTCCAACCTTGCGGAAGAAGTGGATGCAAGTTCAGATTACTTCCAGAACGTTGTATACCTAAAAGAGTTTCAACCAAAAGAAGATACGTCCACGACGAAGAACCCGTATACCAAGTCCAACCACCACGCCCTATATGAGGTGCACAAGCATATACATCGGCCGCCATCACATAAGGTTCAACCTTGTATATAGAGACTTGCTTGGCCGTCTTACTATGCTGTACAGGATTCAATAAACCAAAAAGCTCCCAAGAGCGATCGGTCTCCCCCATTAAAGCAAAAGCCATAGCAACCCAAACCGCGCCATGCGTATATTGCCCCCCATTTTCACGTACACCGGGAACATAACCTTTTATATAACCCGGATTGAGATTCGATTTATTAAAGGGTGGTGCAAACAGTTGAATTAGTTTCTCATTATGGTGCACCAATTGTTTATTTACTTGCTCCATAGCAGATATAGATCGCTGCTGGTTACCAGCTCCGCTGATTACAGACCAACTTTGTGGCAAAGAATCAATACGACATTCTTCATTACTTTTCGATCCAAGCGGTTCACCGTTGTCAAAATAAGCACGACGATACCACTCGCCATCCCAGGCAGACAGCTCAATATTCTTTTGTATCTCAGCTGCCTGTGCAAGGCAACTGTTTGCAAAATCTTCATCCTTATGGAGAATCGCTAGCTTAGAAAATTTAGTCAAGACATCATACAAAAAGAAAGCTAACCAGACACTCTCTCCACATCCACCACTTCCAACTAGATTCATACCATCATTCCAGTCACCGTATCCCATAAGAGGTAGCCCATGAGTACCAAATTTAAGTCCATTGCGAATACTTCTTACACAATGTTCGTAGAGTGTAGCAGACTCATCAGAACGACCAGGCATATCGTAGAGAGACTCTTCATCTGAATGTAGCATTCGGCCCTCAAGAAAGGGAACGATCTCGTCAAGAATACCAGTATCGGCCACACACGACACATATCGACAAGTCACATAAGGTAACCAAAGATAATCATCAGAAGAATGTGTTCGTACCCCACGTCCCATAGGAGGATGCCACCAATGCTGCACATCGCCTTCATGGAACTGCCGCGATGCCGCACGAAGTATCTGTTTGCGGATAATCGCCGGCTCAGCATGCACTAACGACATCACATCCTGCAACTGATCACGGAATCCATAAGCACCACCCGATTGATAGAAGCCTGAGCGAGCCCAGACTCTACTACTAAGAGTTTGATACAACAACCAACCATTAGCCATAACATTAACAGAAGGATCGGGAGTATCCACATTTACAGTTCCAAGGGTATGATTCCAATAAGTCCAGACATTCTCGAGTGCCTCACGTATAGCGCCAGGCTTTTGAAAACGCAACACCAATTGAAGCATCTCTTCTTTGTTATGAGCAAAGCCTAGTCGGAAGCGAGTTTCTCGATCCTGTCCATCAGCTAGATCAAAGGTAACCTGTACCGCTCCACAAGGATCAAACCCTGCACCGACCTTTCCGGAAAGACGAGTACGTTTCATTGCTGCCGGCTGCGACAAGTTTCCGTTCTGACCAATAAATTCTTTGCGATCACCGGTTAAGGTACGCGCTTCACCCACGTCAACAAAAGCAATCTGCCCAGAGAAATCGGGATTGTAGAAATTACGAGCCATTAGAGCTCCCGTTTTTAAGTCTACCTCCGTTTGAATATGCAACAAACTCTTTCTCCGAAGTTCCGCAAGTACCCACTCATAATATCCTGTAACAGATAATCTACGAGGACGTCCTGATCTATTATGTAATTTCAACACTGCAAATTTGATCGGTGCATCCATTGCCACATAAATCCATAATTCAGAATCAATGCCAAATTCACTGTGTTCAAATACAGTGTAACCAAATCCATGACGAATTACATAAGGCGCTGCCCCTCGCGATGGCAATGGAGTAGGAGACCAAAATTGTCCGGTCTGTTCATCACGAATGTAAAAAGCTTCGCCTGAAGAATCCTCCACTAAATCGTTATTCCAAGGTGTGAGACGGAATTCATGCGAATTCTCCGCCCAAGTATACGCTCCTCCACTTTCAGAAATCACGGTTCCAAAGTGTTCATTAGCTAATACATTGCACCAAGGAGCAGGTGTTGTTTGTCCAGGCTGAAGAGTAATTACATATTCGTGTCCATCGCGTGTAAAACCACCAAGGCCATTTTCAAAAATCAAATCTCGTTTCAAAAGCGGATTCAGCATCTCAGGGAATGCAGTTCGCGAAGGCATTAATGCAGGGACTTGCAGCTCATGGATTTTCAGTACCTCAAGTTGATCAATCAGTGTTCCTTCTTCTTCACTGAGAATAATACGTGCAGCCGCTTGCAATAGCAACACATCCTCAGTGGGGACTTGTTCAATTCTGCGAATGAAAATGCCTCCTGGTTTTTCAAGTAGAGGTGCTTCAACTCCTGATGATATCAAATTTATGATTTCATCGTGCATCTGTTTTCGATACACAGAAACATCTCCATTTAAAATAATCAGCTCTACGATAAGCCCCTTCATACGCCAATAAGCATGTGCCAAGACAATTTGCCTTACCAGATCAAGCCCTTTCATAGAATCAACACGCAACAAAACCAAGGGGACATCCCCTGAAATACTATATCCCCAAAGACCATTCTGTCCACGCCTATTGCTCTTCAATAATGCTGAAGCAGCACGAAGTGATGGATTAGAATATATTAAAGAATTAGCAAGTCTGCTGTAACGTTGAGCCTCCGTTTCAGTAACATTAAGTTGATGCATTACCACCTGACTATGCGTCCATGCCAACTCAAAAGCACGATCACACATACGAATATTTTGATACTTATCAGATAATGCTAATACCGCCTCTCGTGACTCAGCCATACCCAATGCAAGGTATAGAGTTATCGATTTGCGAGGTTGAATAGAAATTGTTCGGCGCAGAGAGATGATTGGATCAAGAACAGGGCCAGTGGTTCCTGACAATGGTCCACTAGACTTCATGGCCATCGGATTCACTAAAGAATGCCCACGCCCCACAAAACGTGAGCGATCGGTTTCGCATGAAAGCTCACCTTGCTGATCGCCCTGTACCAACATCAAATGCAACAAATAAGGCATCTTTTCTTCTTTTGTTCGAGCTCTACGTGTACAAAATAGAGCTGAAGAAGAAGGCACAAATTCTGTTTGCACAAATAAATTACTAAAGACAGGATGAGCCTCATCAGAAATCTGAGGTGCAATAACGACTTCCCCATAAGTAGTAATTTCTATCTTGCGTAATGTGCGTGAATGATTAACCAATTTGATGCGCCTCAACTCAATATCATCTTCTGGAGAGACGCAAATAGTTGTATGAACTTCCAGTCCCGATTGACGTTGGCGAAACTCAGCATAAGCCTGCGTGAAAATAGTTTCACTGCTTTTCATCGCACGTAAAGTTGGCTGGTAAGAAGTCGACCAGTATTCACCTGTATCACTATCACGCAAATAAGCAAACAGTCCCCAATTACTGCAAGTAGCATCTTCGCGCCATCGCGTAATAGCCATGTCATTCCAGCGACTATATCCTCCACCTGAATTATTCAACATCACATGATAACGACCATTGGATAGCAAATGCACCTCAGGATCTATAAAAGGATCTTTAAACATACGTACATGCTCAGAATTATCTACAAGAAGTGGATGTAAACCTTCGAGCTCGAATTTCGAGTCATCAGGAATTACACTTGCCGTAATACTTTGAGGGATGCGCTCTTGCAAAAGAAACTCAGCCGCTTTTAACATGGGACAGGACATAAAGCGTCGCTGCATGGAACCACCTTTCATCAAATTAACCAACGACAAAAAGCTCATTCCTTGATGATGCGTCATAAAAGAGCATACACTTTCGCTGGATACCCCAGGGCGAAGGTGTGATGGCGTGTAATCAACAGCCTCATAGTAGCCATAAGAACCTTCTCGTTTTTCAGTCGTGAGACGTTGCATGTTCTCGCAAGCTTCGCGTGGAGCCACCATTAAGGCCAGAAGTGTGGCATACGGAGCAATCACTAAATCCTCCGAAAGTCCTCTTTTCAAGCCAAGACTCGGCACACCAAATGCTCTATACTGATAATTAAGACTCGCATCTGTTAAGTTATATCCAGACTCGGAGATTCCCCATGGTACCCCAAGTGCTTTTCCATATTCTATTTGCTCATGCACTGCGGCCTTACAAGTTTGATCAAGTAAGGTATTCTCAAACACAGGCATTACTAGCATTGGCATTAGATATTCAAACATAGAGCCACTCCATGAAAGCAATGTAGGAGCACCTTGAGAAACAAGCAATAGACGATTAAGCGAGAACCAATGTTCCTGAGGTACCTGACCTTGTGCAATGGCTACATAGCTACACAATCTAGCCTCGGAAGCGAGAAGATCGTAGAAACCGGTATCTGCTCGCTGCTCACTTACATTATACCCTATTATAAATAGCTTTTTCGAACTATCAAAAAGGAAGGTAAAATCCATTCGCGCAAAATCCTCACTTTTGTCTTTCAACGATTTAAGCATTTGTTTTCTATGAACCGCCTGTTTTGAAGCTTTACGTAAACAAGATTGCCATGCTATTAAATAATCTTGCTCGTCTTTTCTAGAAGGATCATTCATTTCTGAAAGCTCTATCAAGGCAGCCTCCACTAACGGGCATATTGATTTTTCGGCATTAGCGACTTCACTCAATGTAGGCATTTCTTCAAATGTCTCTAGTTTCTCTATAATAGCTTTTGTGCTTTCTGCTAAACTCTTACGATCTAACGAATCATTAATTTCGAGCCATGGAGCAAGAAGTAATAGCTCCTCAAAATGATCTTCACAATTTAGTTTCAATAGATGTCCCCATTTCTGCGATTCTTCAGATGAAGAATCTAGCAAGGGAATTACTTCATCTATTTTACTAGCAACCGATTTCAATAAAGTAAATGCGTTTTTCACTGTACTAGGCGATGCATTTCCCAATTGTTTTTCAAGCGAAAGCAAAGGTTTGTTTTTAGGTATAAGATTTTTTAGAATCCGCACCGTATCAATCAATCCATTAAAAATATCAGGTGAGTAAATACGAGCGTTGCTAAATTCTTTAACCCCCTGAGCAAGTGTAAGAAGATGACCTGCAAGATTTCCGCTATCTACGCTCGATACATACAAAGGATAAAGCGGTTCAAGGGTTCGGGTATTATACCAATTAAAGAAATGACCACGATACTTCTTGAGTTTGGACATCGTTATAAAGGTCTGATTGGTACGCTCTATCACTTTACCTGCAGGTAGATAGCCATAGTCGAATGCGGCCAAATTAGCCAATAATGAAAGCCCGATATTAGTCGGTGACGTACGCGAAGCAATAACAGGCTTAGGAGTTTCCTGAAAATTATCAGGAGGAAGCCAGCTTTCATCAGCATTAACAAAAGTTTCAAAGAAGTGCCATGTTTTACGGGCTATCCGATGCAACAAAAGGTTTTGTTCTGCTGAAAACTCAGGAGTACACAACTCTATGGGGCAACTAATTCGCCAAACTAAATAAGGGGTGAAAAACCAAACAGCTAAAACAGGAAGCGTATATAGCAACGTAATCGGATAGAGCATGGCTAAAAGGAAGCCACTTACCACAGCAAATACTGGAGCAAACCACATCTTTCTGTAAAAGCCGAGCAACGAACTATCTCCGGTTCGATTCGCATCAAAAGAGTTTTGCCACTCCAACAAATGCTTGTGTGTCACAACCAAACGGAAGAAGGTGCGCAGTATAGCGCCGGTACAAAGGAATGCATCATAAGGCAACAGTGCCAGCGAAAGTAGCACTTGCCCTAACTGCCGCTCCCCATTCTGCACAATCTCCCGCAAATGCAGTTTCCATGAATGATCCACCGACTTGCAAAAAACACTGGTAGACATACCTACTATAATAGGTAACGATACGATAACTAATACAAGCAAGAGACCAGCCCATGCTATTTGCGAAAAGAAAAAGAAGAAACCTATTAAAAAGAGCAACAATGAAGGCGACACAAGACTACGACGAAGATTGTCGAATATTTTAAATCTAGACAACCCAGATATCGGATTATGTTCTTTCTTGCCATCAAGCTTTGGAACACGAGGCAATAGCCATCGTGCAATCTGCCAATCGCCACGAATCCAACGATAGCGTCGTTTCGCATCCATGTTATAGCCCGAGGGATAAGATTCATACATCTCTATATCACTAATAAGGCCTGAGCGGACATAAGTCGATTCTAACAAATCATGACTAAGGATTCTATTCTCAGGGAATCTTCCGGCTAAAGCTTGTTCAAAAGCATCCACATCATAAATGCCCTTACCTATAAAAGAGCCTTCATGGAAAGTATCCTGATATATATCAGAGACTATCCGAGTATAAGGGTCAATGCCCACATCTCCGGAAAAGAGACGAACATACAAAGAGCGCCGACTACTGAGCAAAGTTATCGACACGCGAGGTTGAAGAATGCCATAACCTCTTATAACCACATTGCGTTTAGAATCGAACTCAGGATGATTCAGCGGATGCGCCATCGCCCCGACTAGCTTTCGGGCACTCCCCCATGATAGCTGGGTATCCGCATCAAGGGTAATCACATATTTTACGGATATTAAAATTGATATATCACCTTCAATCAAAGAGAATGCATCCACAGAGCCACTCCTTAGAAAGGAGTTAAACTCCATCAGTTTTCCTCTTTTGCGTTCATAACCCATCCATACTCCTTCAGTCGGATTCCAGCGACGCGGACGATGAAATAAATAGAACGTATTATTATGACCGGCAGCATATTTTATATTTAATCTTTCAATTCCATATCGTGCTCGTTCAAGTAAAGAATCATCAATAGGCATTATTTCATGCTCGGCATCATTAAAATCAGTCAATAGCGCGAAATGAAGATGATGATCGCGATTCGATAGAAAGCAAAGCTCCATGTTTTCAAGAAGCTTATCTATAGAATTTAGACTGGATAGCATGGTGGGAACCACAACAATGGTACGGCAGTTGGAGGTGATGCCTTCAGAAAAATCGAGACGTGGTATTAAACGCGGCTTTGCAATCAACATAACAAACCAGTTAACTAAAGATAAAGCTAACTGACTGATACAAAAAAGAGCGATGAGCGCAACGAGAATCGGCCCCCATTCGATAATTAAGACGTTAAAAGGCAGCAACAACCCTATAAAGAAGAAAGTACCAAGCAAAGTTAACAAGGTAATGCTACCTATATAGAACGCTAAAGGGGAACGGTGAACGATACATGCAGCCACTGTTGCAAAAGTCTTTTTCAGCTTAACCTCGCTCTGTAGAGAAGCTTTCCCCTCTCCAACTAAATAAAATCCGACATGCGTACTCCGTTTATCAAGCTTATTTTCAAAGGCCTCTTTCGCCAACTTGATGGCTTCTTCGGCTATCCTCAACTCAGAGAAAGAACTTCTCTGAGCAAGATATTCAATTACATGTCGATAAGAGTCTCGAGTAGAAAAATCCATTTGGGTATAAATGCCCGCAGGATCCTTTCGCAAAACACCTTCTACCAGACTTAAATCTTCAACAAAAGAAGACCAATCGGTAGTTCCAAGAAAACGGAGACTATTTATGCTATGACTCACAGACAACTGATTTGCCGCTTGGGTCTGACCTTCCTCATGAATTAACTCCTCAACCGACAAGCCGTTTTCCGTTAATCCCTGTTCAAGCCAACTGCGAGCCATATGTAACATTCGATTCTGAGAAGACAACCGTTGACAAAATTCAAAAACAAAAGCGCTAGTTAACGGAATGTCCGACTTGGCCATATCGGCCAGTACTTCAACTAATTTCGACGGACTCTTCTCCGCCATTTGTTGCAGTTTCTCTACCCACATATTCGCAATATCGCGGTCGCGCTGATTCACTTTAATACGTGCAGAAATACGATAAATATTTTCTATTAGTGCCAACCTCAACATGATCGGTATGGCCCACAATTCGCCTAATTTTAAAGTCTGCTCTGTTTGGTAAGCCTTGAAAAAGCCTTGAAGTGATTCAACATCAATCTCCGCATCCGTATGCGAAATGAGTTCAAGTACGATATCGTAAACACGAGGAAGACCTTTCGAAAGTCCTTTACGCAAACGGGGTAATTCCCTACTGTACTTTTTCGAAAAGTGTCGTCGTGCAAGCTGAATATGCTCTTCAATCAAATAAAAATTATCTACCAACCATTCGGTAGCAGGCGTAATATTTCGCGGCCCCTTCACTGAGAGTATTAAACGATTGAAATCGCGCAACATCACGTCATTATAGTTCAATTTCTCAAGTAGAGAATCATCTCCTCCCTCACTAACAACCTGTTGACTAGAAGCAAGCAATTGGGCATACTGAGCTAACTGTTCTATATTGAGTAATTCTCCACGAAGAGGTTGCTCCTCAGTCGCTAAATTAAAATATTTTAATTTAGCTAGCTTTTTATTTATCGTATTAATCATTATTTTTATAATTTTAAATAACTGGCAAGGTTAGTAACACAATAATTTAAAAAACAATAACTGCCAAATGTTTTTCATTCTTAATTCTACAAATATATGAAATTAAAATGGAAACTACGTCACCTACACAGTTTCTTTTAAAAACATTTATACAATTACAAAAGAAAGATGAGGCTGTTTCGCTTTTGAGACAGCCTCATCTTTATAAGACACTCTATTTTTTATCTAACTAAGCTTGCCACCTGACGGATGTCGTCCGAAGAGGCACCAATATAAAGCTTATAAGTACCGGGAACCGTTATCCATTGATGACTACTCTCCTCAAAATACTGGAAAGATTCCGGAGTAAGTGTAAGAGTCGCTGTAGCCGTTTCACCCGGAGCTAAAAGCGGAAGCTTTGCAAAAGCTTTTAACTCTTTAACAGGACGGAGTACTTTACTCTTTGGTGCACCCACATATAGTTGCACAATTTCCTTTCCTGATACTGTACCTATATTGGTAATAGGAATAGATATAGTAAGGTTATTAACTATCGGCTTTCCGTACTTAAATGTGGTATAGCTTTGACCGTAGCCAAAAGGAAAAAGTACAGGGATTTGTTTCGTTTCGTACCAACGATATCCAACCAAAATATCTTCCTTGTAAGTTTGCTTCTGGTTCACACCTGGAAAGCTTTCCTTTCCAAAAGAGATTGCTCCATTATCCTCCATCTTTATAGGATAAGAAAAAGGTAATTTCCCACTTGGATTAACCGTTCCACTCAACACATCAGCCAAAGCGGAACCATTCTCGCTACCCAAATACCATGATTGTACAATTGCCGGTATCTGCTTTACCCAAGGCATCTCTACCGGGTTACCACTAGTAATGACAACGATGGTACGAGGACAAGCCTTCTGCAACTCACTAATCAGCTCATCTTGTCCATAAGGTAATCCATAACTCTGTCGATCGGAGCCTTCCGTATCTTGTTGGAAATTCTTATTTAATCCACCCACAAAAACAACCAAATCGGCTTTCGTTGCGGCTTCAACAGCTTCCTTGCGAAGAGTGGTCACCTGCTCAGGAGAAAAGGTTTCGTCCTTATCCCAAAGTGAATGTCCATACTTATAGCCCTCCGCATAAGTTATTTTATTACCATATATTTCCTGGAGAGCGGCAAGCGGAGAAACCTCCTTCTTTGTCTTCAACTCAGAAGAACCACCTCCCAAGGTTAAACGATGCGTAGCATTCTCGCCGACCACTAATATATTGTTATATTTTGAGGCATCAATAGGAAGCAATTTTTCACCTTTCTTCGATTCGTTTTTCAAGAGCACGATTCCTTCTCTACCAATTTCACGAGCTACTGCGAAATGATCGTCCGTAGCGAAACTACCATAAGGACGCTGACTGTTCATAACCGTACGGAAGATTAAGCGCAGAATACGACTAGCCTTGTCATCAATTGTAGCCGTAGAATACTTTCCACTCTGTAAGCCCTCGCGATAAGCACGACCCAAATAGTAATCGTCATACGTAAATTTAGATTCAGTAGTGAGCCCATTGGTATAAGTACCCATTTCAATATCCAAACCATTATTCACGGCCTCATCCGTACTATGTGCCCCACCCCAGTCGGTAACCACACAACCATCGAAGTTCCATTCGCCTTTTAATACATCAACCAACAGACGTTTGTTGTGACAACAATGCTGACCACGATACTTATTATAAGATCCCATGATACTCCAAGCGCCACCACGTGTTACCGCAGCTTTAAAGGCCGGAAGATAGATCTCATAAAGTGCTCGATCGCTCAACTCGACATCTACATTGTCGCGCCAAGTTTCCTGATTATTCAAAGCATAATGCTTTACGCAACAAGCTACTCCATTTTTCTGTACTCCCTGAACATAAGGTACACATAGTTCAGCCGCAAGATAAGGGTCCTCACCCAGATACTCAAAGTTTCGTCCATTCAGCGGAGTCCGGTTTATGTTGACTCCCGGGCCTAGCAAAATCGCTTTATTACGATAACGAGCTTCCTCTCCAATGGCTTTTCCATACTTACCGGCAATCTCTGTATTCCAAGTCGCAGCCAAACAAGTTAAAGCAGGAAATGCCACACACGAATCGTTTGTCCATCCCGCATTCGCCCAACTATTCCATTGTATTTCCTCACGAACTCCATGAGGGCCATCACTCATCCATAGTGCAGGGATGCCCAAACGAGGTACGCCCGGACTAGAAAATTTGCTTTGCGCATGTGTCATCGCTACCTTTTCAGCTAACGTCATACGCGAAAGAGCATCTTGTATCCTGGCCTCAATGGGTTGGGAGCTATCCAAATAAATTGGATTATCCTGTATCAACACTTTTTGTGATGCAGTAGATTGCATTTTAGTTTTCTGAGCACTTGCACTTAAAGTAGATAAAAGCAACAAAGAAAACGCTAGAATTTGTTTTTTCATCGGTTATTTTTTAATTTGATGGTTATTTTAGTTTGTTTCAACTCGCTAGAAGTAGCCACTAGAGTGGCAGATCCAGCAATGCCAGTACTTTGTAAAACAACTAAGCACTTTCCATAAAAGGCATTACGCTGAGAAGCTTTAAAACGCTCCATTGAAATAGGGCTTCCATTATCAACCCCCGCAATAAAAGCATCACCCGTGATCTCAAAATGAATCTGATTTTCAGCATTCGGACAAAGATTGCCATCCGCATCCAACACTTCAACAGTCACAAAGGAAAGATCCTTTCCATCCGCAGCAAGAATGTTACGATCTGGAGTTAAACGAATCTGTGCAGGCTTACCAGCAGTATGTATCACCTCTTCACAAACCGTCTTCCCATTTTTACGCGAAACAGCCTTTATCGTCCCAGACTCATAACGTACCCGCCACATCACATGAAAATCATCAGGTCCTTTCTGCTTCACCCCACAAGAGCGGCCATTTATAAAGAGCTCCACTTCGTCCGCTTGATTGTAGTAAGCCCACAAATCAATTGTTTGCCCTTCCATCCAATTCCAATGCGGAAAGAGATGCAACATCGGTTTAGAGGTCCATTCACTCTGATAAAGATAATATACATCCTTCGGGAATCCTGCAAGATCTACGATTCCGAAATAAGAACTACGTGCAGGCCATCCATAAGGAGTCGGTTCACCAATATAGTCAAAGCCGGTCCACACAAATTGTCCACTAATAAACTTATTATTCTTAACATGCCGCATTGTCCCTTCATGCGAATTTCCCCATGGGGCATGACAATTATCATATGATGAGCAAGAAAAACTAGGATCATAAAAAGCCTTATCCCAACGTGCAGGCCATAAGAAGGTAGAATCACTAGGCATTCGATAATAGCCCCGTGTCATTAATCCTGAGATACTTTCGGTGATAATAAAAGGTTTTCCCGGGAACTTTTGCGGAACCCCGGCAAACCAATCATCATGATAATTGAATCCAATCAAATCCAAAGCACCCGAACGGAATAAATGATTTCCCGGATCAGGTTCATTATTAGCCGCAGTAACAGGACGTGTTGAATCCAACTTGCGTACACAATCAGCCAACTTCTTGCAAAGCATTGAATTAACACTCATCGTTTCGCCCTCTTTTGCCAACAAGCTAGCCTCATGACCAAAATTAAGAATAAGATTCGCCTCTTCCAAACTCAATGTATCAGCATGCACATCCGTCCATTGCTCTAACACCTCATTTCCAATACTCCACATAAAGATAGAAGGATGATTTCGATCACGCAAAATTAAATCAGTCAAATCACGTTCATGCCAATCACCGAAAAAACGAGAATAATCATATGTCGTTTTACGTTTTCGCCACATATCAAAAGCCTCATCCATCACAATAAAGCCCATTCGATCACAAAGATCTAACATTTCAGGAGCAGGAGGGTTGTGCGAACAACGAATCGCATTACAACCCATTGCGCGAAGTATTTCTAGTTCACGTTGCATCGCACGAGTATTAAAAGCAGCACCCAAACAGCCTAAATCATGATGTAAGCAAACCCCATTAATTTTCAGAGACTGTCCATTTAAGATAAAGCCATTTTGGGCATCGAAAGTAAAATGCCGTACTCCCACAGGAGTTTCATAGTCATCAATAACCCGACCATCTACTAAAAGAGTCGTTTTTAAATTATATAAAGTAGGATTTTCTACACTCCAAAGAGCAGGATTCTTTAATTTTAGAGTCTGCTTAGCAACCATCGATGCACCTTCTCCTACATTAATTAGGGAAGACGTTCTGGCCTTTTCCTTCTTCTTCTCATCCAAAAGGACAGAAAGGACTTCTACTTCCTTGCCCTGTAAAGTCGTGTTATCTACAGTCGTTTCTAAAGAGAATGTAGCTTCCTTAGAGTTTACTGAAGGAGTTGTCACAAAAGTGCCCCAATGCGCCACATGTATAGGAGCTGTTTGTACCAGCCACACATTACGATAAATACCACAGCCCGAATACCACCGAGAATTAGGTTGTTCCTTATTATCGACACGTACTGCAAGCACATTTTTTTCTCCCCATTTTATATAAGGAGTTAAGTCGTAGCGAAAAGAGATATACCCATAAGGACGTTTACCGACAGAAACCCCATTAATAAAGACCTCCGAATTCATATAAACGCCATCAAAATCAATAAAAACTTGTGTATTCTTATCTGCCGGTTTTAGCGTAAACGTTTTACGATACCATCCGATTCCACCGGGTAGAGCTCCACCACCTGTACCCGAAGGATTCTCTTTACTAAAGTCGCCCTCAATAGCCCAATCGTGTGGAAGTGTTAGTTTGCGCCAACTTCCATCTTGAAAAGAAGGCTCTTTATACCCTGCCGAATCAGCCAGATGGAAAGTCCAACCTGTATTAAAGCTAACGCGTGAACGAGCTTGCAGTTGACCTATACCCAACATCAAAAAAAGGGTGAGGAAGAAGCAGAAACCTTGAGTCTGCTTTTTATCTATTTTCATTTGTTTTACTATTTAGAGTTTTAATGTTTTTGCACTACCCTTATAATTCACAGACACCATAGGAGTGATTTCTGAAGTTCGCTTCTTTACGCCAAAACCACCTAGAGGAACAGGAGCATTCGGAGTTACATAAACAACTTGAAAAGTGCGTTCACGAAGCATCCCTTTAAATTCACCCTTTCGTTCCCCAATAATAAGTTCACGTTTGGCTTCATTATACTGAATCGGAATCATTGCGTACTTCCCTTTCTCGTAGTTATAGTTTGTGCTCTCATCTTCATACAATGTGAACTTTCCATCTTTTCCGGCATAAACATACAACGTTAACGTATCAGCGGGTTGTTCATCCGTATATTGTAAGTTCTTTGGATTATAAGGAATAATAGAGCCCGAGGGGATATAAAGTGGGATGCGCTCATAAGGAGCATTCACTTGCTGAGTTTGTCCTCCCTTTATTACAGTACCGCTATAAGCCTCATACCAATCGGCACCTGCGGGGAAATATACTTCTCGAGAACGAGCACCATATTTATACACCGGGCAGACTAAAAGCGAAGGACCAAACAAATATTCATCCGATACATTTCGTGCCACTTTATCCATGGGATAATCCATAACCAACGGACGCATTATAGTGTAATCTTTAAACCAAGTCATACTCGCCAAAGAATAGATATAAGGCATCAAGTTATAACGCAATTTTGTATAATAAAGAATCGATTCATAAGCTGGATGCTCCTCGGGAGCTATATTCCATATTTCGCGGAAGGGATATTGACCATGTGCCCGGAACAAAGGAGCAAAAGCACCAAACTGATACCAACGCGTATTCAACTCACGCCATTCTTTTAAATCGGCGTTCTCTTGATGAGTACGCTGATACGTTTGCATCGCATTCACATAACGTGATTCCACACAAAAGCCACCAATATCCATCGTCCAATAAGGGATTCCACTTACCGAGAAATTTAACCCAGCCGAAATCTGAGCTTTCATATCCTCCCAACGGGTTGCAATATCGCCACTCCAAGTAGCCGTAGAATAGCGTTGCAAACCTCCAAATCCGGAACGAGTTAACAAGAACACTCGCTGATTGGGATCTACAGAGCGTTGTCCATCGTAAATAGCTTCTGCATTCATCAATGCATACGCATTAAAGTATTGCGTAGAAGGGCCAAGAGCCGTAGGGCCACAAAGTTTTTTACGATACTCCATATCCGTACAATCACGAATATTCGGTTCGCTAGCATCCATCCACCAAGCATCTATCCCTAAAGAATAAAGATGTTCTTTCATTTGTTGCCAAAACAGCTGACGAGCTTGAGGATTGTAAGCATCATAAAAAGAACCTACATAGCCCGGACCCACCCAATCGCGGATACTATCTTTTATGGCTTGACGATACATCCATCCTTTTTCGTCAAAAGCTTTAAAATGGGCTGTGTTTTGGTAGAACTTAGGCCATACGGAAATCATAAGATGCGCCTTAAGTGCATGTACCGAATCGACCATCGCTTTTGGATTTGGGAAGCGACTCAAATCGAATTCATGGCTTCCCCACTGATCTTCAGGCCAGTAATTCCAGTCAAGCACAATATTGTCTATAGGAATTTTACGCTTGCGAAATTCCTTCAACGTGCCCAACAACTCATCTTGTGTTTTGTAACGCTCGCGACTCTGCCAATAGCCCATTGCCCATTTAGGCATGATAGGAGCACGCCCCGTAAGGGTACGATAACCACCGACCACCTGATCCATGTTATCGCCACGAATAAAATAATAATCTATTTGTTTATTCATTTCACTCCACCAAGCCATTTTCTGCTGTTTACTTTCGGCAACAGGAGTTAAGGCACGCAAGCCAAGATAAGAGGTTCCACCATCAGGCTGCCAATCGATACGTAAGTGCACACGTTTGCCTTTTTGCATCGGCAGAATAAACTTGTAGCTATTCGGATTCCAAGCCGTGCGCCAACGTTCCGGCACAATTAGTTTCTCGTCGATATAGACTTTTACATAACCGGCATAATAAAGAATAAAATGGAAATCACCACTTTCATGAGGTTCTAGAAAGCCTTCATAGGTTACCTTTGAACCATAGAGAGAGAATCCTTTTGGGAAATTCAAAATGCTCTTCTGATTTTCATAGTAAAGAGAATCTTCGGTGCGAACAAGTCGATTAGAGTCGCGAGACATTGAAAGATAAGTTCCAGTCAATCCCCCTTTTTTTGTATCTTTATCATACAGGCTAAAGGCACGATTCAGTTGAAGATATTCCTGCGAATTACCAAAACGACTTAAAGAGTTGCTATCCCACAACACTCCATATCCTTCAGTAGAAACAATAAAAGGCACAGAGACTTTAGTGTTATATTGAAAAAGCTCTTCATTCTTACCTTTGTAGTTGAACTCATCCGACTGGTGTTGGCCTAGCCCGTAGAAACCTTCGTCAGCACTTGTCGATTCAAACTCTTGGCGCACGGCATACGCCTTTTTGCCCTCTACTTCTATGGGTTGAAAGCTTCGTCCCCCTTCTTTACTCTCTGCCAACAAGCGTTTCCCTGTTTTTATATCAAAGAAGGAAACCTCACCCGTAGCACGAGAAATGATTACTTTTAGCGTTTTTGTTTTTAAGGAAACAAACGCTTTTTCCTCTTTCAATTCATACGGCACAGCCTTACTCGCATTCCAAGAAGGTAAAACCATTAAACTGGGTTCCGTAGAGAACAATCCATCAGATTCCAAAGTTCCCTCTCTAGGAATCGCGGACACCCGAACAAGATCGTCGGTAAGCACTCTTAAGCGTACTTTTTCATTCGTTGAAGTAGAAGAAACTACTATCGAACCATCCGAAAGCTTCTTTACATCGCTACTTTCCACCGCTGCCATCCCTATAAAAGGAATAAAGAGGAGTGCAAAAGAAGCTGCAATCATTCTATTTCGCTTCATATATTTCATTGTTTCAATATCAAAGAGGTGTTTACCACTTCACCAGATTTTGTACGTATGTCCAGATTATAATAGGCTCCCACAACACAGTTATAACCTAGAGAAAGATGAGAGCCGCAACCCTTCTCTATCAATCGTCCATCCATCGAATAAAGAGTATAGTGTACATCTTGCTCAAAATCCAGTTTTAAAGATTCGCTAAACAGATACAACGATCTACCATTAGTGGTGGTTTCAAAAACCGATTTAATACCCGACCCTTCGCCATCAGAAGGCTGTCCATAGGCAAAGCCACGACCGAGTGAACTCATATACACGCGGCCAAACACATTCCAGTCGCCACAAATCATACCCGCATTTCCTAAACCACCATACTGATGCTTATCATTATTTACACGCACCCAAGTTTCACCTTTATCCAGAGAGCGGAACAAACCTTCCGTTCCATCAATTACGCCCCAAATATACAAGGCCGGATAAGTTGTTCCAGAAGCCGCCTTTCCTAAAGTTACTACCGCACAAGAAGACATTGTATTCAATTTAGTAGAGCTCTTCGTGCTACCGTCATAATGAAGCAGTCCCCCCGTTCGTAAAGCGACCCATATATCCGCAGAGCGATCTATCGATACCCCAATTTGGCCAGAACCTCCCGCGCCGGCAAAGGCCAACGAAGTAGAAGTAAGAGCCGATTGAGAATCCGCAGTAACCTGATACAAATAGCCCGTTGAAGAAGTATAAACATAAAAGCATCCGGCAAGTAAAGGATCAGCCATTGGCTTAGCATCTTTCGCCCCAGCCAAAACCTTTTTAGTCCAATTCTTTCCCCAGTTATTCGTATAGTACAACGTATCGCTAGCACTTGAAATCACTAATACTCCTGCTCCATCAGCCGATACCGCAAGTTTCACGCCAGAAAGTCCGGCACAAGGCAAAGAAGAAAATCCAGTCCAATTAACCCCACTATTCTTCGAATAATAAAATTTAGGAGAAGAAGCACTTCCCGAAGAAGTCATCGCACGTACAAAAACACTAGTCGCTTGCGGTGCATAAGCAACAGCAATAGAAGTACCCAATTGAGGTTTATAACGACCACCAGCAGGAGACACCGTTACGTCATCGTGCACAAAGCCATCATAATCACCAATAACCGTGATAAAAGGTCCATTTGGCACACTAGCCATATCCCCCGGAACCGTTTCTTCCAGTCCGTCAACAGCGAATTTAAGTGTGCCAACACCAGTAGCGCTCATATTATCCGTCATAAATATCCCGTTACCCGAAGTAGCGAAGAAACGTTTCGAATTGAAAGGATCGAATTCAACCGAACTAACCCAATGCAAGTTATGCCCACTAATCCAAGGAAAACCATTGCGATTAAGAACCAGTTTACTCGTACCCGAAATAACATTCGTCCAAGCGCTTCCTCCATTCGTACTTAAAAAGATGCGATCACCCCATGCAGAAGTATTATCATCCCAAAATTGTTGATTGCTCCACGAATTAATCGTCGAAACGAGCAAACGTTTTTCATTGCTCTTATCGAGAGAAATAGCCGAATAAACAGCCGAAAAAGGAGGAGTGATAGTGGTCCAGCTACTCGTAGCAGCAGTATATTTAAAGACCCCGCCGGTATCATATGCCTCAGTAGTACTTCCATGAGGGCCGGCTCCATTAGCAAAAGTAGCATATAAGATACTTCCATCCGAAGTAATCACCGCACGTTGAGGCATCATTGCAGAAGCGGCAGAAGGAGCAGCAATCTGTGTCCACGTAGCACCCGCATCTTCCGACACATAAAGGTTATTAGCTAGTTGTGAACATCCCACATAAATACGAGAAGTGGCACTGCCTTTTGTACCCGATGACTGATCAAAGACCACAAAGCAAATACCGTTTCCATTAGCAGTTGCAGAAACAGGGAAAGAAGTAACCTTGCTCCATGTAACTCCCGCATCAGCACTTTTCCACAAACCATCTTGTTGAGTTCCGCAGAATAAGATGTCACCTAGATTAGGATCTACCATTAAACGTTCACCCGTGCCACGCCCCATTGCATTGCCATTCACCCCGATATTCAGTTTAGTAGCTTTAAAGTTTTCTCCGTAATCCAACGAACGGACTATGGCTGCCGGTGCATTGTTATAGCTGCCGACCAACATATATACCTTATTAGTAGCCTGTGGATCGATTGCCACACTAAGTACTCCTTGATAAGTCCACTCAGAAGGAGAAGCCCAATCTAATAAAGGTTTCCATTTCTGAGTTTCTTCTATCCATTTATAAGCACCTCCTACATCAGTACGTGCATAAATCTGATTCTTCTCCCCCGGAGAAACAATCACGCCCGATACAAATCCACCACCACCAATCTTCACATTAGACCAATTATAATTGCTTGCAGTAACAAACGACTTGCGAAGTTCTAACGACGCTTCATAACCCACTTCGGCATCCATCACATACCACAAACAGGAAGAAGTAGTTGCACTTTTATTGTAATACACACTATTATAATCGGTACTCGAATTATCCGCACCCAAATAATTTAAGTTGCCATAGCCCAACACCTTCGACTGAATAGTAGTAGACGAAGTTCCTATGGTAACTTTCCATTTATAGCTATCTACCGACGTAGACATCGCCTTCAAACTCACTCCCCACTTTCCGGCTTCAGTTATACATAAATAAAGATTAGAGCCCGAAAGTTTAAGATATACATATCCACTTTCCGGCGACGCCTCTACCACAAAACCACAGACATACCCGTTTTCATACGGAGACAATAAAGGAGTAGCAGACGTAATGCTAGCCGCACTTAGCAACTTCTGATAATAGTCGTTGTAGAAATAGTACGTTTTCCCTATTTCTAGTGCCGAAACCTTTGATGCAGCTTGCACCGTACAGAGCAAGCTTAGCAACCAAAAGAAGGCTAAAAGCTGTTTTTTCATAAATGATTCATTTTTAATAGTTTTCTACTTGCAAAGATAAAACATTGCAAACTATTAGAAGGCATTCATTTGTTTCCTATCAAGGTACCATTTGTTTCAAATCATCCATAAGAGGTGCAACAGCCTCATCTGCCCATCTCTTTTTAAATTCAGAAGGCAACATCCCATATTCTTCTTTAAAATACTGGCTAAAATATTTCGGATTATTAAACCCTACCTCATAAGCTACCTCAGCTACACTTTGGCGACTATGACAAAGCAGTAAGCGGGCACGCTTCAACCGGATGGTACGTATAAACACAATCGGTTTACAACCCATCAATGCGATCATTCTTTTATAAAGATGCGCCCTGCTCATACAAAGATGCTTGCTCAACTCTTCTACAGAAAGTTCCGGATTATTCATCTTTGCTTCTACGTATTTCACTGCCTCTTGAATGAACTTTTCATCCACGGAAGTAATTTCGACCGATAAAGGCTCGGGAATCGAATAGAGAGGCTCCTGCGAACCACCAGCTAGAGTAGTGCTCTTTTCCACTCTTAGCTGAGGTTGCCAACTGCTCCACTCTAAGAGTTTTGAAATTCGTAATTTCAACAAAGCAACACTAAAGGGTTTTGTCAAGTATTCATCCGCACCGGAGGCCAATCCTTCGAGATGCGACTCCTCATCTTGTTTTGCAGTCAACAAAATGAAGGGCACTCTAGAGGAATGTATATGGTTCTTTGCCAATCTACAGAAATCATTGCCATCCATCTCGGGCATCATCACATCCGAGAGAATTAAATCGGGTAAATGTTGCTGTATCATCTCCCAAGCGATCTTGCCATTTGTCGCTGTCCATATTTCATATTCTTCAGACAAGCTTTCTTTTAAGAAACAGAGTAAATCGGTATTATCATCTACCACAAGTATAACACGCCGTTCACGTGAAGCTTTCCTCGGAGCCTGCTCCTCAAAGCCTTCTTCTAGAACCGGCCTAGACCTATTTTCAGAGTAGCGTAACGACGCAGGCAAACGAACCGTAAAACAACTTCCATGAGTATAACCTTCACTCACTTGTATCGTTCCGCCATGCAATTCAACGAAATCTTTTACAATACTTAAACCCACCCCGGAACCTATTTCAGAAGGTTGTTCTAAACGGTTTATTTGATAGAATCGTTCAAAGATACGCTCTCGCTCCTCTTTAGGAATACCTACTCCATTATCCACTACCGAGAAAAGCACATCCCCCGAAACCTGATCTTCTTTTAGCGAAAGTGAGACGCAACCTAAAGAAGGCGTAAACTTAAAAGCGTTCGATAAAAGGTTAGTCACCACCTTGCCGATCTTATCGCGATCGAATTTTAAAAGGCAGGGAGTTGCCGGAAGTTCAATTTTAAAGTCGATTGATTGCTCTACGGCATAATCAGCAAACAATTGACCGATCTCCTTTAATAAATCTGCTAAATCAGTGTAAGATAAATGCAACTGATTGGCTTTCATCTCGCTCTTCCGGAAGTCGAGTAACTGACTCACCAACTGCAACAAACGTTGTGCATTGCGCTGAATTAAAGACAATCGCGAATAGAGCGGATTTTGAGTCGACACTTCTGCCAGCAACGTTTCTAATGGCGAAAGGATTAGCGTCAGCGGAGTGCGCAAGTCGTGACTTACGCTCGTAAAAAAGCGCTGTTTCAGCTCATTCAATTCGTTTTCGCGTTTACGTTCCTCTTCCATCTTTTTCAGATCCTGTTTACGCCGAAACCACTGATAAGCCATATTCACAAATAAGCCCAATAGCAAGAAATAAACAGCGAAAGCCCACCAAGTAAGATAAAAAGGAGGATGAATAACAATTGGAAGTTCTGCTATCACATTTTCCCGTTCCCCATAAGTAACATAACGAACGCGCAATAGATACTTCCCCGGAGGCAGACTCGTGAAGGTTACTTTGTGGTTATTGGCATCGCCTACCATCCATTCCTTATTCAATCCATCAAGTTGATATCGAAAGCCTAATTGATCGGGAAGATTATAATTTAAAGGAGCAAAAGCAATGCTGAATACATTTTGACTACTGCTAAGTTCTAATTCGCCCATCGCATTCAAGGCTTTTGGGAGCACCTGCCGATGTGCATACAACTTTCCAACCACAGCCTCTTCGCCATTCAAAAAGAGCGTAGTGAAGACCGGCTTCGGAGGCATCTGCAAACGTCGCAACCCACTCGGTACAAAACTAGCTAATCCCTCTACCCCACCTAAAAAGATTTGTCCATTGGGAGCTGCCAATAAGCTACGCGAATTGGGTTCTCCTACATCAAGGCCATCCCCTTTATCATAGTTAAAGAGCTGAAACGAATAACCCAAACCTTGCGTATCCGAATTATTGGAAGAAGGCTTCAAAACCAGATTCGTAAGTCCACGTGCAGTAGAAACCCACATGGTACCTTCTGCATCCTCCGCTATTGCATGAATAAGTTCATGAGGTAAGCCTTGTTTACGGCCAATAAATAAGCATCGACCTTTTTTTGGATCGCGTACCCACAAACCAGAAGAAGAAGCGATCCATAACAATTGACGACGATCTATATACACCTGATTTATACCTTCTGTAAACACGCGGCTAAGCTGTGCTCCTTTTAGTGCAGTAATCTTTTTTTGCTCCGGATCAATATGGAAAATTCCTTCCGAAGAAGCACCAAGCAATGAGCCGTCCGCTAAAAAAGCTAAAGAAGATACATAGTTACTACCCAATTGTTTATAACGAGCCACTTCGAAAGTTTGGAAACGTTTGTTCTTGGCCTCATAACATTGTACTCCACCTCCCAAGGTAGCGATCCACAAACGCCCTTTTCGATCTTCAGCCAAGGCCCAAACATGATTGCAGGATAATCCCTCTGCCGCTCCATAATGTTTGATCTTCCCCGCAGAATACTCGTACAGCCCTCCTTGGAAAGTGCCAATCCACAAGGTTCCATTTCTACTTGCTAACAAGGAAACGATTGCTACCTTCTCGGATAAAGAAACCACTTTTGTAAACGTTTTCTTATCTGCAGAGAATCGCAACAACTCACCCACATCGGTTCCTGCAAAAATTTCACCGGAAGGTAAACGGCAAACGGAAGTGACATCGCCACGTAGCAAAGTGGAAAAGCGCAAGCGAGAAGGGTTGTAATACGAGATTCCGTTCTTATAACTCCCTATCCACATTGCACCTTGCTCATCCGCATACAGAGCTTTGGCCGAATTACCCACCAACGAATAGGTTTGCAGCGCATCATGTTTTATTATCTGTGCACTCCGATTCTTTAAATCGAGCAATAAAATTCCGCTATGGTCGGTGCCAATCCAGATACGTCCTTCTCCGTCCTGAGCCATTGTACGAGGCAACAGTGTGTTTATTTCGGGGCAAGAAACGCCTCTAGAAGCAAGCCAATCATAAGCTTTATGGAGCGTTGGAAGACCCTTGACCAAAGAATACACCCATATCTCATTCATAGAATACACCCAAACATTTCCTTGTTTGTCGGGAAAAAGAGAAAAGAAATCGGCTGCATCGAGTGTTTTGAATCCTTTTGTGCGCCAACAAACGCCTTTTGTTGTTAAACAATACAAAGCTCCTTTATTGGTAACGAGCAATACTCCTTTTCCAGAAAGAGCCATATCGCTTAAGTCTTCTCCCGCTTTTAGAGAAAGCTTCTCCTTTAATCGTTTCTCCTTCGGGTGATAAGTATAGCAATGATAACGTGTTGCAATCCAGATTATCCCTTTTTCATCCACAAGAATACGTTGCGGCACTTCCTTTACTCCCCATTGTTGAAGCATCGACAAAAAATGATTCTCATAGGTTTCTGTGATCGGATTATATAAAGACAGACCTCGATTCGTAGACAACAGGAGACGCCCATCGATCCATTTTCCGACAGAATAAACTTGATTTCCCTGCAAAGACATTGGGTCATTAAACGAAGCCGAGAAGTTCCGTATTCGGTTGCCATCATATCGAGCCAAACCGTAGTTTGTACCAAACCACATGAACCCGTTTTTGTCTTTATAAATCGAATGAATCTGGTTGCTGCCCAAGCCTTGATTCACCGTAAGATGCTTAAAAGAAAGCTCCTCAGCAGAAAAAGCCGATATTTGAACGATAAAGATAAAGAACAAAAACACAGTCCATTTTAAGAAGGGACTTAATTTAAGATTACAAATGTTCTTTTTCATAGTATCCGTATGAATTGTTTTCACAAAGATAATCCTTTTAAAAAAGGTAGGCAACAAAAAGATACCTTAATTTCAATAGCAGGAAACATTTTATACTCCTTATTGAAACATCTTGTGTAGTGCGACGTTCTTTATAGTAGAACGCGAACTAACTAGCAACTGCCAGCTGGCGAATTCATTTTTACCAATTGGCGAATTCATTTTTGCCAGCTGCTGAAAATGAATTCGCCAACTGGCAGTTGCTAAATATCGAAGCAAGTTAGGATTATTTCTCCGAGAAGATTTTCTTTAAGTATGGATCCTTATTTCGCAGAAAGTCCGTTGTATAGGTATTTTCTTTGAGTAGTATTTTGTCGTCCAAACTTGGATTGACATCCAACTCCGGCTGATCATGAAAAATAGCTTCGTACGTTTTACAGTTCGTGATGTCTAGAATCGATTCAACACGACAATTAATTCGGGTATTAGGAAGTCGGAACTCCGTTGGATTCGTACCAAATCCTAAAATCCGTCCGGTGCGAACACCCACCGCAACCATACGGTCGGAATAATAGCATTCGCTGACTAGACTGCCGGCAGCTGAGAATGTTTGCTCATCGTACAACACATATATTTTACCTTTGTAATTTAATGAAGAATCGCTCTTCTCATTGTCAATCCCGCTCACTGTTCTGGATACTAAATCTAAGTCTTTGAAATTTTTCGTAGCAACATAAGCAGTATCCTTTCCTTTCAAGGAACTATTATATGCGTATTCTATTTTAAATTTTATCTGATCGCTCAGAATTACAGATAAGGCAGTCATCCATACATCATCAGATCCTCCGGGATTATTACGCACATCAATAATTATTTTCTCTATATCCTCTGTTTTATGCTTCGCCAGTTCTTTTAAATAAAAATTCTCATCGCTCATTTCCGGAATACGGATATACAAAGTTTTTACATCCTCCCAATAGGAAACAAAACCATCTCTCCTCACCTCTAGAGTAGGTCTGTCTACTTTCCCCAGTTGTGATTTCGACTTTGCATAAGAGCCTATTGTTAGAGGTACCTCTATCGTTTGCTTCTTCTTGTTTACCAAAAACGTGACTCGCAAAGTAGTATCATTGGCTATTGAGCTCTGCAACAAGCCGTCGGAATAAAAACATTTATGCTTGAAGTCCCATGAAAGATGACCTTTTTTATCGATGTTCTTAGAAAGATATTTAGTAGGTTGTATACCATTTACAGAGATCAGCTCTGCTTTTTTGGGAATAGAAATATCACCATATCGATATCCCCAACGTGCATAATACTTACCATCAAAATAGATTAACTTCGGCAAATTATCATCCCTCACCCATATCGAATTAAACCGTCTCTCATATTTTGCTATGGAAGCACATTCTTCCATAGACAAGCCTTCACTCAAAAGTTGGAATGCATCCTGTGAAGCTAGACTAGTATGCCCATCCTGACAAATCAATAAAACTCTATATAGTAAAGAGAAAAGTTGCTTGGATGAATTATAAGTGGCTATTTCCTTTCTCATGCTCTTAATCCTCTTTTCAAAGTTAATGCCACATACCTTTTGGCGGACTTTTAAATGCGGACTGTACAAAACAATAGTATTAACAAGCGTGTCGAAATCAGCATACATTTGTTCTTTAGTTAACTTCTGAAAGTCTGCTTTCTGAATGCATTTGTTAAATGCGTCAACTTTGTCGTCTATCGCCTTAGTTATTTGTTTCCATTCATCACTTTCGTGATACTTATCGAATTCAGGGAAATTAGCTACAAGCCTTTTATTCACATAACCTACATCTACCATTTTAAAAAGATTCTCAAAAGTCTTTTCTTTATTATTTGCATAAGCCCAGGCAGAAGCGGCATTTAGATACACTCCTGCCCATTTTTTTCCTGTTTTGATGCTTTTTTCAAACAGCTCACCCGACAATACGTATTCCTGTTTATTAAACTTCTCCCAAGCAAGTAAATAAATGCTGTCGGAATTCACTTGTGCATAGCACTTACAGGATATGATTAGTGCAATGATTATTAAGATCTTTTTCATCGTATTTTGTTTTTTGAATTAGACTAGGCTATACAAACATTTTTGTATCCTTTTCCTATAAACACTTAAGGCTCAATATTATTGCATCCAATTGTAAAAAGAGATGCGATAGTTTTAATATAGACTATCGCATCTCTTTTAATTCACCGACTTTACTCCGTCGGTTTTTATTTCATCAACTTCATTTTATTCGAAACACGAGCACCCCTGCTGTAGGAATGGTAGGCTCACCAATCACTACTTTGCTTCCTGCCGGAAGTGCGAAGGTATAAGGTTTGTCGCTGTAGTTAAGCACAATGCCCAAACCATTGCGATATTCGAGGGTAATGCCGTAAGGAAGGTCGAGCACCGGGATTTGCAGTTCTGCATACAAACGCTTCAGAACCTCCTGCTCCAAGTCGTCACCACGTGAATCCACGCCTACATAGGTCACCGTGCCTTTCCCTAGTCGACGGAAAGTAACTGCAGGCTTCCCGTCATAGAACTCGTCGGTATAGTTGGCCCATACCGTGCTCTGCTCACTTACAGGAATTCCTTTTGTAATGGGTTTCAGAATCTCGCCCCAAGTATTCCACGTATACGTCTTTCCTTTCATCACCACCTTACCCGGATCTTCAGGAAGGAGAAGGTCGTAGAATTCCATCTCATTACCCGTCAATACATTGATGAGCGAGCCGAAAGGAGCTTCCGGTAAGCGTCCGAAACGATCCTTCTGTGCAGTGCGGCAAGTCAGTACAAGGTTACCTCCTTGTTTTACATAGTGCGTCCAACGAGCTACTAAAGCACTATCAGCCAACTGATAGGCAGGAGCGATAAGCACCGGATAAGCATCGAAGGATTTATCTTCGGTAATAATATCTACAGGAGCTCCAAAGGCCTTCAAAGTGCGATAGTATTTCTCCAGATGCGGAAGAGTTTCCCACGTACGGTTTTGTTTTTGTCGTTCAATGCTCCACGAATTCTCGTGATTGAAAAGGATGGCTGTACGACGAGCCTTATAATCGGCCGGCACTTCTGTTTTTGGCACTTCATGTTTACGCAGTTCGCCCACTTCACGGATAAATTGTGCATACTCCAAACCTCCCGGAGTTACCGTCGTTCCATCTGTTCCGACAATACCATAGTGATATTGTTCAGTACCATAAAGCGGTTGACGGTAACGATACGTGCACACAAAGTCGGATCCTCCGGCAAAAACACTCCACAACCACAGACGCACTGCACCGGGAAGAGGTTGCGGATTGATACCTCCCCAGTTAACTTGCCCCGGTTGTAATTCCATCACTCCATACGTTCCGGTAAGCGGACGGAAAAAGTCGTTAGCAAAAGCAATACGCAACGGATTGCCTATGCGATATCCTCGCCTACCGATGCCTTCATTATCGCCATACACCATGTAACGGGTGTAAGTTTTAAAATCGAGTGCCGGACTTCCCGGAATATGTCCTTCCTCGTAATTGGGAATATAATTCGTAGTTACCCATTGATTCTTAGCATATTTCTTAATCAGCAAGCATTGCTCATTCAGAAAGTCGGTCGTTTGCAAAGCAGCAAAGCGGCGATAATCGAGAATCTGATGATGATTCATGAACATCTGTTTGGTTTTAGGCAAGGTGATTTCATCGAAAGATGAATAAGTCTCGCTCCAAAATGAAGTTCCCCAAGCGGCATTTAGTTGAGCAATGTCGCCTTTGTATTTGGTACGAAGGAAATCGCGAAAAGCAACCTCAGCAGCCGGATTATAGTCGAACTGCACGGCCGGCTCATTGTCGAGCTGCCACCCCATAACGCGAGAGTCATTTCCATAATGCTCCGCCAACTTAGCGATCATCTTATAACTCAATTCCCGATAGAGAGGCGAAGCAAAGGATGCATGCTGACGAGCGCCATGATCGAGTACTGTACCATCTTCTCCTTTTAAAAGTATCTCCGGATATTTCCGCGAGAGCCATACGGGAGGAGTGGCAGTAGAGGTACAAAGAACAACTTTCAATTGGTATTTAGCAGCCAAAGTCACGGCACGATCGAGCCAGGCAAAATCGTACACATCTTCTTTAGGTTCAAGTTGAGCCCATGCGAATTCGGCAAAGTGAGTAAACTCGAAGCCTAGTTCGTGCATCTTTTTAAAGTCGCGTTCCCACTGACGCTCATCCCAATGTTCGGGATAATAATAAACGCCGGTCAGACAAAGGTCTTTCTCTTGAAACCATTTCTTCGTTTGCGCTTGCAAAGGTGGAGCTGACAAAAGGTTTCCTCCCACCAAAAGTGCCAAGGTGGTAATTATCGTTTTCATCATGGTATATTATATAATAAGGTATAAGATTTCGATTTTATTCGTCGAGGCGGCGGAGATTGTCGACAACCTTCTTATCGACCGACAGTGCAGTGCCGTGACGAATACCTGCTGGGAAAACAACTTGATCGGATACGTCTTTCCATGTTTTTCCATCATCAATACTACGTACGGCACCATATTTTTGATTGCGGTATTTGTCGAAATAAACATAAAGTGTGTCGTTTACCCAAAGAGGAGAAGGGCCTTCTGCCCAGTAGTCACCTGTTATAGGAGCACTTACTTCCGTAGGAAATCCTTGACGAATATCGGGGGTACGAGTAATGCGAATGTTCTTTTCGGGAGGATTCGAATTTTCATTCTTCAAGACCATAATTAAATCACCCGCTTTCTTATCGGCAATGATAGCTGCATCAATTACACTGAATGTCGGATTAAAGAAAAGCTGAGTCGACGAAAATGTTTTAAAGTCTTTCGTTGTAACGTAATAAATACGATGATTCAAGTCTTTCTCGCTCTCACTAGTAGCGACGGCACTATGACGACCGGGAATTGTAGTAGCCCAAAAGATATAATAAGTGGCGGTAGGCTCATCGTAATAAAGTTCGGGAGCCCAACAGTTTTTTGCAGTAGGCTCATGCATCATCACAGGGATAGCGACTTGATCACTCCAATGAATAAGATCTTTTGAAGAAGCATAGCCGATAATGCGATCCGTCCAACTACTAGTCCACACCATATGGAAGGTACCATCAGGCGCTTGACAGAGGCTAGGGTCGCGCATCAATTTGTCTTTGCCTACCGCAGGAGCTAAAAGAGAAGTCCCTTTGTGCAAAGTCTTCCAAGTAAGTCCATCGTAGCTATACGCTAAATGAAGCCCATCGGCACTGCGGTTTACGAAATAAGAAAAAAGATAAGCTTTGGGTTGTGCCAACATGGTAAAACAGAAAGCAGCCATTACCGTGAGGGTAAAGAGAAGTCGTTTCATTATTATTTTAATTAGTTTAGTAAAAGATTTCAGAAAATCAGCTACAAATATAAAGCTTTTTTCTGAGACAAGCAATTTTGAGGCGGTCAATTCCCTAAAAAAAGAAAAGCCCATTGCAAGCCACTTCTGTGAGTTTTCAACAGGGTGTTGAAAACTAATTCATAAATTTCATAGAAAAATTGGAACAGTGTCAAAACTTTATTGTACTTTTGCAACAATGAAAGAACTTATTACCCATATTGAAACGTTACT
>Ga0302211_10000128_pt1 | contig 31923 bp, 28 predicted proteins | sample II_Fen_E3_3_FD_200234 | JGI IMG/M metagenome (GOLD analysis project Ga0302211, IMG submission 200234) | Peat permafrost microbial communities from Stordalen Mire near Abisko, Sweden - II_Fen_E3_3 | ecosystem: Environmental > Terrestrial > Soil > Wetlands > Permafrost | place: Sweden: Abisko... | reverse complement strand
GCATAACTTTTTTCTACATAGATTAATCAATAATAATGACATTTTAGCAGTTGAGAAAACAATATCTTATCTGGATAAAGTATCATTTGAATCCTTACCAATTTTACCGACTGGAACCTGTATTATTGCTGGGCAGTGTATTCAAGTTCCCGTTATGGTCGACATTAACGAAATCGATAAGGAGTTTGAACCAGACAACAAAACAATAAATTTAGTATCGAACTGGAAATAAACCCACGCTGGCGCGGTTCTGTGAACCGTGACAAGACAAAGGGACAATTATCTGAACCTGGATTCAGCTGATTTATCAGATAAAAAAGAATGAAATCTGATTAATCCTTTTATCTGATATAATCGTGGTTCAGACAGTAACCATCTACGCTAACCGAAAGAACAACACGCAATCATCATACTACTTGATGGTTGCGTGTTTTTTATCTTTTATACCCCAATACATTGCATTTATGTTTGCTGAATCCAGTTATTAGAGCTTATTTATCTCTCACAGCTTTCATCTTATGTTCCATCTGATCTTTTTTGCCCTGTTTGTTATCAAATGTTGCGGTGCAATAGATGCGCTCAGCACTTTGCTCCAATATAGCATTGGCTTTTGAGATTACACTCAAACACTCATCCATGGTATCGCATTCTACTATCGTACCCATTGGCGTAAGCTGACTGTTGTAGGGCAAAGCGTCTATCATCTCCACCACTTTGCGGACGTATTGACTCACATGTTCCCCTTTATCCATGGGAAAAATGGCAAATTCCATAATTACTGACATATTAGTTACGAGGTATTAGTTACTAGTTTATAGTTACATGCTTCGACAAGCTCAGCACAAAAAAACTATTAATTTATATTTTACATTCAGGAAACAGGTCTTTAGATACTGAGACTCATTAAGCTTTCCCCTGATTCTTTACAGCATTCATCAACTGTTTAATGGTTTCTTCATCTCCCAGGTAATTCTTTGACTTTACATTCAGGTTTTCGTCGAGATCATATACAAGTGGAATTCCCGTTGGAATGTTTACGTCCAGAATTTCTTCGTCCGATAAATGATCCAGGTACTTAACCAATGCCCTTAAACTATTGCCGTGGGCTACAATCAACACTTTTTGTTGCTGTAGGATAGACGGTAGAATAGTTTCATGCCAATAAGGCAGGAATCGTTCGATAGTATCTTTTAAACATTCGGTGGCAGGCAATAATGATTTATCTATTGTGCCGTATTTTAATTCGTTGACAGGATGTCGTTTGTCGGTAAGTTCCAATTCGGGAGGACGAACATTGAAACTCCGCCGCCAAAGCAGCACTTGGTCATCACCGTATTTTTGTGCAGTTTCGGCTTTGTTTAATCCTTGCAGATCGCCATAACTTTTTTCGTTCAGTCTCCACGAACGATATACCGGAATCCAGGCAAGATCCATTTCATCCATAACATTCCACAGTGTATGGATAGCTCTTTTTAATACCGAAGTGTAAGCTATATCGAACGTGAAACCTTCTGCTTTAAGCAGCTTTCCTGCATTTTTTGCTTCTTCTATTCCTTTCTCTGTTAAGTCAACATCAGTCCAACCGGTAAACCGGTTTTCTTTGTTCCATTGACTCTCTCCATGACGTATCAAAACTAATTTCATTTAGATTATTATTTAATGATTATCTGTTTTTATTACTTAATCACTATTTGACTTTTCAATTTACATGAGAACTTTTAAGCTCATACAAATACATATACTTTCTAACATTTAAAAGGGTTGATATGTTCTTAAAAAGATTGCTTTTAAAGCCTTTTAAAAATGAATGTTCTTTCATTAGTTTTACGGAGTTTCTACAAACGAAGGAAAAGGGTGAAATGTGTGAATCATGTAACTTTTCTCCATTGTTATGTAATAATTTCATTGTTGCTAATATGGATTCAATTCTTTTCCGTCCTCGTGGATATATAACCATTACTTGCTTGCAGAATGTTGCGGGCTGGTTGCTAGGCAATTGTCTGAACCTGGATTCAGCTGATAAATCAGATAAAAAAGAATGAAATCTGATACATCCTTTTTATCTGATACAATGGTGGTTCAGACAGTGACAGTCAATTTCAACAAAGCACAACACGCAATCATCATAACTCTTGACGATTGCGTGTTATCTTTTACACCCCAATCCATTACATATTTATACAATTTAGTATACAAAAAGCAGCGATGTCCAAAAATTAATTTAATAGCACTTTCAAGGCGTTGAAAAACAGATAATTAAAAATACAGGATGTCCAAAATAAATTTACTGAAAATTTGGAGGGAATTGTTTAAAGTATTTATATTTACGGCACAAATTAACCAATTGTAAAACCCGTCTGAAAGTTTACGAAGACATAGAGCTAACCCGCTATGCAAGAAAGAATAAAAAATTACCTGAACCGATCGTTCCCGTTGTTTTTATCGTATCGACAAGGGAGAATCTATTTTATTGTACTGATCATCCTCTTTGCCATTTTCCTGAATGTGTTTCAGCCTTTTGGTCTTACCAACTGGCATGCCTTTCACAAGAGTTTGTTCCTGAGCGCCTACAGTCTGATTTATATTGGAAGCTATGCCGCAGTGTATATTGTTTATTCCTCGCTACGCCCGGCTTATTTTCGTCGCGAAAGCTGGACTATCCGCAAAGAACTGCATATCCTGAGCATGTACATTCCCCTGTCGCCTTTCAGCAGTTGGATTCTTACCGATATATATGTAGAAGAAATAGATTTTAGCCTCAGTTTATTTGTTGCCTTACAGTTTTATAATTGCGTTGTAAGTATTGGTACCGTTCTGGGCTTTGGATATTTTGTTTCTACCAGGCTAAGACCTGACAAACATCTAAGTCCGGCTGCACTTCGGGCTTCGGGAAGTATAATAAACTACAAAAACACGGCAGCGCTAACCGAACATCTTACACACCTGCCCCCTACTCCACCCGAAACCACCGGATACATTAGCATTAAAAGAGAACAGATTGATGTAAGCACCATACTCTTTGCCGAATCCCGGCGTAACACTTTACACGTTTACATACTGCTGGGTAAAAGAGTCAAGATGCTGAAAAAGATCATGACGCTGAAAGCCTTTGCAGAACTTGTGGCCGGATACCCGTATATGAAACGTTGCTATGCATCGTATATAGTCAATATAAACCAAATAGACATGTGGAGCGGTACATTGTCCAAAATGATACTCTACCTAAAGGACTGCAACCACCACGTTCCGGTCTCGGATACATACACCCCCTGTTTTAAAGACATAGTAGATGAACTGAGAATAACGAAAAAGCGGTAAGAGGTAAGCGGTAAGCAGTGAGCAGTTGGTAGTTGATAGTTGGTAGTTGGTAGTTGAAAGTTCATAGTTAACTGTTCATTGTTCACTATTCACTGATAACTGATCATTGATCACTGTTCACCGCTTACCACTTACTGCTTACTGCTTACTGCTTACTGCTTACTGCTTACTGTTCCCTGTCAATTGTTTCGTCCTTATTTCGCTAAAAAGTGTCCCGAAAAGCAGGAAAGTGTCCCTACCTCTGTTTCAAGCGGAAAATTCAGATAGTATCTTTGACCCGTCGACAAGAGACTACATGATTTTCAATTACATAACAAAAAAGAAATGAGTATGGGCACAGGAACAAGAATCCCCCGCAGTATTAATGAGTTCGGCACTTATATTGGTTCAACCAATATTTATTTCAGCAGTGGAGCTCCGGTAAGCAATGGCGAAAGACTTGGAATTACACCTGAAGAAATGACACAATGGAAAGGATTTGAAAAAGATTTTTCTCCATTACTTTTGATGTACAACGATGCAACCAATAGCCGTACACGGGCTGTTCGTAACAATCTGATTGAAATTATAGATAAAGCAATTGCGTACGATCAGACAAATCATATTTTAGACCGTATTGCAGCATCTCCCAATGCAACAGTGTACGATTGGGGTGCATTTAATATCAATGGCGGTGTATCACCCAAAACCACCCGCACCAGATCTATTACAGTTATCAGGGAACCGGTTTCTGTTACTTTCCAACAACTGGGTGGAGCCATTATAGCCATAAAATGTTACAGTACTACAGGTGCACGGGCAGCTATATTTGGCGAAGCTGATAGTGTACAATATCTTTTTAAAACAGGTAACGTTCCTCCTACCTCTACCAATGAAGACGGATTAAAATCAGGTCTTTCTACCAAAGGATCGTTTAATCTGGAATTAAATCCTGAATACAAAGGAAAGTATCTTTATATTTTCTTCCGTTGGTACAATACCAAGCATCCCGAAATGTCAGGACCCTGGAGTGAATTGCAGACTACTATGATAATGTAGAAGACAAAAGACGAAAGATCAAAGACAAAAGACAAAAAGACCACCCCTACTTTAGCCAGTAGTCTTGGGAAAAGGGAACTAACAACAAAGTAATGCAATTATCGGTTAAACGGTAATTGCATTACTTTTATGATTATCCGTGGTTTTACCTAAGGCATTAAAATTACCTTAGAACAATGAATATATCGGTGCGCTGCACCTCGAGATTCAACAATAATTACGTTTCTACAAATATCTCGGGACGCTGTCCCGTTGAGTTTGCCAAATAAGGTGCAGAACACCTAAATCTTTGTAGAATGATGAGAGATAAAAACAAAAGAGGTGCAGCGCACCGACATATATTTTCCTTAAATTATGAGTAGGCAACGAAACGGATATTCATTTTATTTCTTTGCATTCTTATGGTTTCCTTCAAAATCTCCTGTCAAACTTAATAAGAGATCACTGTTTACTACTTACTGCTTACTGCTTACTACCTACCGCTTACCCCTCACTAAAACGTGTGAATCATGTAACATATTCCCAAATTTATGTAACTATTTAAGGTTGCATACCGATTACTTTTACTTCCCAAAGCTAAGTACTCCAGGCGTGCTGAAAATCCATTTCAACAACTGCAATAATCTTTTCTCTTCAAACTTTGTTATTGCTTATAAGTATGCAATAATATTGAATCATCTGTTTTCTGAAAACAAGATTCGAATAAACAAACTTTTATGCTGAGCTTGTCAAAGCATATAACTACATATAAATTCAAAACAAATTACACTTATGGAAGAGTACAAATTATTTGAACCTACAAAGTTAGGTAACCTGGAGTTGAAGAATAAAATAGTGATGTCACCTATGACCCGAAGTCGTGCTATAGGTAATGTTCCCAACGATCTGATGGCGGAGTATTATGCTCAACGGGCAAGTGCAGGATTAATTATTACCGAGGGAACATCTCCTTCGCCCAATGGTTTGGGTTATTCGCGCATCCCGGGCTGTTTCAGCAAAGAACAGGTGGAAGGATGGCAGAAAACCACTGAGGCTGTTCACAAAGCCGGTGGAAAGATATTTCTCCAGCTTATGCATACCGGAAGAATAAGTCATTCGCTCAATTTACCCGAAGGCGCTCAGATAATAGCACCTTCTGCTGTAAAGCCAGCCGGACAGATATGGACTGATGCAGAGCAGATGCAGGACTTCCCTATTCCAAAACAAATGGATGATCATGATTTGTTGCTTACCCTCACCGAATTTGTGGCCTCATCAAGTCATGCTATCGAGGCAGGTTTTGATGGAGTAGAGCTTCATGCTGCCAATGGATATTTACTTGAACAGTTTTTGTCTCCGGTAAGCAATATCCGAACAGATAAATACGGTGGAAGTATTGAAAACCGCTGTAGGTTTGTGCTGGATGTAGCTGCTGCCGTAGTAGAAGCTATCGGAAAAGAAAAAACAGGTATTCGTCTCTCACCTTACGGCGTTGCCAATGATATGCCACATTACCCGGAGATTGATGAAACATACACTTATCTGGCAGAAGAACTCAATAAACTGGGACTTGTCTATCTGCATCTGGTGGATCATTCGGCCATGGGAGCACCCGAAGTACCTTCGGAAATAAAAGGTATTATCCGTACCCGTTTTAAAAATATGCTGATACTTTCGGGAGGATACGACAAAGAACGTGCTGAAGCCGATATCGAAAGTGGACGTGCTGATCTGATTGCTTTTGGTCGTCCGTTTATCAACAATCCTGATTTGGTGGCTAGACTTAAAAATGACTGGCCTTTATCCGAAACCCTGACAATGGATTTGTTTTATACTCCGGGCGAAAAAGGTTATACCGACTATCCTGAATATAAATCGTAAGTAAAACAAGAATTATCGGCTGCCAAATGCTGATGCTATGGCATTTTCACTATTTTGCAAGCCCGAACATACCTGAATGTAAAACTGCTGCAGGTGTTTTACCCGTAGAAGATACAGAACATCAATGCTTACCCCGAACGGGTTCAATATACAAATGTGTGATATTGAACCCCGTTCGGGGTTTTGTTTATTATGCACATATACCACGGGTTGATCTTTTTCAATTTTCATTGCATCCTTTTCATTGTCGTCCGGTAAAAAATATTAGATTCTTCGCTTCGCTCAGAATGACAGATCATTACAATGTCTTTGTTATGGGTAGGGGTAGGTTGGCGGCAAAGCCGCCAACCTACCCCTACCCATAAACATAAAACGTTGACTGTCATTTCGAACGAAGTGAGAAATCTCTAACAAAAACATAATTTATAATGTTTACCAGACAACAATACATCCTTTTAATTGATTATGTGCTGTTTGCTTATATCAAACACACTAAACTAGGAATCATGTAACTTATTTCGATAATTATGTAACTCGTCAGTAAGACAATCCATCGACCTTTGTATCGGGAACAAACAATATGAAGCGAGCATAAACTAAGGCTGCTCATCGCAAGCCGGAAAAGATATTCGACTCTTGAATACTGCAACCTAATAAAAAACTACAATAATGAAAAAGCTAAGAAGTATTATAACGATTCTGTTTTTTGCCCTTTTACTGGGAGGTATGACATCATGTATGGTAAGAGCTCATACTGATAATGGAAGGCATAGAGGTTGGTTTCAAAAACATGAAAACAATCGCCATAGAACCAAAGCAGTAATAGTTGTAGGTAGCGATAACCCTGGTTACGACAGAGATTGACAACAGAGTGGAGAAATTGTTTTTCCGTTGTCGCAATCTGTGAATTATGTAATTCATTCCTGAAATTATGTAACAACTTCGGTAGCGCAACCAACTACTTTTACAACCATCAAGAAACAAACAATTTTAAAATATTCGAAAATGAAAAAAACTATTTTTATTGCATTATTGGCGATATTCTCGTTGAGTGCAGCACCGGTATTCGCAGCAAAGACTTCAGCCAATCCTACTGCAGAAGCAACTCCAAAATTGACAGAAGAAGAAATAAGCACGTACAGAGCGCGTGTAGAAGAAATTCGTGAAATGGACAAATCTGAACTTTCATCAGCTGAAAAGAAAGAATTGAAATCCGAATTGAAAGACATCAAAGAAACTATGCGTAAAGACGGTAGTTACATTTATATTGGTGGAAGCACACTTCTTGTTATTATCATTATATTATTGATCATTTAATCAATACGATTGTTTTATACAAAATAGAGTTCTGTGTTTATGCAGAGCTCTATTTTTAGGTAAAAGTACCTGGAGCTGAAACCATATCAGATTTTCGACACATAGTTATCATAGTTCTTCTCATAGTACCACATAGTCTTTTTTTGAAGTTTATATAGACACATTTCTAGTGTTTACACATAGAAGGATAGCTTGTCTTTCAAAAATACCGATAGGTGTTTTTACTCTGTGTACTGATTGTTTGATACTTGTTAAACGATTAGATTAATCTTCTATTCAATAGATATCCAACGTTTGTGCTATGTGTCACTATGAGAAGAACTATGGTTACCATGTGTTGTTCATTTAATGTTTGTAATGCAATGACAATTGATTGTTACTACTTAACTAATCAACCAAAACATACCCGTGAAAAATACAAGCCTACATTTCAACACCGGAAAACGGATACAGACATTATTCGTTCTTTTAATGATCGTTGGAATGTTTCCAAAGGCTTTTTCGCAACAGTATTTTCAGCAAAAAGTGAATTACAGCATAGACGTTACCCTCAATGATAAACGCCATGAGCTGTCGGCTTTCGAAAAGGTGGAATACTTCAATAACTCACAAGATACACTCCGGTTTCTGTACTTTCATCTGTGGCCCAATGCTTATTCGAACAACACCACCGACCTGGCAAAACAGCTCTTCACTAAAAAAGGCAAACAGCGTTTGTTTAATGATCCACAACTACGGGGTTCAATTGACTCACTAAACTTCAAGGTCGATAACAAGGAAGTAGTTTGGTACTTACTCCCCAACCAACCGGATATTTGCAAAATCACATTGAATAAACCCTTGTATCCCGGTCAATCTATTCTTATCTCTACGCCCTTTCATGTCAATATCCCCAAAGGAGTGACTTCTCGCCTGGGTCATATTGGCGAATCATATCAAATATCCCAATGGTACCCTAAACCGGCTGTTTACGACAAAACCGGCTGGCATCAAATGCCCTATCTCGATCAGGGTGAGTTTTATTCGGAATTTGGAAGTTTTGATGTTCGCATCACGCTACCCGAAAATTATACCGTAGGGGCAAGCGGTGATTTACAAACTAAATTGGAAGTAGAGCGACTCAACAAACTTGCTGCCGACACCAGTTGGATTAGTAATTCAAAGAAAGGAACTATCAGCTTCCCCATCTCCTCCTCACAAACCAAAACGCTACACTACACAGGCAGTAACATGCACGACTTTGCATGGTTTGCCGACAAGCGCTTTCATGTATTGAAGAGTAAAGTGATTCTCCCCACATCAGGCAAAGAGGTAATCACCTGGTTGATGTTCACCAATCAACAATCCGGACTCTGGGAAAAGGCTATACCCTATATCAATCATGCCATCGCAGATTTCTCGGAATGGATAGGCGATTATCCCTACAATAGTTTCACAGCAGTGCAAAGCGCTCTCAATGCAGGTTTGGGAATGGAATATCCGGGCATTACTGTCATCGGACTTACTAAAGATGCCTATACCCTTGATAATGTTATTGCACATGAAGCTTGCCACAACTGGTTCTATGGAGCACTGGGTTCTAACGAACGCAGGTTTCCGTTTATGGACGAGGGAATTACAACTGCTTATGAAGTGCGCTATCTGGCCAAAAGGTATCCCGACAAAAAACTATGGGAAAATTATCTAAGCAGGCAGACACAGGCAAAATTCTTTCATATCGACAAAATACCCGAACAAAGGATGATGGAACTAGAGTGGCTGGTGTCTGCCTGCAATAATCTGGAGCAACCCATAGACATTGCTTCAACTGATTTCGACGATATGAATTATAGTCTTATTCTGTACAACAAATCTTCCATTGCATTCAATTACCTGAGAGCCTATCTGGGTGACAGCTTGTTCGATTCGATAATGCATGATTACTACAAAAGTTGGAAGTTTAAACATCCGCAACCTGATGATCTTCGTCAGGCATTTCAGTCGCACACGGATAAAAATCTGAGTTGGTTTTTTGATGATGTATTACGGACTACTAAGCGGCTTGATTATAAAATGGTTCGCTACGAAAATCAACGGGTACTTGTTGAGAATGTAGGTGAATTGGCTTCACCCTTAGTCATAGCCGGATTGGTAGGTGATTCTGTCCGATTTAAAAAATGGGAAGATGGTTTTATTGGGCAGAAATGGATAGACATTCCACAAGGTCATTTTACCGAATTGAAAATTGACCCTGCTCATGTTATGCCGGAACTGTATCGACTCAATAACAATATTCATACATCTGGTCTTTTTCCCAAAGCCGATCCTATACAACCACAGCTTTTACTCAGCATCGAAGATACGGAAAAGCACTCGCTTATGTATCTGCCCGCTGTTAACTGGACTCGCGAAAATGGTTTTATGATAGGTATGGCATTGCACAATGGGCTTGTTATTCCCAAACGGCTTCAGTATTTTGTGATGCCTTTTTATACCTTCAATACTGTGGACATAGCCGGTTTTGGAAAGATTTCATACAACATAGCGCCCTATAATAATTTCATTCGTCTGGCGAAGTTGACCCTTGAAGGAACACAGTTTGGGGCTCCGGGTAATCAAAACTACCGAAAAGTGATGGCCGGTTTGGAGATTCATTTCAGAGCTAACCAACCAACTAACCCTCTGCGTCAAAAGGTATACGGACGATACATCCTGGCTTCCGACCTTTATCAGATAGAGAATAATGAGAAGGCAGGCTTGAATGGATATGTTCAGTTGGGTTATAATTTGCAGAAAACAAGTTGGGTCAATCCTTACAGTTTGTTGGTTTCATTAGAATCTGGCAGTTCATTTCAAAAAGCAGCAGTCGATTTCAATTATCTGCAAAGTTACAATGGCAAAAACAATGGACTGGAAGTGCGTTTATTTGCAGGAGCTATGTTGAGAAATACAACTTCAAATCCCTTTTACGCACTTGCAGCAAGTGGTAGAAGCGGACGTGAGCAATATCTCTTCGAAGGCATGTATCCCGACCGTTTTACTGCTTATCCAACATCGTTCTTCTCACGACAAATGACGATTTCTGAAGGTGGATTGGTATCTCCAATCAACGAGAAACTTGGTTACAGTAAATGGTTGGTGTCACTTTCTTTGTCAAGCAGTCTGCCAGGCAATGCAAGTAAATTAGGGATTAAACCATTTGTCAATCTATTACTTAACGATCATGGGCTGGCAGGAAATCATAGTTCTCCATTCTTTGCAGAAGCCGGTATAAAAGTGGGTTTATGGCATTTTTTCGAGATTCATTTTCCACTGCTGGTTAGCTCCAATATTCAATCAATGACGGGATCTATTAAGGACAGGGTACGTGTTGTGCTCAATCTGGATTTTTCTAACCTGAGTGAAATTGGAAAATAAAATTGAGAAGCCAACAGCAAAGGGATAATACTTTCTACGGCTTTCCATTGTACTGACCAGAGCTTATCAAAGCAAACAATAGCAGATAGATTCTGTTTTATTAAATAAAGCGAATCAGGAATTGAAAATGATTCTATTTTACTTACAGTTAGCTATTTCCCATAGGGAATGGTTATCAATAGAAAATAGAAATAAACAAAATCAATTCCCCGTAGGGGATAAATAAAGATAAAAACATTAATGTCCTACGGACAATAAAACATTGATACGTGTTTATTCTATTGATATTTAAGTCCTACGGACTATTATCCAACTCCTAATTCGCATAATTAAAGAATGATTACGACCTAAAGCATGTGTGAATTATGTAACTTTGATGTGAAATTATATAACACAAAGCCTTGAAATATGCTTGATCTTTGTATTGTGGGATATTTCCACTCAAAATGATTTTTATTAAATCAAACAATATGAATATCAAGAGAATTTTTGGAGCATTACTAACCCTACTTGGGCTTGGTGGCCTGATTTATGCTGCTATTATATTTGTCAACTTAGTAGGTAGTACACACGACATTAAGGAAGTTGTTATCTATTCTGTACTCGGACTTATATTCTTCGTTGCGGGCATTAGCCTCATTCAAACTATTCAGGAAAATTAAAGCCATTCTTGAATAATTCGACGGCAAAGGCGTTTCAGTTTATTTAATTGTATAATTATGGATTTCATAGATTACTATAAGGTATTAGGATTGGATAAATCGGCATCGGCAAAAGATATTAAGAATGCCTACAGGAAGTTGGCTCGTAAATATCATCCCGATTTAAATCCGAATAACGCAGATGCAAAGACCAATTTTCAGCAAATAAACGAGGCCAATGAGGTGCTGAGTGATCCTGAAAAACGAAAGAAATACGATCAATACGGTAAGGACTGGCAACATGCTGACGAGTTTGAAAAACAAAAACAACAGCAATCTCAATCGACAGGTTCGTATGGTGGTGGTTTCTCCGGTGGACAATCTGCGGGCGATTTTTCCGATTTCTTTGAATCCATGTTTGGTGGTGGCAGATCCGGAAGAAGTGGCAGACAGCCCAAATACCGTGGCGAAGATTATACTACCGAAATTCATTTGGAACTAATTGATGCTTACAAAACCCACAAACAAACCCTGAATGTAAACGGAAACAACATTCGAATTACTGTTCCTGCCGGAGTGGAAAACGGGCAGATTATCAAAATCCCGGGTCATGGTGGTGAAGGTGCTAATGGAGGTCCGAACGGTGATTTATATATTACTTTTTCGGTAGCCAATCATTCCAGCATTAAACGGTTAGGAAATAATTTATTTGAAACTGTGGAACTGGATATATACACCGCTGTGTTAGGTGGTGAAATTACGATCGACACCTTGGATGGAAAAGTAAAGCTGAAAGTAAAACCCGAAACCCAAAATGGAACGAAAGTAAACCTGAAGGGCAAAGGATTTCCTGTGTACAAAAATGACGGACAGTTTGGCGATTTACAGGTAACCTACAACATAAAGATCCCTACTAATCTGACCGAAAAACAGAAGGCATTGTTTGAGGAACTGAGGAATAGTAGGTAGTAAGTAGTAGGTAGAAAGTAGTAATGGGAAGTAATTAGGAAGAAATATTCAAACCCTGAAATCGGACGAAGTCCCTGTCAGCGGTTGAAAAGATTAATTAGCAATAAAACACCATGCAAACATCAAATTTAATAGCAATAGATGAGTTCTGTGCCAAACATGACGTTGAACTCTCGTTTATCACTTCGTTGAAGCAAACGGGATTAATAGAAATTACAACGATTGAAAAAGCCTGGTTTATTCATATTGAAGAGCTTAAGGAGTTAGAGAAATTTATTCGGTTGTATTATGAGCTGGATATTAATCTCGAAGGTATTGAAACCATCAATCATTTGTTAGACCGAATAAACACCATGCAGGATGAGCTGATTATGCTCAGAAACAAGTTAGGAATTTACGAATAGAGTTTGTTATAATGATTAATGGTTGATTCAAAGGAATATAATTTTGAAATAATTGAGATTTCAACATGAGAAAAGCACTTCCTCTTTTGAAGAAAATACTGAAAGTTATCCTCTGGATAGCAGGTGTGCTTGTGCTCTTATTCGTGATTATTGCACTTATTATTCAAATTCCGGCAGTTCAGAATAAAATCGTTCATTCAGCCACCGGTTTTATAAGCGATAAGACCCATACACGTGTTGAAATCAGGAATGTGAGTATCTCTTTCCCCAAATCGGTCGTTGTAGAAGGACTGTATCTGGAAGATTTAAAAAAAGACACCCTGATTTATGCCGGTAAGATAAAAGTGAATCTATCACTTTACAATCTGATATTCAGCAAAATCAATGTAAACGATATTGCATTACAAGACCTCAACCTGAATGCCTACAGCACAAAAACAGACTCGCTTTTCAATTACAATTTCCTGCTAACGGCCTTTGCCGACACTACCAAACAGAACACAGCTAAACCCAAAACACCTTCCAAATGGACATTCAGCATTGATAAAGTAAACCTTGAAAATATCCGCTTACGATACGATGATGCATACGGTGGTACCCGTGTGACGGCAACGCTAGGAAAGCTCAGGCTAAAGGTGAATGAACTGAATTTGCCCAAATCTATTTACGGAATAGATGACCTGCTGGTAGAAAAACTACAAGCCGATGTACAACTAACGCCATCTCAAAAAATATCAACCCCGAAATCAGTTGGTCTTTTGCCTAAAATTATAGCAAATAAGATTCGGATTAATAATTCTGTAGTACATTTTCAGGATGCTGTAAACAAGCAATCGGTTTATGCGGGTATCAGGCAGTTTGAATTAAAAACAGGATCGGTAGATTTGCAAAAGGAGTTGGTATCGTTGGACAAAATAAGCTTGTCCGAAAGTAGCATTCAATACCAGACCACAGAAATACCGGCTGACACGCACACTACACCCAATAGTACCACACCTTCCACCCCTTCCGACTGGAAAGTAAATGTAAAGCATATCAGTCTGGACAATAATTCGTTGGCATATAATGTAAACAATAAACCTTATCTGAAAAATGCTTTTGATGCTTCTCATATGAATTATAGACATGTCATACTTACTGCGAAAGACCTTTACTACTCTTCCACGCAGACCAAGGTAAGAGTTGAGAAGTTCAGTGCCATTGATCAGAATAATTTCCGTATCAATCATTTTGAAACAGATTTCAGCATGGATACTCATTCCATCACGATCAAAAAGATTAAAGCCAATACTGCCGGTTCTTCCATAATAGGAGATATTAGTCTGCAATTCACTTCACTGAAAGCATTAAAGAATAGTCTTCCCATGCTGATGTTGGATGTCAATCTGAAAAAAGTTGTACTTAAAAACTCCGATATCGTGTACTTCAGTCCGCAACTCGGTGCACAGTCTTTCTTCCAAAATAAAGCAAATACCACGACTATTTCAGGCCGAATACAGGGAAGAATCAACAACCTGAGCGGAAAAAATATTGAGATCCAAACCGGCGTGAATACCAATCTTGAAACAGATTTTACTATACGTGGATTGCCCGATGCAAAAAATGCTTTTTATACTTTTCCAAATCTGAAACTGACTTCAGGCAGGCAGGATATCCAGATGATAGCAGGTAAATCTGTTCCTTCCACCATCAGTCTACCCGAAGAAATGGTCGTACTTCTGAACTTTGAAGGAAAACTAAAGTCGTTTAAGGCAGGTATGGGTCTGAGTAGTAGTTTTGGTAATGCCAGTATGCTTGCCACGATTGATGCTAATGAAAATTTCACCGGCAGCATGGATATCAGCAATTTTGATATGGGAAGCCTGCTAAAAAACAAAACCATGTACGGTCCGGTATCTTTAACTGCCCGGGTAGATGGACACGGACTTAAACCGGAAACACTGACAGCGCAAATTAAAGCCAATGTATCGGAAATTTACCTGAATAAGTATTTGTATCATAATCTGCTTATAGATGGAACGGCTCACGGCAGAGAATTTTCGGGAAAGGTAAATCTGAATGATAAGAATGCGGTGCTGGACTTTGATGGATTGGTGAATATGACTCCCAATCAGGAGAAATACAAATTCCACCTGAATGTGCAGGGAGCTGATTTACAGAAACTCAATTTCAGCAAAAATGATTTACGAATAGGACTTGACGCTACTGCCGATTTAAATGGTAACGCTATAAATAACCTGAATGGAAAAGCAGGAATAAGCAACCTTGTTCTGACTCAAAACGGGAAAAAATATGCACTTGATTCTGTTCTGATGACATCCACAAACACGCCTGATAAAAGCGAGTTCAATTTCAAAAGTGCACTGGTTGATTTTAAGTACAATGGTGCGGTTTCTCTTATTGCTCTTCCTACTCAGCTGCAACAATTCATAAATAATTACTTTCAATTTAGTGATGCTAAACCTGAAACAAAAAAAACTAAACTCTCCGATTTTAATTTCGAGTTACAACTTCACAATCATCCCATTCTATCCGAAGTACTTTTACCGCAATTGAGGGAGTTTGAACCGGGTATCGTTACCGGAAGTTTTGATAGTAAGAAAAACACCCTGAACCTGAATGGTACAGTAAAACGAATGGTATATGGTTCGACGGAGATAAATGATCTGGCACTGGGCGTGAACTCCGATTCTACTGCATTGAATTTCCGTGTGTCAAGTGCAGGAATTGCAAACTCTCAAGTCAACTTTGCAAATCCGTTATTTGAAGGACAACTGGCAGATAACAAATTGTTAGCCAATTTGTCTTCCATCGACAAAGATAAAAATAAAAGGCTGGTGATTAAGTCGCAAGTAACCAGGGATAAATCCAACTATAAACTGACTATTGATCCGAAAGAGTTCTATATCATGAATAACCGCTGGGATATTGCTGCCGATAATTATATTGAGTTTGGAAAATCCGGTTTTTTGATTCATCATCTGTTTATGAACAACAACCAGAGCCACCTGAATATAGCTTCTGTTCATGATAAGTTTGATGATGATTTGAATATTGCTATCAAAAATTTCAAACTGGATGATCTTTCACGCATTGTGGAAAAAGACAGTAGTCTGGCAAAAGGAAATGTAGATGGAAATGTATTGCTTAAAAGAGTGAATAGCTCGTATGGTATCATTGCAGATGCCAACATTACGAATCTCTTTGTGCGTAATGTTCCGATTGGAAACCTTTCGTTGAAAGCAGAGAACCCTACAACACAACGATTTGATATGAATGCAAAATTATCGGGAACTGACAATAACCTGACAGCAACGGGATACTTTATGCCAAACGCGGGTAACAATTCACTCAACATAAAAGCAGATATTCAATCGTTATCGATGAAAACGGTGGAGGCTTTCTCTATGGGACAAGTTAAGGATGCGTCGGGAACATTGAGTGGAAATTTCCTGATAGCAGGAAATACTGCTGCTCCGGACATTACCGGACAATTGACGTTCAATAATGCATTTTTAAATCCGTCTTACTTTAATAACCGCTATGAATTGAAACATGAAACTGTCCGTCTGGAAAAAGGTGGTGTCTACTTTGATAAGTTCACCTTATACGATGTAAATCAACACACAGCTATTATAGACGGGAACATTAAAATGAAGCGCTTTACCGATTATATTTTCGGTTTACATGTTAATACCAGAGACTTTATGTTATTCAACACCACCGTAAAAGACAACAAGGAATTTTATGGTAGAATGATTATTGACAGCCGGATAGATATAAACGGACCGATGGCTTTGCCGGTGATAAATGCCCGGTTGAAAATGAAAAAAGGGTCTAATTTCACCTTTGCAGTTCCCGAAGACAAAGTCACTACGGATAAAGGCGAAGATGTGGTGGAATTTAATACAAAGCAAAATGTCAATTCGATATTATACCGCACAGATAAAAAGGTGATTAAAAAATCAGGCTTTACGGGATTTGATCTTTCCTCTATCCTGGAAGTGGATAAAGAAGCCACACTCCGCCTGTTGATGGATCCAACTTCTTCCGATTCATTGGTAGTAAGAGGCGATGCTGCATTAAGTTTTGCTATGGACAGAAGTGGCAAGATGACTCTCACCGGAGCTTATAATCTGAATGATGGAAGTTATTTGATTTCGATAGAGTCGGTCATTAAACGTAGATTTAGTATTATTTCGGGAAGTACCATCACCTGGAATGGTGATCCTTTGGACGCTGATATAAATATTGATGCCAGTTATACGGTTCGCGCTGCTCCTTATGATCTGGTGGCCGATCAGATGGCCGGACTGAGTGCTGCTGATCAGGGAGGATATAAGCAGATGTATCCGTTTATTGTATTATTGAAACTGCGTGGACCGATATTAAAACCCGAAATAAGTTTTGAAATACAGCTTCGACCCGAAGATAAAGGAATTATGAGTGGTGCAGTAAATCAAAAACTGATTATGCTGAATGATGATCCGTCAGCATTAAATAAACAAGTGTTCGCTTTGTTGGTACTGGGTCGGTTTGTACAGGAAAATCCGTTGCAAACAGAGATAGATCCTACTTCAACCCTGGTTCGTTCAACCATAGGCAATCTATTGTCGGCGCAATTAAATCAATTGAGTTCAAAAATAATACCCGGCATGTCGTTGAATTTTGATGTTCAATCCTACAATGACTATCAATCGGGACAGGCACAGGGAAGAACGCAAGTAGAAATAGGATTGAAAAAGGAGCTCTTTAATCAACGACTGACAGTGCAGCTTGGAGGAGCCGTGGATATAGAAGGCGAAAAAGCCAAACAAAATTCTACAAGCGAAATCACCAGCGATGTAACCATAGAATATAAACTGACCAAAGATGGGCGGTATCGCTTAAAAGGATTCAGACATAATTTATACGATGGTGCCATTGAAGGACAAATAGTGGAAACCGGAGGCGGTGTGATTTACGTACGTGATTTCAATAAATGGAAAGAGTTTTTTACCGCACCTAAGAAGAAAACTAAAACAACCACTGCCCCTAAGGATGCAAAAGAAATAAAGCCCCTATCCCCTAAAGAGAAACTACATTAGTATGATTATCAAAATCAAAGAAATGGAAAAAGAGAAAAACATAGCAGACAAAAGTAACTCATTTCCCCTTCAGCTTCGGCGTGAGCTCAGTCGAACGGGGTTAGGAGTTCTCTTTATTTCCGGGATTATCTCAAATCCTCGTTTCAGGGTCAGGAGTTCTTTTCTCCTGCTCCTTTTCTGTCTGTTTCTTGTTTCCTGTAGCGTTACTAAGCATTTACCGGCGGGAGCAAAGCTTTATAGTGGCGCACAAGTAAAGTTGGTATCAACGGAAAAAGTAAACAAGAAAGAAATTAAAGCAGCTGCTTTGGCTTCTGTTCGTCCAAAACCCAATAGTAGCTTTTTGGGGATGCATCCGCAACTCTGGCTGTACATGTCTGCCGGAGAGAACCCTAAAAGCAAGTTTAAAAAGTGGCTGCAGAAAACCGGAGAAGCTCCGGTGCTGATGACCAATACCAATCCGGGAGTTACATCCGCTGCTATTGATGCCAAACTGTTTAATATGGGTATTTTCAACAGTCATACAGAGTTTAAAATCATAGAAAAAACACACACGGCAAGTATTATTTATACCAGCCATATTCATAGACCTTATAAGATTAAAGAAGTTAGCTATGATATTACAGATGATAGCCTGAGTCGCTTAATTCTGTCGGACAAGAATAATGCGCTTATAAATGCCGAACAGGATTATAGTCTGGATAAACTAAAAGCGGAACGTATGCGCATTGATGCCATGCTGAAAAACAAGGGATATTTCTACTTTAATCCCGATTATCTGTTGTTCAAAGCCGATACTTCTACCGTAAATCAGACTATATCGTTTAAAGTAACATTGAAAGACAGTATTCCGGATAATGCTCTGAGTGCTTACCATATCAGAAATGTATTTATTGATCAGAATTATTCATTGAGAGATGCAGTACGCGATAGCACTAAAGACACATTGATGTTTCAAAACACTATTTTCAGGGGCAAGGCATCGGATATGTTTATTCACCCCAATGTAATTCTAAGGTCGGTTTATTTGCGAAAAGGTGAGTTGTATTCCAGAGAGAATCATACCATTACTTTAAACAGACTGATGTCTATGGGTAATTTTAAATTTGTGCAGGTGAAATTTACCGAAAGTGATACTACGGCTGCGGGTTACTTCGACGCGAATATATTATTGACCCCTATGCCAATTCATAATTTCCAGGCAGAACTTGATTTGGTTACGAAATCAAATAACTATACCGGTCCACGTATGAACTTGAGCGTGTCCAATCGGAATGCTTTTAAAGGAGCGGAGCTATTAAAGCTTACCGCGGGCGGATCGTTCGAGGCACAGTTGAGCGGAGCAAGCAAAAACTCATTTTCCTATGCGTTCAATCCGCAGTTGGAACTTACGTTTCCTAAATTTCTGGTTCCATTCAAGATTACACCCTCTAATAGTATTTATATCCCGAAAACAAATTTCGCACTTTCCTATAATTTTCTGAAAAGGGTAGGCTACTTTAATATGAATACGCTTCAGTTTACGTATGGTTTTAAGTGGAAAAATAGTTTCAGGGTAGAGCATGAATTCAACCCCGTGAATATAAGTTACACCTCGGTTACCAATAAGTCAAGTGTTTTTACAGCTTTATTGGATAGTAATACTTTTCTGAAAAAGAGCTACGAAGAACAATTTATTGTGGGTGCCAATTATGCATTTACTTACAACGAACAGTCTGTACAGGGAAAGCAGTTACAGTATTATTTCCACTTTTTTGCCGAAACAGCGGGAAATGTCTTTTCGTTAGCCGAATTCATTGCAGGTCAAAAACCAACAGCCAATAACCCTTCTAAAATAATAGGTTCGGTTTATTCGCAATATGCCAAATTCAGTGTCGATAACCGGGTTTACCTCAATTTCAGCAAAGATGAGAAACTCGTTTTTCGTCTCTTTGCCGGAGTAGCCGATGCCTATGGCAATTCATCGGTTCTACCATACAATAAACAGTTCTTTAGTGGAGGTCCCAATAGCATCCGTGCTTTTCAGATTAATTCTCTTGGACCGGGAACCTATCTTCAGACTACCAATACGAATGAGTTTCTTCAACTGGGTGGTGATATAAAGTTGGAAATGAATACCGAATATCGCTTTGGCATTTATAAGTTTCTGAAAGGGGCTTTATTTGTTGATGCCGGAAATGTGTGGTTGCAAAAATCGAACTCTTCAACGGTGGGAACTCCGTTTGCGTTCTCCACTTTTATAAATGAACTGGCTGTAGGTGCCGGGGTTGGATTACGAGCCGATGTTTCATTCTTTGTGTTGCGTTTTGATTTGGCCATGCCATTACGAAAACCGTGGCTGGCAGATAATCATCGTTGGGTAATCAACGAAATAAACTTCGGGAGTGGAGCCTGGCGAGGGAATAATCTGATATTGAATATCGCCATCGGATATCCGTTTTAATGATCATCCGAAATGCGAAAACAAAACTGCCGGAATGCACGTCAGCCAATGCGCATATTGTTGTCTGAATCAAAATTTACAGAATTATAGAATATCCAGAATTAAAGATTCTGATTAAAGATCAGTTTATATTGTAAGCTTGTTGCACCAAAGTTTATCAACAACCCTTTTTCAAATTTATAAGCAACAACATAATTTTTTGCTTGTGCCAAATGAACATCTTCTAAGTTTATCAATGCCTTTAATTCAACAATTACTTTATTTTCAACAACAAAATCAGCTCTACGTGTTCCTACATTTATTCCGTTATAATAAATCGTTTGCTCAACTTCCCGACCAAACTCAATACCAGCACGTTCCAATTCTATTGCTAAACAACGTTGATAGATTACTTCCTGGAAACCATTACCAAGAGTATTGTGTACCTTCATTGCACAACCAATAATATCAAATGTTAGCTGGTCTTTTTCCATAGACAGTATATTCTTCTTGTTTTTTTTATTCTGTGAATTATATCATTCTGTAAATTCAGATTCAGACAACAATATGATCTTTAACCACACCTCAATTTGAAGTCAGTTCCTTTTCCAGTTCTTTGATTTCAGCCGGTGACTTGGCATGTTCTTTTAGTATATTGCCGTTTTCGTCAATGATTATATACCACGGAATGGATATGCTGCCGTGCCAGTTGTATATCCTGCTTAAGTCGGCATATAAGTTTTTATTTACCCGTATATGATAGCCTTCCAGGTTGTAAAACTTAGCAAGATCTTTCCACTGTTTGTCTTTTTCGTCTCTGTCCACCGAAATGTAGAGCATTGTAATGCCTTTTGCTTCGAGTAGTTTCGATAATTCTTTTCTATACACAAATTCCTCCCGGCACGAATGGCACCAGGTTGCCCACACATCGATATAAACTTTCTTCCCTTTCGCAAATTCAACAGCCTCTTTCAACGTGTTGATGTTTTGATAATTATCTACGAATTTTATCTTGTTGCTAAACTCCGTTTTAGCTACCTGGTGAAATCTGATATTTTCGTCTATTTCAGGCTTTATATATTTCGTATAATTACTTTTTGGATAATCTTTTTTAAATTGGGTGTACTGTGTTACAAGCTCATTTTCATATTGTTTATCTAAGCACTTAAGGTAAATCTGATTAGCCACAAAACTCTCTAACAAATGCTTTGGCAAATATTTACGGGCTTCATTAATGAAATAGGTTGTATACTGACTGTTGGTATTATCCGGATTTGTGTCGTTGTTTATGAATTCTTTGAAATAAACGTATTTCTGACAATAGCTATAAAACCACGGAGTACTACCAATCTTTTCAACGTCAAATAGTGGTTTTTGGAATGTTTCAATCCACAGATTTTTCATTTCATCGGGCAGGGGTTTCTTTGAACGACTGATTGTAAGTTGTTTTATCCACACTACGGTAGCTTGCAGCGTTGCGTAATAACAATCACGGTCAATCAGGAGTAATTGAAAATAATCCTTTGATATTTTTCCTTCATCAAACAGCTTTTTGAAGGGCGCCACATCGGCAGCTTTTTGTTTGGCTATTTTTTCTCTGATAGATGTTGCAGACGTGTCTCTGTATAGTTTTTGTGCATCTACTTGAACCAACTCCGGGTCCATCGGAAGTGTAGATTTGTTGTATAAGTTTTGTGCATCTGCATTTCCTTTCAGCACCTGAAAATAATCTTTGTTTTTATTTAAATCAAACTGAACTTCATACCTTCCCTTAGGTTCAATAATCAGCATGGCTTGTGCCTCAACTGACGCACTTAGTTTTATAAATGCTACTTTTTCCGAATTGATTTTTATCCGGAAATTTCCCAACGAGTCTGTTTTGGCAGAATCAGCCTTAACCCAATTGTAGGTGTTGTTGTTATTTAAAGTATAAGCAACTTTAGCCGGAAATTTTCCTAAAATCTTACCTTTAATTATAACTGTACTTTCATTTTTAAAACTCCCCAAAACAAAAGGGATAAGTGCTACTAAAATAATTTTGTACGCTTTCATTTTTTTGTGATTTTATGATGTATGATATAGATTAAAGTTTTTCGGGAGCAAATTAGCCAATGCGCATATTTATTGTCTGAATCAAAATTTACAGAATTATAGAATATCCAGAATTAAAGATTCTGATTAAAGATCAGTTTATATTGTGAGCTTATTACACCAACGTTTATCTGTAACTCAGTGTGATTTTTCATTCTTCCATTCCTGTTTTGAGAGTTGAAATGTAGTCTGAGAGTTCTTCTGCCCGTTGTTTTGTCAAGTTAAGTCTTGTTCGTGCTGCAACTGGAATCCACATTGTTCCTTGCATTTGAGTGTAAAAACTTCTTGAAAATTCTAACTCATTGTCTCTGTATTTAATCCATTGTCTTTGGGATTCTTTCAGTTTCTCTTTTTGTTCTTCTGTAAGAAGTCCCAACAGGATTTTAAAGTTCTTGTTCAATTCTTTGTCCCAAGAATCAGCTGCCTTAACTATACATTCAGTCATTCCCAGTGTCGTATAGTTTTCTTTAGTGTCTAAACATTTCTGAAGCTCAACGTCAATTGGGTGTTTCTTTTCTGTCTGCCCGTGAAGGAACAAAAAAGTCGTTAAAAACAAAGTTGTCAATAGACTTCTCATGTGGTTTTCTTTCATTTTTTAAACTTGTGCCTGACGACCGAAACTCTGGGCATTTGGCGGTTTTTGGGCTTGCCTGCGGCAGGCAGGAGCAAAACTGCCGGAAAGCACGTTAGCCAATGTGCATATTATTGTCTGAATCAAAATTCACAGAATTTTAGAATATCCAGAATTAAAGATTCTGATTAAAGATCAGTTTATATTGTGAGCTTATTACACCAACGTTTATCTGTAACTCAGTTTGTCGTAGCGTAAATAATACTGCTTCCTAACACGACAAAGCGAAGACGCTTTGTCGAACTACGCTACACCCAACAGTGTTAATAGTTTACCCTGTCAGCCGGTTAATTCCTTGCTTTTATACAACAAAAGTAAAAAATCAACCTCGCCTTTCAAAATTCTAATTATTGTGCAAACCTAAAAGCGTATTAGGCTCTAGTTCTTTGTTTTATTCGTTTCTATTTTGTTGAATGATAAGATTTATTTATTTTTTCGGAATTATATAACCTAACTTAGTTGCTTTCTTAAAATCAATGTTAGCACTTTCAATCTGCTTCACTTGACTTTCTACCAAACCTCTACTGTAATAATAAACTCCTTCTTTTGGACTAAGTTTAATCGCATTTGAATAGTCTAAAATTGCATTCTCATAGTCGGAAAGAGCATATTTTGCACATGCTCTCCAATTATAAATTTGATCGTTTTGAGAATCTATTTTAATTGCCCTGTCAAAGTCTTTTATTGCTTGATTATAACCCTTTAATGTAAATTCTAATATGCCTTTTTCATAATAATTTCGAGCATTTAACGAATCCAAATTAATTGCTTTATCCAAGTCTGAAAAGGCACCATTATAATCTTTTGTTTCTACTTTAGAGGAACCTCTGTAACTATATGCAAGCATGTATTTTGGATCAATTTTTAAAGATTTATCAAAATCTGCAATTGCACCAATATAGTCGCTAGAATAGTATTTTGCTAATCCTCTATTATAAATATAAATTGCATTGTCGGGATTAATTTTCATGGCTTTTGTATAATCTTCAATTGCATCTTTGTATTTTAGAAGTAAATAATTTGAGTGTCCTCTATTGTTGTATATAGCAGAATATTTTGGGTCAAGTGTAATTGCTTTGTCAAAATCTGCAATTGCATCTTCGTAATTTTGTAAATAATGTTTAGCGACCCCCCTATTTAAATAATAAATTGCTTTCCTAGGATTAATTTCGATTGCTGAAGTATGGTCTTTAATAGCATCTTTATAGTCTTGAATTGAAAATTTAGCCGACCCTCTCCAATCATAAGCATATTCGTATTTGGGGTTAATAGCTATCGCCATATTATAGTCTATAATTGCACCATTGTAATCATGAAGTGAACTTTTGGCTATTCCTCGATTTAGATATGCAAAGGCATATTTGGGGTAAATTTCAATAGCCTTTGAACAGTCTTCTATTGCCCCAACGTAATCGTCAAGTGAAGATTTTGCGTCACCTCTGGAATTATACGCTCTTGAATTTCTCGGATCTATCTCAATGGCATTTGTAAAATCTATAATTGCACCCTTATAATCTTCTTGCATTATCTTTGCGTCTCCTCTAAAAATATATGCTTCTATATTCTTCGGATCAATTTCAATAGCTTTTGTATAGTCTTCTATAGCACTAATAATATTTTTAAGATATAATCTGGCATCCCCTCTGCTATTAAAGTCTTCCGGAGTTACAGGAATAATTTCGGCAGAAATCTTAAAGTCATTTATAGCACTAATACTGTCTTTTAGTTTTCTTTCAGTAATACCTCTGACATTGTATGCTTCAGCATATTTCGGATTAATTTCAATCGCTTTTGTACAATCGCGAATAGCTCCTGTATAATCCAGAAGCAAATACTTTGCATTTCCTCTTTTACAATATGCTTTCGCATCTTTAGGGTTATCTTCAATTGCTTTGGAAAAAGAGGCTATTGCACCAACATTGTCATTCTGATTATATTTTTTTAATCCCAAACAGTAATTGTCTTCTGCCTTCGTGTACTGCACAAGCAAAAGAATCAGGATGATCAGTATACAGTTTATTCTTATCATGGTATATTATATGAAATTTGTTGTTATGTGACAGAGATACTATGTCACTTTCTACAGTTTTTTTTTAGAATGCCCAATACCCACGTTCGGCGTAGTCTCCAGACTACGTCGCATTAGAAACAAGGCTCTGACTTGTAAATCTAATTAAATTCTTTTCAATATGGAAAGCAGGAGCTTTCCTTCTAACACGACAAAGCGAAGACGCTTTAGCGAACTACACTACGCCCAACAGTGTTACTAGTTTACCCTGTCAGCCGGTTAATTCCTTACTTTTTTACAACAAAAGTAAAAAATCAACCTCGCCTTTCAAAATTCTAATTATAGTGCAAACCTAAGAGTGTGTTAGGCGCATTTATTTTCTTTCAATTTCAAATTTATTTTCGAGCGGAGTCATTTCGAAAAATTTGGGCTTAATTCTGTCCTTCGAGAACAACTTTTTGATTTTCAATTTGTCATTTTCGTTAGTTCTCAAACCAAAATAGATTTCACGGATTTCCGCATATTTCTCGAATTTCATAAACTCATTTTTGTAATCTCTAAAATAGTCGAAATGTATTAGACGTACTTCTTTTTCGTATTTCCAGAATATTGCTTTTAAACTCAAATACTGTGTGATTGTCATCATCATTCTATTCTTGTCTAAAGAAGTAAATGGTAATGTCTCAAAATCATTTTCATATTTGACACCAAATGTGTAAAATTCATTAGCCATAAGCAAGTCTGCGTCAACGTAGAACCCAATACATATGCCAGTGTGTTTTTGCGCATAATGAGACCACATTAAAATACTTTTATACGTTTTGCTGAAACATGAAATACCATAATAACTCCTAAGTTTCTTCCATTCATGTTTTAGGTTTCTTATTTTTGCTTTATCCGAAACGGTTACTAATTTTCGTTTTTCTTTTCGACTCATTTGTAGCTGTTGAACAATTTCATGTTGAGAAAAATCAATTAATTTCTCATATATGTCAAAAGGGTCATTAAAATCTTTTGGATTTGAGAATTTGAATGTTTTGTTTTCAATTAATGCAACTCCACTAGACAAGTCGATATATTTATAAAGGAAGATTTTCCCTTTATCCACAAAGTCTAAGTCATTTGGATTTTCTATTTCGTCTGAAGTCAACATTAAATAATGGAATTAGCTATTCTTGTTTTCTTTTTTTATAAGTGCGCCTAACACCAATATATGTGCAATTGCACATATTTCTGCATTCTATTCTTTCATCTATTCCACATATCCCTATATAGGAAACTGTGCAGTACTTTGTAGATATTGCTGTCAAAGGTATATAACATACTTAACATTTCCAAACATCTTTCCAATTATTTTTATATAAATTATAAAACCTTTTATTAATGGGGGTTTCAGTTAATCCTTCAACTTATCCGATGACTTTAAGTCATCAGATAAGTAAGAAAACAGACCCTTATTTTAACCCGTTGCAGGGGCAGCCTGCTGAAATTTAGTGCTCTGGCAAAATAACAGAGCACTCTCATGTTTTGTGAGAGCACTCTCACGTTTTATCAGAGCACTCTCACGTTTTGCCAGAGTACTCTCACGTTTTGCCAGAGCACTCTCACGGTTTGCCAGAGTACTCTCACAGTTTGCCAGAGCACTCTCACGGTTTGTCAGAGCACTCTCACGGTTTCCAGAGCACTCTCACGAAATGATAGAGCACTCTCACGAAATGATAGAGTGCTCTCGGGATATGATAGTATCCAAAAATCAGTGTAAATATATTCGGGTCTATTCAATAAACTGTGTCAAGGAGTGTATTCAATCAAGGGGTTGCGTGTCTTTTTCTCGGAATTATGTAACTTCTTTACAAAATTATGTAACACAGGGTTTTAGAAAGTTGCTCAACTTTGCCATAATTATTATTCATCTCTTAAAAAAACAATTAAAATGAAAAATTATGTACTTTCATTCTCTACATTGATTTTGTGTGTGATATTAACTTCATGCGGACCGGGTAAAAAACTTGTTGCTTCGCGTTACCATGTTGATCAGCTGCAAAAAGACAGCTCGGATACACACACTCAACTGAATTCATGTACCACGCTGGTAGAAAAACTCCGTGTAGATAAATCGGCATTGCAAAATGAGAATGCTTCGGTAAGCAATGATTTAAAAGCACTTTCATCGGCTTCTAAAATGACCATTGCCGAACAGGCTAGCAGGTTAAAAACACTTCAAGACATGATGCAGGCACAAAGGGATGTAATGAGCAAGTTGAAAAACTCCATCTCCGATGCCCTGATGAAATATAAAACCGATGAATTGTCAGTACAGATTAAAGATGGTAGCGTATATGTGTCGCTGCAGGAAAAATTGCTTTTCAAATCGGGTAGCGATGTAGTAAATCCACAAGGTGTTGCAGCACTTAAATCGTTGGCATTGGTATTGAATAGTACCAAAGATATTAATGTAATGATTGAAGGTCACACCGATAATGTGCCTATCAGAACAAAACTGTTTAAAGACAACTGGGATTTAAGCACAGCCCGGGCTAACTCCATTGTACGAATACTTACCCTCGAAAATGGATTTGACTCTCGCCGAATCACAGCATCGGGCAAAGGTGAATTTCACCCTTTGAAAGCCAATGATACTGCAGAACAACGTGCGGATAATCGTAGAACCGAAATCATTCTGTCGCCAGATTTGAATGAACTGTATAAACTGCTGAATCAATAATTTAGTAGGTAGTTGATAGTTGGTAGTTATATGACATTGCGAGCGATGTTGCTAATTCCATGAAATATCTGATGACTACTTATCTTGCTTCTTCCTCTCTTTCTATAAAGCTATTAGTCGTTGGAGTTTAATTACTCTAACGACTATTCTTTTTCTACCAACTATCCACTACAAGCTGATTCTTTTCTCGGAATTATGCAACTTATTATCGAAATTGTGTAACACAGGGTTTTCAAAAGTTGCGCAACTTTGTCACCTTATTATTAATCATTTAAAAACAAACAAGAATATGAAAAAGATAATATTTATGGTATTCGGTTTTCTGATGGTAACCGGTGCATCGACTTTCGCACAAGAGGTAATAAAGGTGGTGAAAGACTCTACTATTATTACCAAGTCAACTAATTTACCAAAAGATTCAACGACTACCGTTAATATCACAACGAAAGACGTGAAGGTTAAAACTGAAATCCTGTCTGCAGAATTGCCTCAACCGGTAAAGGATCTGTGTGTGAGTTTCAAATCGCAAGGCTGGGATACTGCCGAAAAAGCATACGTTGTGAAAAACGCAACAGCCGACATTCTATATTACACTGTTACTTTCAAAAATCCGACTACGGGAGAAAGTAAAAGTATTAATATCGACGCTAAAGGAAATATCGTGAAAAACGAAATCTGAAAAACGAAACAATTCTAATGAAATCAGGCTGCCTCAACATACTATTGAGTCAGCCTTTTTTATGTCCTTATTCGCAGTTCTTTTTACTGAAAAGATTCCCAATTCTTCATTCTCCATTCTCCATTTTTCATTCTCCATTTTTCATTTTTCATTTTCCCCAATTTCCACTTTCAACTTTCAACTTTCCACTATCCACTAGCTACTACTTACCCCTTACTGCTTACCTCTTACTCCTTACTGCCCACTACCTACTCCCCACTACCTATTACCCACCTGTTTCTCGCTCGGAATTATGTAACTTATTATCAAAATTATGTAACACTTTCGGATGTTCGATACTCTAACTTTGAACCATAAAAAACAAACTGATTAAATCAGAATTTCTACTTTCAAAAAAAACAACCTCTTATGCAATCAAACATTAAAATACTCGTGCTATTCCTTGTACTGACTACGTCGTGCATGGTATTACCCCGCCAATCGGAAGCTCAGCAAGCCAATGTAAACTTTCAGGTTTTCTATGATCAGCTAAGCCCTTACGGACAATGGATAGATTATAGCAGTTACGGGTATGTGTGGATTCCTGATTCAGGCGAAGACTTTGTCCCCTACTCTACCGATGGTCATTGGGTATTAACCGATAATGGCTGGACCTGGGCATCGGATTATATCTGGGGTTGGGCAACCTTTCATTATGGACGTTGGAGCTATGCCAATACATTTGGTTGGTTTTGGGTACCCGATACCGAATGGGGTCCTGCATGGGTAAACTGGCGTCAGGCCGATGGTTATTTCGGTTGGTGTCCTATGGAGCCGGGCATAAGCGTCAGTATGAGTTTTGACCGGTCGTACAACAACATGAACGATCATTGGTTATTTGTAAGAGACCGCGATTTTGAAAGAACGGACATACATAACTATTATGCCGGCAGGAACGACTGGGATAGAATCATCAGAAATTCAACTGTTATCAACCGAACTTATGTTGACAAAAGCCGACAGACCACGTACGTTGTAGGTCCCTCACGCGAATCGGTTCAGAAAGCCACCGGACGGACAATAAAACCGCTTAGAATTGAGGAAAACAACAAGCCCGGACAGGAAATAAATAACGGACAATTGCGCATTTATCGCCCCAGAGTGGAAAAAAATACCAGAGAGCAAAAAAACATCCCAACAAGAGTTACCGAGATGAAGGACGTGAAGAACAACACGGAACGAAATTCGAACAACCAGAATAAAATTGGTGCGCCCGACAATAAACCTGCTGTACAACCGACGAACAGAATCAATGACGATAACAATAGTCCTCGTGAGCGAAATATCAATCAGCCGGACAGGAAAAATATTGTGCCTGTAGATGTGCAAAATGTTCAATCTGTACAACCGGTCAAACAAACCCCGGCTGATAATACCAGACGCGACAGACAACCTGAAGTAGTAACTCCGCAGAATAACAATGTGCAACCAACACAGGCCAGACCGGTTCAGCAACGGGATGTGACTCCGCAAAACAATAACCAGCCACAGCAACGCAATATGGCTCCGCAAAACAACAATAAACCGGAACAGCAGAATGCTCCACCGGCAAATGTGCAAAACAAACAGCAGCGTGTGCAAAGTCAGGATATAAATAAGGGACGAAATAATAAGCCGGCCAGACAACAGAGATCCGTAAAACAAGAGATTAAACGAGAACAGGCTAAAGTTCCGGATGCTGTATCTTCTGATAGAAAATAGTTATAAATCAAATAGTAGTTAGTAACTAAAAAGTTGTGTTGTTTTACTGATTGCCAGTTGCCGTTCTTAACCGACAATTCTGTAAGATATGAGGTAAGAACGGCAATTGAAATTCTTCAGAAACAAAATCGATAATAAGCAAAAAAGATGATAAAAATAAAACAACTTGCTATTTTCATGGATGATACAAATGCTTTATTGATGGAGCTTTACAATCACATGATTGTTTCCAGGAATATTATATTTAAATCGAAAGAGAATGAAGAGTACATTGATTACAACTACAGCAAGCCCGTAAAAAGCACCGATATGCAATGGCATCATTTGGCTTATTACAAAGAAATAAGCGATATCATCCGTAACTATCAGCAAGTGGTTCTTTTTGGTCCCGTAGATACAAAAGAAGAGTTTTACAAGCTCTTAGAAGCAGATCATCATTTCAAAAACATAAAAATAGAATTTATAAACACCAATAAAATGACAGATTTTCAGATACATAAATTTGTGTTAGACTATTATAAGCAGTGAGCAGTAAACAGTGAGCAGTAAGGGGTAAGTAGTAAGTAGTGGGTAGTGGGTAGTAAGTCAACTTGTAACTCATAACCAATTCCCGTCAACTTGTTTACTCGTTTACTTGTCTACTCGTTTACTTGTCTACTATCTTTCTTGTAACTCGTAACTAATTCCTCGTAACTAAAAAAAATATCCAAATGAAAATAATAGGACTTCTCATAATGATGCTGGGCTTAGCGTTCACCATCTTCACTTCCATCAGTTTCTTTACAAGTAAGGAAGTTTATAAAGTCGGCACGGTAGAATTAACCCATAGCCAGCCACAATACTTTAGCTGGACTCCATTTATAGGTCTTGCTGTCATGGTTTTCGGTGTGTATTTAATATTGCAGGCAAGAAAAAGAGATTAATACTTCTCTCTTTTATACAGGATTCATTTTAAGTAAATGATAATTATTGTTGATATGTTTTTTGTCACATAGTTCACACTAGTTTTAAATAGGAGATATAAGATTAAGAACACATAGCATTATCCCGAATACGGGATAATTTCAGACTGAGCAAGAGTATCGTCAGATACTTTTACTATGTGACCTAAGTCTTTTTCTCTCATGATTTCTATGTGTTCTATTGTGGTAAAATATATCATTAAATATTAGCAACTACTTAAATAACGTACGTTTGTTCGAAACTAAAAACACATTTCATGACACACGAAGATTACGAAGTAAAAGTACTGGGCGAAACAACGATAGCATCTCCTTTAAAACCGGCTTTTTACCCAAACGAACAGTCGTTCCGGTTTATAGAAAATGACCGGGTTTTAGCAGACTCATCATTTGAACAGTTTAAGGACTACCTGGACTCAGGTAAGATACCTGTTTCAGCAGAAAAAGCCGGACCTCACAAGCTTCTTTACTTCGATCCAAAACACACTAAAGTAGCCATTGTAACTTGCGGAGGTTTATGCCCGGGAATAAACAATGTTATCCGGAGTGTGGTAAACCAACTTTACTACCGGTATAAAATTAATAAAGTTATTGGTATTCAGTATGGATTCGAAGGCTTTATCTCAAGATACAATCAC
>Ga0302211_10000118_pt1 | contig 33973 bp, 30 predicted proteins | sample II_Fen_E3_3_FD_200234 | JGI IMG/M metagenome (GOLD analysis project Ga0302211, IMG submission 200234) | Peat permafrost microbial communities from Stordalen Mire near Abisko, Sweden - II_Fen_E3_3 | ecosystem: Environmental > Terrestrial > Soil > Wetlands > Permafrost | place: Sweden: Abisko... | reverse complement strand
CGGAAGCTACGAGATTCGAACTCGTGGTACGGTTGCCCGTACGTCAGTTTAGCAAACTGGTGGTTTCAGCCACTCACCCAAACTTCCAAAACTTCGCTTTAGCGGGTGCAAATATAGGAAGGAATTTTCGATTATCAAAACCAATTATGCTATTAGTTATTTATAATTCTGCTCATACAATTATTTTTTATTGACATTCTGTATTTTAGACACAAAAAAAACTAAATAAAAAAAAGGCGCTTTATTTCTTTTTAAATTATTTCAAAACAAATCAGTATTTTTGTAGGACAAAATAAATCTACAGATTTCTGAAAACCATGACTACAAAGAAAAAAACAAAAAAAAAGGGTAAGACATTGAGCAAACCTGTCAAATGGCTTATTTATGCTGCTTTAGCAGTTTTTCTTTATTTCGTTTATATTTTGTTTGCACCTAATATCCTGCTTCGAAGCAACGAAAAAGCATTTCTATGCATTCCGGACAGTAGTAGTTTTAATGATGTAACAAAGATTTTGGACAAAGATGCACGTGTGCTTAATATGTCGTCATTCCGTCAGGTGGCCAAGCTACTTAGTTACGGAACTAAGATTCACTCCGGCAGGTATGCGCTCAAATCCGGAATGAACAATTTCCAACTTATCAGAATCCTGAGAAGTGGCAGACAAACCCCTGTCAAGCTAACTTTTAATAACATCCGAACGAAAGAGCAACTGGCAGCACGACTAGGAAGCGAGTTAATGGCTGACTCCACCTCCATTCTCAAACTTTTGAATGACACATCGTTCCTTTCTTCTTACAATTTAGGGCCAAATACGGCTATTTCTATTTTCATTCCCAACACCTACGAAGTTTTTTGGAACCTGGATGCAAAGGAACTGTTCGAACGCATGAATAAAGAATACAAAAAGTTTTGGACCGATGAACGAAAAGCAAAAGCAGCTGCCATTCCTCTCACTCCTACAGAAGTTACAACCCTGGCATCTATTGTAGAAGAAGAAACGAATAATAAGCATGATCGCCCTATGGTGGCTGGACTTTACATCAACAGACTTAAAGCCGGAATGCCGCTGCAAGCAGATCCTACAGTGAAATTTGCTTTGAATAATTTTGGATTGAAACGCATTCTGTTTGTACACTTGCGCGCCGAGTCTCCTTATAATACGTATAAGCATGCCGGTTTACCTCCGGGACCTATTCGGGTAGCCACTGAGAACGGAATAGATGCCGTATTGAATTACGTCCATCATAATTACATGTATATGTGTGCCTCCGAGACATTGAACGGCGAACACAAATTTGCGGTTACATGGGCAGAGCATATGGTCAATGCAAAAAAATACCGTCAGGAATTAGACGCCAGAAAAATCAAATAATAAAAACAACAAAAACTCTCCTTTTTAGGGAGAGTTTTTTGTTTGTCTATAACCCGCTAACGATAGCCGGATTAAATATAATTTACTTCAGGAGTCAGTTCTATTCCATATTTCTCTTTCACCGACTGTTGAATCTCCTGAGCGAGATACACAATTTCTGCACCGGTTGCTCTACCCGTATTGACCAGAACCAAAGCCTGCTTATCATGTACTCCTGCCCTGCCAATCTTTTTACCTTTCCACCCGCATTGGTCAATAAGCCAACCGGCAGGTACTTTTTCTTCTGTCTCTGAAACTGTATAATGGGGGATATTGGGGTGTTTCTCTTGCAAAGCCATGAAGTGTTCTTTTGATATTACAGGATTCATAAAAAAACTTCCGGCATTACCCAGCACTTTTGTATCAGGCAATTTGCTTTCTCTTACCGCTATAATCGTCTGACGGATTGTTTGCAGGTTCACATCCCCAGTCTTCAGAACTTCTTCTTCCAAATGCTGATAATTCAGTTTAAAATGCGGCTTTTTATCTAAACGCAATAAAACAGAAGTAATAATATACTTTCCCTTCAGGTCGCTCTTAAAAACACTGCTACGATAACCGTAACAACATTCTTCAACTGTGAAAGACCGTACAGTTGCAGCTTCCTTAGCTACTGCGTAGACTTCGGATATCACATCCTGTATTTCCACTCCATAAGCACCGATATTCTGCACAGCCGCCGCTCCTACCTCACCGGGAATCAACGACAGGTTCTCAACCCCTCCCCAACCGTTACTCACACAATACGCCACCAGATCATCCCATATCACCCCCGATCCTACTTCAACATATACACGATTGTCATCTTCCCTGATTTTTTCAATGCTTTTTATAGCCGAATGCAATATCACTCCACTGTAATCTTTCAAAAACAACAGATTACTACCACCTCCAATGTGCAAGAAAGGTTGATTAGTCACAATTTCAGACGTCAACACTTCCTGCAGCTCTTCTATCGAACTGTATTCTACGAAATAATCTGCCTTCACATCAATACCAAAAGTATTATACGGGAGCAAGGATATATTCTGGGTAATTTTCATTTATCCGATTTTTGTTGTAATTAATTCTATATTGGATTCAAGCTCTTGCGGATGATACCACAAAATTTCTTTGTCGCGATTAAACCAGGTAAGTTGGCGTTTAGCATACCGCCGTGAATCCTGCTTAATCATATTGATGGCAAAATCCAGTGTCCAGTTTCCATCCATATATTCGTATAACTCTTTGTAGCCCACAGTATTCAGCGTATTCAGCTCTTTAAACTTATAGAATTGCTCTGCTTCCTGAAGCAATCCCTCACGCATCATTATTTCAACCCGGGTATTTATTCGCTCGTACAAATCAGGCCTTGGCCGATTCAGTCCAACTTTTAGGATATTAAAACTTCGGGCTTTTCTAACACCTGTCCGCAATTCAGAATAAGGGTTACCGGTGATTGTACAAATCTCCAAGGCATGAAGAATTCGTTTGGGGTTTTGCAAATCAACCTGATCATAATGTAACGGATCAAGTTTCTTTAATTCAGATTGTATAAATTCTAAGCCAAATTCGGAAAATTGTTTTTGCCAATAGGCTCTTGTTTCAGCATCGACGGTTGGAATTTCGTCCATCCCATTACAAATCGCATCAATGTACATCATCGAACCACCAACAAGCAAAACAACTTTGTGTTGCTGAAACAGTTCATCCAACAGTTTTATGGCATCCTGCTCATATTGTCCGGCATTGTACTCATCATGTATGGAATGCGAACCAACAAAATAATGCTTAACTCTGTTCAATTCCTTTTCGGTAGGTGCAGCTGTACCAATCTTCAATTCCCTGTAAAACTGTCTGGAGTCCGAAGAAACTATCGGACAACCAAAATGCTCTGCCAGACTAAGACTCAACTTGGTTTTACCCACGCCAGTAGGCCCTAAAAGAACAAGCAACGTTGGTTTTTCAGGGTTCAATTCCATACTAAGAATTTCAGAGTCTTTTTTATTCATTTATGCTGTAAAAATATACAAAACATCTTATCAACAAAAAAAGACAGAAAATAATACCTGCTTATTTTCTGTCTTTTTAAAAATTTCTTTTATTATCAGAATTTCGGATCTTCAGAAAACAAACTACTGTCGTCAAAATTCATTTCGCCATAACCTTCTTCGTCAAGTTCGTCCAGCTCAAAATCTTCATCTCCATAAAAGTTCTCGTCAATACTTACCTTCGGAGCAGCGGTTATTCCTTCTTCCACCATTATTTGTACAGGTGCATCTCCTTCCGAACTAACGCATTCAGCTTTATCAAGATTCTTTCTTGGAATAATATCGGTCATTTCCATAAAAAATACCCGATCAGACATCATATCAAAGACATAAAGTAGTTTTTGATTTTCGTCTACGATTAACTCTTCCAGTTTTGTGTCTTCCATCACCAGATTATCGTATTCCGAACTCGATTCCATTTCAACCAAAGTCACTTCCTGTCCTTTTTCCCAATTATCCGAACACAAAAAGAATGACGTCATCTGATTTTTCTCATAATTCACAGAATCGAGAATTGCATTATGCAAATCGAAGAATGTCGCTTCCGAATCGATAGTGATTATGCGCACAAAATTATCTACCTCATCAGATAGAATTGTGAATTTATATACCATGTTTGTTTGTTTTAATTTCGGTTGTAAAAATACAATATTATTTCCTATTTTCATAGAAATGACATAAAGTAATTTCGCAAAAAAAGCTACTATTTATCATAGCAGCTTTCAAAATCTAGTATAAACAATATAAACTAACCCACTTTCAGTAAGCTAGTTAGTGTTTTAGTTTCTCTTCTATTTCACGTACACTTGAACGGAAATTTTTATCACTATCCATCAAATCATTAACGATTTTACAAGCGTGTAATACGGTAGCATGATCACGTTGCCCGATGGTATTTCCGATAGAAGACAAGGAACTTTTGGTCAACTGTTTTGATAAATACATGGCAATCTGACGAGCCTGAACAACTTCGCGTTTACGGCTTTTAGTCGAAATAGCATCAATAGACAAAGAGAAATACTCACACACCACGTCGCGTATTTTCTCAACAGTATTGACTTTTCTGGTGATATTTACAATACGACTAATTACTTTTTCAGCCAAAGCAACATCAATTGGCATATTGGCCAGGGTTGAGTGAGCCAGAAGAGATACCAGCACGCCTTCTAAGTCACGAACATTGTCAACCACATGCTCTGCTATAAAATCAACCACTTCGTCCGAAATTTCAAGACCATCGCGGTAAATCTTACTTTCCAAAATGGATCTGCGTAATTCAAAATCCGGTTTTTCAATTTCTGCTGACAATCCCCACTTGAAACGGGTCAACAAACGTTGCTCTAAACCAACCATAACAATCGGAGAACGATCTGATGTCAACACCAATTGTTTACCTGTTTGATGTAAGTGATTAAAAATATGGAAGAAAGTATTCTGAGTTCCTGTTTTCCCCGCAAATTCCTGAATATCATCAACGATCAACACATCGATAGTTTGGTAGAAATTAAGGAAGTCATTAACCGTATTACTCCTTACCGCATCTGTATATTGAATTTGAAAAGTATTGGCTGAAACATACAAAACGCGCTTTTCAGGGTGTAATTGTTTGGTCATTACCCCGATAGCATTAGCTAAGTGAGTTTTCCCCACACCGGATTGACCGTAAACAAATAGCGGGTTAAAAATATTCTTTCCGGGCTCATTACCTATGCTTATACCGGCCGTACGAGCCAGTTTATTGCTATTTCCTTCAATAAGGTTATTGAAATTATAAGCAGGATTAAGCTGTGGATCTATTTCGGGTAACTGAGGTTTGTGATATGGATTTACATAAGAAGAGTTGCTTCCTGAGCTTTTCTGTTTAGTTTGTTCAGCAGCACTTGGAATCTGAGTTCCTCTTCCGCTTGATTTATCAATTAAGACACGGTACTCTAAACGTGTTCCTACTCCCACTTCACGATAAAGCGTCATGCGCAAAAGATCAATATATTTTTCCTCGATGTATTCAACGAAGAATTGACTTGGCACCTGCAATACAAATATGCTATTTTCGTACTTTAAAGCAACGATGGGAGCAAACCAGGTATTGTAAGACGCTTCGCTGATATTGTCTTTAATAACGCTTAGACAGCGATTCCATAACTGATCGTGATTATTCAACATTTTGGTTTTAGTTCAAAAAAAAAAATTAATTACTTCAAAAAATACAACAAACAAATAGTTACGAACAAAATAGCTTTATTTTATTTCGTGATTTTCAGTTCTACAAAAATCTAAAACTTTTTCGAGAAAAAAAAATCATTTTTCTTTCATTTTTTTTTAATCATTATCATTGTTTTTAATATCAGAACATTAGATAAATCTACTGATTTACAAACAGTTAATTGTAACACGTTTGTAATATCGTTGATTATAAAGCGCTTATCAAATTGATAGCATATTTGAAAATACAGGGGCTAAAAAAGCCGAAACACTTGTTAACAAAAGGTTTCGGCTATGAAAATATTGAAATATATTTTTTTTCGTTATTTTCGTTATTTAGAATGCGTAAAAATAAGAATACTATTTAGTCTTACTTCCAAAGAGTGAAAAATGAACATATCGTTTTGGATTTTTCTGTAAATCTATTAAGAGTTTATCGGAGCTCGCAGCAGTATTTGATAAGTTGATATACAGATCTTTATTATTCAATAACAATCCAAGTGTACCCTCGGAATTATTAATTTTATCGGTTATCAAACTGAGGTTGGAAATAGTGTGATTTACGCTGGCAAATGTAGCTGCATAATCTATCTTTTTTAAATTACCGCTTATCTGTTTAAAATCAGACGTCACGCCGTTTACATCGCTTAAAATACGGGGTACTTCGTTGTTCATCATTTTTTTCAACTGTGAAGAGCTGACTGCTAAATCAGCAGTGGTATGCTCAATTGATGAAAGGCTTTTAGTGAGATCTTTATTTTCAACTAAAACACGTACAGAGCGAATCAGTGAATCGGCTTGTAAGGATATACTTTCAATCTTGGGTATTAAGTCACCTGAGAGCTGTGCCATCAACCCTAAACCAACTTTTGACTCTATGGTATCACCGGGTTCATGCATTGCCTGCGATGGCGTTATAGGTGCGTACACCAACTGAACGGCCTTCCCACCCATTATACCATCATCATAAAGTTCCATCTTCGTCCCTTTGGGCAGCTTTATATCTTTAGAAACAGATATCTTTATTACGAATGATTCCTTTTTAGAAAAATCATAACTTATCTTTTCAACCTGACCTACTTTATATCCTTTTACATAAACGGGGGTAGATGGCACCAAACCGCCAAGATTCTCGTAGGAGCCATAATAATAGCTTACAGGTGTAAATATGCTGATTCCTTTCAGGAAATTCAATCCGAAATACAACACAAAAATAGCTACAATAGCCATTATTCCTACTTTTACTTCGCGTGTAAAATAATTTTTCTTCATTCTTTGTTTTTTAATAATACTTCCGATAAATCTACAGAGAAACTGGTTATTTGGTTAGCTTAGAAACCTCTTTGGCTGTCAACTTCCTATCACCCTGAAATGCGATGATAAAAGCATCGGGAAATTTAGACAGTATTGATCTTCGAACTTTCTCAATTTTAGCATAATCTGTTTCAGCTCCCAGGATGTACTTAAAATATCTGTTTTCAGTAAAAAGTTCAATGCCCGCAACACCTTTAAAATCAGGTGCATCTTTTGCCAGTTCAACTCTTGAAGCGAATAATTGCACTTTAAAAACAACGTTACCTTCATTCTCCTGATCTGTAGCAACTACACTGGTTTGTTTCGACACATTAGAACTTTTAGAAGACTCTGCCAGCTTTTGGACTGGAACTTCAGTCACCCGTGGTTTTCTGACTTTTTCCTGATCATCTCCTTTTGGAGTCTCAGTTACTTTAGGTGTTGTTCTGGTAGGCTGAGATTCCACATTCTGAGCTTGTGGTTCTATTTTAGAAACTACCGGACCTTGCCTTCCAGATTTCTTATCGTGCCCTCTTTTATAATCAACAAATGCATTATAGATAGCCGTTGCCATCTGCTTCTGTCCCTGCTCACTCATCAAAAACCGTTCCTCAGCTGCATTGGAGATAAAGCCAACCTCAACCAAAACACTTGGACAGGCCGAACGGTGCAACACCCAAAAACCAGCTTGACGCACTCCATGATCAGCTCGTCCCCCATAACTTACAAATTGCTTTTGAACAGCTGAAGAGAATTCTACACTCTTATCAATATATTTATCCTGCATAAATTCAAACATTATGTAGGAATCAACTGATTTAGGATCAAAACCCTTATACTTTGAGCGGTAGTCTTCCTCAAGCAAGATTACTGAGTTTTCACGCATAGCCACATCTAAATTTGCTTTTGATTTAGCCAACCCGAGCGTAAATGTTTCAGTTCCGAATGCAGCAGGACTAGTTGAAGAGTTAGTGTGTACGCAGATAAATAAATCGGCGTGATGATCATTCACAACATCGGCTCGTTCTTGCAGAGTAAGGTATTTATCGGTTTTACGGGTATATACCACTTTTACGTCTTTGAAGTTTTGCTCAATTAATCCCCCAAGGTATAACTCAATAGCCAAATTTATGTCTTTCTCGCGTGAAAAAGCACCCATCGCACCAGGGTCATGACCTCCATGTCCGGCATCAAGCACTACAGTAAATTTAGCGTCCTGTGCTATCAAAGGAGTAAGGACAAAAAGTCCAAACAACATCATATAGCACTGACGTACAAGAAAATACTTTTTGATAAATTTCATAAAAATTTCATTAAATAAAAAAGGATTTGGTTGTAATTTTTGTTGCAAAAGTAATGTTTTTATCCTGTTTATAATGCGAAATGAAGTGGTAAATTTTCAAATTATTCATAAAAAAAGATTACAAGTAAATGAGAGTACTTTTTTTTCAGTAAATTTGCGCCCTAATTTAGAAAACCGTACCCTTACCGGATGCAAATCTGTAACCGATTACATTTCAACATAGCACGTCTGAACCTGCTTTTCATTTTTTGCCTGACTTCTACCTTCGTGGTGTTTAGTCAGGAGAAAGCTGTGCCCAATAAAAACGACATAATAAAGCATATCAACGATAGTATCAAGAATTCGCGAGACACTGTCAAAACCGTAACAAAAAAAGTCAAACCCAATCAGATTGATGCCAAAATAACCTATAGTGCACAGGACTCGATTGTTTTATTAGGTAATGGAACCGGATTTCTGCATGGGCAAAGCGATATAAAATATAAAAACATTGGTTTAAAGGCAGACTTTGTGCGGGTTAAGATGGACAGCAGCATCGTCTTCGCTCACGGAAAGACGGATAGTGTCGGTAAAAAAATCGGAGAACCCGTATTCGCAGAAGGAAGTACAGAATACTCATCCAAAGAACTCACCTACAATTTAAAAACGAAAAAGGGTTTTATCAGACAGGCAGTTACAAAACAAGGCGAAGGCTACATTGTCAGTGATAAAACAAAAAAAGTGGATAATGACATTTTGTGTATAACAGACGGAAAATACACTACCTGCGATAACCACGAACATCCTGATTTCTACATGGACTTAACGCGAGGAAAGGTTAAGACCGGGAAATATGTTGTTTCGGGGCCAGCCTATCTTGTAGTAGAGGATGTACCTCTGCCAATCGCAATTCCTTTCGGTTTTTTCCCATTTACAGATAAATATTCTTCGGGAATTGTTATGCCAACATTTAGAGACGAACAAACCAGAGGATTTGGACTGATGGGAGGAGGTTATTACTTTGCTATCAGTGATTATGCTGATTTGGAAGTAAAAGGGGATATATATACTAAAGGAACATGGGCTTTTTATGCAAACTCCAAATACACTAAACGATACAAATATAGTGGCTCGTTTAATTTTAGTTATCGCGAGGATGTTACAGGAGAGAAAGAACTGCCCAATTACAGTAAGCTGCCCAGTATGAGCATTGTTTGGTCGCACTCTCAGGACGCTAAAGCAAATCCATATTTTAATATATCAGGAAGTGTAAACTTCAGCACAAGCGGTTACAACCGAAACAACATTGACAACTATTACCGCCCTGAAATAAACTCACAAAGCACTAAAAGCTCAAGCATATCATTCACCCAGCGATTTCCCGAAAGTCCTTTTAATATTTCAGGAAGTATGAATATTGCGCAAAGTACCCGCGATTCTATGCTCGACTTATCGTTGCCAAACATTAGTGTGTCAATGAGCCGCATTTATCCTTTCAAACGAAAAAATGCAGCCGGTAATGAGCGTTGGTACGAAAAAATATCCATGTCGTACAATGGAACATTTGCAAATAGTATCCGCACGAAAGAAGACAAGCTCTTGAGTTCATCTTTCTCAAAAGACTGGAAAAACGGCATGAAACACAGTATTCCTATCAGTGCTACTTTCAACATTCTAAAATACATAAACGTTTCTCCTTCGTTCAATTATAACGAGCGCTGGTACCTTCAATCGGTAAATCAAAGCTGGGATGAAACCAACCAGCGGGTTAAAACTGATACTGTTTCAGGATTCAATAGGGTGTACGATTTCAATATGGGGGTTTCTGCATCTACTAAAGTTTATGGCATGTACACCCCACTTCCGTTTTTAAACAAGCTTACAGGTAATAAAATAGTTGCCATAAGACACGTAATGACACCTACAGTTGGATTCAGCTATGCTCCTGATTTTGGAGCATCCACATGGGGATACTACGGTTCTTATATAATACCTGCCAATTCGGCAGTACAACACGATCAGGTAGTTCAATACTCTCATTATATGAATAGCTTATACGGCGCTCCGGGTACAGGTAAATCAGGAAATATCAGTTTCTCTTTGACCAATAATCTGGAAATGAAAGTCCTTAAAAGTGAAAAAGACACTACCACTACATCAAAATTCAAAGTAATAAGTCTGATTGATAATTTTTCCATCAGCGGATCATACAATATGGCTGCTGACTCCATGCAATGGTCGATGCTGAACGTAGGTCTTCGTATAAAAGCGGGGAAAAATCAAAGTTTAAGCCTGAGCGGAGTGTTTGATCCTTATATGTATGCTCCCAACAGCACTAACACTGCGGGTATAAGAGTCAACAAACTCCGTTGGGAAAATGGTAAACTACCACGCTTTCTGGGTACCGGGACTTCTTACAGTTATACACTGAATAATGAAACGTTCAAGAAGAAAGACAAGACGAAAAAAGAAGACAGTACTAAGTCTAACAATACTGACACCAATCTTACGCCAACAACAGATCTAAAAAATAAAAATCAAACAAAAACAGACTCCGAAAAAGACAAAAAAGCGTTGGTAAAAGACAGCGAAGGTTATCAAAAAGTGACTATACCGTGGAGCATCAGCATCAATTACAGTGTATCATATGCCAACAGTACCTGGAATCCGAAGAAAACAGAATATAACATGGCATTGACTCACAACTTAAGCTTTTCGGGCAACATATCCCTCACGAATAATTGGAAACTAACGGCAAATACCACCTATGATTTTCCGAATCACCAGTTTACGTACACGAATGTGAACATTGTACGAAACCTGCACTGTTGGACAATGACAGCAAGTGTAGTACCCTTTGGACAATATAAATCCTATAACTTCAAAATCGGTGTTAATGCCAGCATGTTACAAGATTTGAAATACGACAAACAAAGTGGTTATGGAAATACTCCAATAACATGGTACTAATTTAAACAAACTTACAATTAACAAAAATAAATGAACAATTCCACCATAAAAACTATTATAGGGTGATTGGTATAAGGAAGAAATTATTAAACAAAATAGATAAAAAATGAAAATTACAGCAAACAAATCGGTTTCGGCAGAATACGAATTATACGTTGATGGCGAAGTAGAAGGAGAATTGGAATTAATGGAAAAAGCCACCGAGCAACAACCATTAAACTTTGTATATGGAGTGGGCATGATGTTACCAAAATTTGAAGAAAATTTATTTGGTATGCAAGTTGGTGACAAATTTGACTTTGTCATTAATTGCGAAGAAGCCTACGGAGAATACGATGATGACAGTGTATTGGATTTAGAACGTTCTATATTTGAAATTGATGGAAAACTTGATGAAGAAATGATTTTCGAAGGCAACGTGGTTCCATTGATGGATAGTGAAGGAAATCGTGTAAATGCTCAGATTGTCAGCGTTAGCGATTCACATGTAAAAGTGGACTTAAACCACCCGTTGGCTGGCGAGAACCTTCACTTCAAAGGGTCTGTACTTGAGGTTCGTGAAGCTACAGAGAAAGAACTTGCTGCTCTTATGGGTGGTGGTTGTGGTAGCGGATGTGGATGCGGTGACGGCGGATGCGAAAGCGGAAGTTGTGGTTGTGGCGACGAAGAAGAAGCAAGCATGAGCGGCGGCGGAAGTTGCGGCAGCGGTTGCGGATGTCATTAATAAGCGTTACTTATTACAAACTACATTTTCAATGGATATTAAACTGCTTCGCAGCTATTTAATATCCATTGTTGTATAGGAATGACAGCTTATGTTCACAATATCTCAAACTTTTGAATAACTTTGTACGTGCAATAACGAATTATGGCATAAATATTCATAGCCCACACTTTATAACTTATAATTAAAGACCATATGTCGAACACCATTGGCAAATTATTTACTTTCACATCATTTGGAGAATCTCACGGAAAAGGGATCGGTGGCATTGTTGACGGTTGCCCGTCAGGGATAGAAATAGATGAGACATTCATTCAAAACGAACTGAATCGTCGCAGGCCCGGACAATCCGATATTTCTACTCCCCGTAAAGAAGGTGATAAAGTTGAATTTTTATCTGGCATCTTTGAAGGAAAAAGCACTGGCACTCCGATTGCTTTTGTTATCTGGAACGAGAACCAACACAGCTTCGACTACGACCACCTGAAAGAAGTGTACCGGCCATCGCATGCCGACTTTACTTACCAACAAAAATATGGAATCCGTGACCATCGCGGTGGGGGACGAAGCTCAGCCCGCGAGACGGCATCGCGTGTGGTAGCAGGAGCAATTGCCAAGTTGGCATTAAAAAATTATGGAATTGACATTACTGCTTTCACATCGCAGGTAGGACATATTGCCATGACTCAGAATTTCGAAACGACTGATTTATCATTGATAGAGTCGAACGTGGTTCGTTGCCCGCAACCGGAAGTGGCCGAAAAAATGATTGAATACATCAAAGAACTGAAAAAAGAAGGCGACTCTATCGGGGGAATTATTTCGTGTATCATCAAAGGAGTTCCTGTCGGACTGGGCGAACCAATCTTCGACAAATTACAAGCACGACTGGCACAAGCTATGCTAAGCATTAATGCCACTCATGGGTTTGATTACGGACGTGGATTTGAAGGAGTAAGTCTGAAGGGTTCGGAGATGAATGATTCATTTATAAAGGAGGGTAACAAGGTAAGTACCAAAACGAATAACTCCGGCGGTGTACAGGGTGGCATCAGCAACGGACAGGATATCTATTTCCGCGTACTATTTAAACCGGTAGCCACTATTTCGAAAAAACAAGACACGCTCGATATTCACACCAACGAAGTAGAATTGGAAGCTCGCGGTCGTCACGATCCTTGTGTGCTGCCCCGCGCAGTACCTATCGTTGAAGCGATGGCAGCTTTGACGCTGATTGATTTGTATCTGACGAAGAATTAAATATTTCAGACTAACTTAATCACAACCCCTAAAGGGGAACTGAATTACTATCGTCATTAAGAATTCGTCTCCTATAAGTGAGTTATAGGAGACGAAACTATTTTAAATTCCCCTTTAGGGGTTAGGGGTGATTAGTTATTTCATCGGTTGACAAATCGTTCCGCTTCATCCAACACATTCAGCTTCCCAACATCCAGCATGTGAAGATCAGTTGGGATAAAACCTTTGATTACCTTAGTTTGTGCATTAGACAAATAAAAATCCATAATGGGAAACTTAGCATCAAAGGTCTCCATCAGTTCAAAAACGCGAGGCGACAATACCTGAATACCGGCAAAAGCCAGCTTATTAAAACCTGAAATATCATCGAACCTGATGTGTTTGGTTTCACCTGTCTTTTCATTAATCCAGCCACAAAGGCGTTGATCATCATTGAATAACAAATAGCGAAAAGTATCGCGCCGACTTACCACTAGCGTAGCCAATGAGTCGGTAACAAGGTGCTGTTGGAATAATTCCGTCAAGTCAATGTCTGACAGAATATCGACGTTATGTACCAGAAACGGTTGTCCGTCATCGAAAAAATGCTTTGCTTTTCGGATACCACCACCCGTGTCAAGCAACTGATCCCGTTCATCCGACACCTCGATGCGAATGTCGAAATTATTGTTTGCTTTCAGAAAATCAATAATCTGATCGGGAAAATGATGGACATTCACGATGATTTCATCGAAACCGGCAGTCTTTAGTTTCAGTATTACATGCTCCAACAAAGGTTTCCCGGCAATCGGGACCAATGCTTTAGGAATAGAGTCTGTCAGAGGCTTTAATCTGGTGCCGAGCCCCGCGGCGAATATCATTGCTTTCATTTATACTTCGTGTTATATTCTTTAGGATATAATTAATCAACCAGTTTGTGGCTAACGACATCAATTAAGTAATTCAATATAATATCCCATTTTAAATTTTAAGCACGAAGGTATTTCACATCCCCTTTAGGGGCTTGGGGCAGGATTCGACTTATTTCACCGCCCCTAAATCCCCTAAAGGGGACTTATAGTTAGTACTGTATCGTTTAAACTTTATTTTAAAATGGTATACAATTAGATTTCTATCACTCCTATTTGTTCGCAAAGTGCTGTTCAATATTCTGTTCCCGATGAATGAGTTGTACTTCCACCCCGTACTTTTCGCTGATATGTTCTGCAGTTTTTTGGGCAGAGTAAACCGAGCGGTGTCGGCCACCGGTACACCCGAAACTGATCATCAAATTGGTGAATCCCCGATCGATATACCGCTTCACCGAGGCATCCACCAGGGCAAAGGCGTGATCAATAAACGAAAGAATTTCGCCATCGTCTTCCAGGAAGCGGATAACCGATTCATCCAGTCCTGTCAGGCTCTGGTAACGTTCGTACTTGCCCGGATTATTCACCGCACGGCAGTCGAACACAAAGCCCCCTCCATTGCCGGAATTATCTTGCGGAATGCCTTTTTTATAAGAGAAACTATAAACTTTTACTACCAATGGTTTGCGTATTTCCACTTCGCGAAATTGTTCCAGTTCGGTCATTTCTTTGAGAACCTGCAACAGATAAGGATAAGAAGAGTTCTCATCGTGCAAAAAGGCGCGGAGATTTTCGATAGCAAACGGAATGCTTTGCAGGAAGTGTGGCTTTTTCTCAAAATAGCCGCGGAAGCCATACGCACCAAGTACCTGCAAGGTGCGGAAAAGCACAAAATGCTTCAGTTGTTCAGCAAAATCAGCCTCGTCTATCGGCATCAGCTCCTGCAAAGCTGTGAGGTAAATGTGCAACAACTCTTCGCGCAACTCCGAATTGTATTGCGCTTTGGCCTGCCACAGAAACGAAGCCACATCGTAATAAAGCGGTCCTTTTCTCCCACCCTGAAAGTCGATAAAATAAGGTTCGCCGTCTTTCACCATCACGTTCCGACTCTGAAAGTCGCGATACATAAAGGTATTAGTCCGCGAGCGCATCAGTATTTCCGACAGTTTTACGAAATCATCTTCCAACAGATTTTCCTGAAAATCCAGTCCGGTAGCTTTCAGAAAACAGTATTTAAAATAATTCAGATCCCAAAGAATGGAACGTTCGTTGAATTCCGGTTGCGGATAGCACACCGAAAAATCGAGCCCCTGAGCTCCCTGCACCTGAACGGCTGGAAGCTTACGCATGGTTTTGCGCAGCAACTCCTTTTCAGGTTCGCAGAACACGCCCGTTTTACGTCCCTCGGCAATGGCATCAAAAAGCAGCGTATCGCCCAGGTCATCCTGAATATAAAAACGTTTATCGACCGTTTGCCCCAGCACACGCGGCACAGGCAAACCCTGATGGTGAAAATGGTTAGCTATTTCGATAAAAGCAATATTTTCTTCCAACGACGTACCTTCCACACCAATAAGCGAACGATTTTCGCTCGTCAGCCTGAAATAGCGGCGATTGGAACCCGAAGCAGAAAGTTCGGTAATTGTAAGAGCAGTTTCGTGTGTGTATTGTTGGAAAAGGATTTCGAGTTCGGTCATGGGAATCGGTTGAATAGTTGATCGGTTGATTTGTTCGTGATTGCAAAGATACAAACATCATTTTAAACAAATGACATTAGTAGGACAAAAGGCGAATGGTTTTGCAATTGGAGGTTTTGTAGTTGGGTCTCCCCATTAAAAATTGTCCTCCTATCGGATTGATAAATTTGAGGCTTGCGAATTCCAACTATTAGGGTGTTGTAATTCCTCATAGGTTTATTATGTATCATCGTCTTTTAATGAGCAATGGAAATCACGTCTAGAAAAAAAAATAAAATAATTTTAAAATATTGTTATTAAATAAACAGACAATTATTATATTTGCAACATCCTTAAAAATAAAAATGTTATGTCAAGTAAAGAAATCAATTTTCGTCAACAGTTGATTCGTCTTGGATTGGTTATGATATTGCTGATTATGGGGTTGGGGTTGATTCATATTACACAACTAAATGCTCAGAATCAAACAAAAAAGGAGCTACCATTCCTCTAATATTCAGGATTGTTCCAAACAATTCTGAGGATATGTTTTTCGAACCAATGGTAATTCCCAAACTATACCAAGACAGTACTATTTTTGAGGCAGTTGATCAGATGCCACAGTTTCCAGGTGGAAATGATTCATTATTAAGCTACATTTCAAAGAATCTGAAATGGCCTAATATTGATGCAGATGTTCAGGGTAAGGTAATCGTTCGATTTGTAGTAAATATAGACAGTTCAATTTCTGATATTGAAATATTACGAAGCCTTGATCCGCTTTTTGATGCCGAAGCTATCAGAGTAATAAAAACATTTCCTAAATTTATACCCGGCAAGCAGAATGGGAAAGCAGTAAATTGTTGGTACACCATTCCTATAACTTTTAAACTTGAATAATTATATATAAAAAACACCATGAAACACACCATTCTTTGCACCGTTCTGCTTTGTCTAAGCGCATTCAGTTCTTATTCACAAGTTTTCAAGAATTCCGATCTGACGGTTTCGGTACTCGGCGATAAAAACTGGGTGATTGAAACCAGCGACCACACCACCATGTATCTGATTGAAGGCACTAAACGGGCTTTGCTTATCGACACAGGCACAAGCTGCGATTCGCTAGACCGGATTATCGGGCACCTTACTTCCAAGCCTTACGATGTGGTAATCACCCACGGCCATAACGATCACGCGGGGAATATCCGCTACTTCAAATCTATCTACATGCATGCCGACGACAAAAATTTCATCTACAACTATACGGGTAAAATTAATTACGTGAAGGATGGCGATGTGTTTGATTTAGGCAATAAGAAAATTGAGGTGAAACATATGCCGGCTCACACACCCGGCTCCATCGTGCTGGTGGACTGGGCAGCCAAATGCTGCTACACGGGCGATGCCTTCGGGTCCAACGAAGTGTGGCTGCAACTCAGCCCCTTTGCTCCGATGCAAACCTATGTCAATTCGTGCATCAAAATGGAAGCCCTGATGGACAAAGGCATACCCGACCTGTATTGCGGACACTATTACTATGTGAAAGGTGCGTTTCACAAGGATTATATCGAAACCATGAAGAATCTGGCCACCGATATTGTGACAGGGAAAGTTGGAGAACCCTATACCCAAAACAATTATCCAAAAGCACGCATCCTCTCGTCAGGCAACACGTCCATTGTATACGATCCGGCACATATAAAGTAATTGGAAGCAATAAATCAACATTATTTAAAGCGCGAATTAATCTCCTCAATTCGCGCTTTATTATTAACCGAGAGTTCGGTTCTTGAAAAAACGTAAAACTCTAACTTACAATTATGAATTATACATTATGCATTATGCATTAGTTTTTGTACTTTTGCAGCAATTTGTATTTAAAAATGATTATGAGCACAGAACTTAGCGAACAAGAACAGTTTAGACGTCAAAGTCTGGACGAATTACGAAATTTAGGCATTGATCCTTATCCTGCCGCGCTGTATCCAACCGACGCATTTTCCTCCGATATAAAAGCTGAATTTAAAGACGAAGAAAGCGATAAACCCGTTTGCGTGGCAGGTCGTATTATGAGCCGCCGCATCATGGGCAAAGCCTCATTCGTAGAACTGCAAGACTCCAAAGGTCGTATTCAGGTTTACGTAAGTCGCGACGACATCAACACCGAAGCGCAACCCGAAATGTACAATATCGTATTCAAAAAACTATTAGATATTGGTGACTTTATTGGAATCAAAGGTTTTGTGTTTCGCACCCAAACAGGCGAAATAAGCATTCACACGCAAGAACTCACCGTGCTGAGCAAAGCGCTTCGCCCGCTCCCCATCGTAAAATACAAAGATGGCGTGGCTTTCGATGCATTCGAAGACCCTGAACAACGCTACCGTCAGCGCTACGTGGACCTGGTGGTAAACGATGGAGTAAAAGATATTTTTCTGAAACGTACCAGAGTGTACCAATCTATGCGCGATTACTTCAACGCTCAGGGCTACATCGAGGTAGAAACTCCTATCCTGCAATCGATCCCCGGTGGTGCATCGGCTCGTCCGTTCACCACGCATCACAATGCGTTGGACATGCCACTTTACCTCCGCGTGGCCGATGAATTATACCTCAAAAGACTGATTGTAGGCGGATTTGAAGGCGTGTACGAATTTTCCAAAAACTTCCGTAACGAAGGTATGGATCGTACTCACAACCCTGAATTTACCGCCATGGAAATATATGTAGCCTACAAAGACTACAACTGGATGATGGACTTCACCGAACGAATGATAGAGAAAATTTGTTTAGATGTGAACGGCACCAACGAAATTACCGTAGGCGATAAAACCATCAGCGTCAAAACGCCGTTTAAACGCATTACTATGATTGATGCTATTAAAGAACACACCGGCATAGACATCAACGGCATGGACGAAATTCAGCTGCGCGAAGTGTGCAAAACATTACACGTGGAAGTTGATGAAACCATGGGTAAAGGCAAGATGATAGACGAAATTTTCGGCGAAAAATGCGAAGGCAACTACATACAACCAACTTTTATTACCGATTATCCGCGCGAAATGTCGCCATTGTGTAAACGCCACCGCGACAACCCTGAGCTGACAGAACGTTTTGAATTGATGGTAAACGGTAAAGAGCTGGCCAACGCCTACTCGGAATTAAATGACCCAATAGACCAACTTGGACGCTTTCAGGAGCAACTGAAACTGAGCGAAAAGGGCGACGACGAAGCTATGTTTATCGATATGGATTTTGTGCGCTCATTGGAATACGGTATGCCTCCTACTTCAGGGATGGGTATCGGTATGGATCGTCTGGTAATGCTTATGACCGGTCAGCAAGCCATACAAGAAGTGCTTTTCTTCCCACAAATGAAACCCGAAAAGGTAGCCAAAAAAGATAGTCCCGATAAATTCATAGCATTGGGCATCCCCGAAGCATGGGTTGAGGTGGTTCAAAAAGCAGGCATCGTAATGGTTGCCGACCTCAAAGGACTAAACCCGAACAAATTCCATCAGGACATTTGCGGAATCAATAAAAAGAACAAACTGGAACTGACCAACCCGTCGAAAGAAGACGTGGTAACATGGATTGAAGCAGCAAACAAGTAAACAAGGAGACAAGTAAACAAAAAAAGGATAGTAAGCCCGTAATTGAGTAAGAATAAATCTTTATCTCGTTTACTCGTTTACTCGTCCACTCGTTAACTATAAAATAATGAACGAAAAAAGTAAAATTGCAGTAATAGGCGGCGGGAGCTGGGCCACTGCAATTGCCAAAATTGTACTTACCAATGCTCAGGAAATTAATTGGTATATGAGGCGTCAGGAACAGGTTGATGAATTTATCCGTCTGAGCAAAAACCCTTCGTACCTGACCGGTGTAAAGTTTGACACCGACCGTATTAATTTCACAAGCGATATAAATAAGCTGGTGCGCACTTCTGACATTCTGATTTTCGCTACTCCATCGCCTTTTTTGAAACAACATCTCAAAAAACTAAAAAGACCGTTGCACAATAAATTTATTGTAACGGCCATCAAAGGGATAGTACCCGATGAGAATTTGGTAGTAACTGAATATTTTGAGCAATTTTACAACGTACCCAAAGACAATATAGCCGTATTGGCCGGTCCGTGTCATGCCGAGGAAGTTGCACTTGAGCGCCTTTCCTATCTGACCATTGGCTGCACAGACCGCGAAAGAGCCCGCATGCTCTCACTGCGATTCAACACCAGTTTTATCCGCACATCCATCAGCGACGATATCATGGGAATCGAATACTCGTCGGTTATGAAAAACATTTATTCCATAGCCGCCGGTATATGCCATGGTTTAAAATACGGAGACAACTTTCAGGCCGTGCTGGTATCCAATGCCATTCAGGAAATGAATCGTTTTTGCAACGCGACTAATCCAATGCATCGCGACATAAATGAATCGGCGTACCTTGGCGACTTGCTGGTAACGGCATATTCAAAGTTTAGTAGAAACCGGCTTTTTGGTAGTATGATTGGTAAAGGGTACTCGGTAAAAACAGCACAGATAGAGATGGAAATGATTGCCGAAGGTTACTATGCCACCAAGTGTATTCATGAAATAAACGAAAAATATCAGATCAGTATGCCTATCGTAGATTCGGTATTTGAAATTCTGTACAACAGGGTTTCGCCAACTATGGAAATTCGCAAACTGTCCGAAAAATTGAAATAAATCAGAGAGAAATATAGAACAATTATTAATACGGTCTTTATAAATTCTTCTTCGGGAGGATTTATAGGAGCTTTTAATTACAAATATGGAAAATATTAAACTATCGATTGATAAAGCATTTGGATTTGTATCGGAACAAGCTGTTGCCGGATACAAAGCGCAAGTTGCCGATGCCAATGCTGCCTTGCACAACGGCACCGGAAAAGGAAGTGATTTTCTGGGTTGGTTAAACCTGCCGTCTTCTATTGACGAAGCACACTTGCAGGATTTAGAAGCCACAGCCAAAATTTTACGTGACAACTGCGAAGTGGTGGTTGTAATTGGTATAGGTGGAAGTTATCTTGGAGCTAAAGCTGTTATAGATGCACTTTCAAATAGTTTCGACTGGTTACTGACCGAACGTAAATCTCCGGTTGTAGTGTATGCCGGTCAGAATATCGGCGAAGATTACCTGTACGAATTGCAGGAATTACTCAAAACAAAAAAGTTCGGTATCATTTCCATTTCAAAATCGGGAACAACCACCGAACCTGCCTTGGCATTCCGCCTGCTGAAAACTCAGTTGGAAGAACAACAAGGAAAAGCCGCAGCACAAAAACTGATTATTGCCATCACCGATAAATCGCGCGGTGCACTCCGCACTGCTGCTACTCAGGAAGGTTACAAAACATTTGTTATTGAAGATAATGTGGGCGGACGCTTTTCAGTGCTTAGTCCCGTGGGATTACTACCCATTGCTGTTGCCGGATTTGATATTCGCCAACTGATTGCCGGAGCAGTAACCATGGAAAACAAATGTGGACATAAAATCCCATTCGAAGTGAATCCTGCCGCTCAATATGCTGCTGTTCGTAACGAACTATACAAAAACGGAAAAACTACCGAGATTCTTGTCAATTTCCACCCGAAACTGCATTATATTGGCGAATGGTGGAAGCAACTTTACGGTGAAAGTGAAGGAAAAGAAAACAAAGGTATATTCCCTGCTGCTGTTGACTTCACAACCGATTTACACTCTATGGGTCAATGGATTCAGGAAGGTGAGCGCACAATCTTCGAAACAGTTATCTCTGTAAAAGAAAGCAATCATACAAAGGTATTTCCACACTCTGAAGAAAACCTGGATGGATTGAACTTCCTGGCCGGAAAACGCGTAGATGAAGTAAATAAAATGGCTGAACTCGGCACTATGATTGCTCACATTGACGGCGGTGTTCCAAATCTGAAAATTGAGTTACCTGTATTGAATGAGTATTTTCTGGGAGAATTGCTGTATTTCTTTGAAAAAGCTTGCGGTATCAGCGGTTATATACTTGGTGTAAATCCATTTGACCAACCGGGGGTTGAAGCCTATAAGAAAAACATGTTTGCCTTGTTAGAGAAACCCGGCTTCGAAGCTGAAACAAAAGCCATAAAAGCAAGACTTTAATTCGGTTATCAAAAACCAACAAAACAAGGAAGCCATTTACGTTGTGTGAATGGCTTCTTCATTATTTGTGTATCTCAAGGAGGAATAATCATCAACGATTTACGTCTTTAAACGGCGTCTGTATTGTTACTGAAACTTTATTTCCATTAGGATTATTATCAAAAGTGGCATTGGAGGTCAAAGATATCTTAACTGTTGGAGTAGTAGTTGTAACTTTTTTGCCTACATAGGTTACCGGCAGATACAGTTGCAATACTTTAGGTTGAAAAATAAACTTTCCATTTACATAATCGGATTTACTCTTTACAAAAAGTGTATCCAATGAGGAGATTGGTGGAAACAATGTCCTTGCGGCAGTAGTATCTGAAGATATAAAAGAGAATTCGGTCAAATCATTGTCCACCCCATTCAAAATTAATTTAAAGAGTATGCTATCACCGAGATTAATTGTATCTAAACGAAATACATTTACTTCGTTTGTATAATACATTTTTAAAGTATCTGTCCTATGATTATGCATTACCAATATACCCATATTAGGTGTTTCGTTGGAATAATTTTTAAGATTACATGCCGTAAAAAATAAGATCAACATGCTCAAAAGAGCAAAGTATTTTGTTTTCATATAAATTTCTTATTATAAAACACCAAAACTAACCGAGACAAAGACTTACGAATTATCGGACTACCCGCTTTTTAATAACAATAGGTATTTTTAGTCTTAATGAAACGTAATTTGTACCACTCGAAGAGGATGTTGCAAAATATGCATCAGACTGTAACGTAAATTTCATCACTGCACTTGTGCTGGCAGCTTTAGCAACATATCTAAATGTGAAATATGCTAAATTTTGATTTCCTCTAAACAATAATTTCCCTGCGGGATAATTAGAAGCCGACTTTACAAAGACCGAATTCAAAACCGATTCATCTGCTAGTAGGAGTTTCGATGATATTGTATCGGAACGTTCTATATCAAACTCCACCAAATTATTATAGTCAGCATTCAGATAAAGCTTAAAACCAATTGTATCTCCAACTGAAACTGTATCAGTAATATAATCATAGCTGCTATTAGCAGCGGAAGTAACTTTTAAAGTATCGCCATTAGCCAATATGGGCTTTTGAGCCAGAAAAATCTGCGGAGTAGAATTATATCTTTCAATGGGCGAGCACATTACAAATACAAAGCAAATAAGACCCAAAAGAAGTATTGTTAGTGATTTCATAGAATTTATTTTTATTAATCATTACTAGAACGAACAATAAAGCATCTCAGTATGTCGAGTAGAGTATCAGTAAGATATAAATTTTCAGGTCGGGGTGACAAGACTCGAACCTGCGACCTCTACGTCCCGAACGTAGCACGCTACCAACTGCGCCACACCCCGATTTTGCGATTACAAATCTACGATATATATTTGTTTAGCAGAATTATTACATGCAAAAAAGGTTTAATTTTCACTAAACGTACATCGCTACTGTGAGAATCGATCATATCCAATTCGGATTTTCAACAGCAGTCATCAAATAAGCCTACTAAAAATTACTCTTTTAACTGACAAAATAAGTATCTTTGCATAAAATTTTAACTACATGTTTACAACAGAAATAGAAAAATTTATTCGTTCAAAAAACTATCCTACCTTTAAACCTAAAGCAGTTTTCTTTGATATGGATGGTGTTTTGTTTGACTCTATGAAATTTCATGCCACAGCCTGGGTACAAGCTTTGCACGAAAAAAATCTTCCTTTCACCGAATACCAGGCTTACATGAACGAAGGGCGTACAGGAGCCTCCACAATTGATGAAGTTTTTCTTAAAGAATATGGGCGAATAGCCACAGAAGAAGAAAAGCAGGAAATATACCAACTAAAATCAACACTATTCGAAACTTATGGAAAAGCTGAACGAATACCTTACGTGCTTGATTTATTGCAAAAAATAAAAGTACAAGGCTTACAAATATTTGTGGTCACCGGCTCCGGGCAGCACACGCTAATTCATAGTCTGGAAGAAAATTTTCCGGGGATTTTTCAGAAAGATAAAATGGTTACTGCTTATGACGTAAAATACGGAAAACCACATCCTGAACCCTATTTGAAGGCATTAAAAAAGTCAGGAGTAGAACCATGGGAAGTCGTGGTAATTGAGAATGCTCCGTTGGGTGTAAAATCATCACATGCTTCAGGATTATTCACCATTGGAGTCAATACCGGACCATTAGACCCTAAAGTACTGACGGATAATGGAGCGAACCTGATTTTCGACAACATGAAAGATCTTTATGATAATTGGGAAGCGATAGCAAGCTGATAAATAATCAGCCAAAGCGCCAACCGAGTATTGAAAGGCAAAAACAAGTAAATAACAATAAAACAACATAGTATGCAAGTTATCAAATATCCTTCGCGTGAAGATTGGTCAACGATTTTAGCCCGTCCCACTTTCGACAGCACTTCGCTGTTCGACACAGTGCAAAAAGTATTGGATGATGTTTGTACACATGGCGATAAAGCCGTAAAAAAATATACCGAACAGTTTGATAAAGTAACCCTCGAAACCATTGAGGTCAGCAAAGAAGAAATTGCCGAGGCTGAGAAACTGGTATCGACCGATTTAAAGCAAGCCATCGAAATGGCACGACGCAATATATGGAAATTCCATTCGGAACAACAACATGATTTACCCGAAATACAAACTTCACCCGGTGTGTATTGCTGGCAAAAAGCCATTGCCATTCAGAAAGTTGGGTTATATATTCCGGGCGGTACAGCACCGCTATTCTCTACAGTTTTAATGCTTGGCATCCCGGCTCAAATAGCTGAATGTAAAGAAGTAGTACTTTGCACACCTCCAAACAAAGAAGGAAAAATCCACCCAGCCGTGCTGTACGCAGCCAAGGTAGCCGGTGTTCATCGTATTTTCAAAATTGGTGGAACGCAGGCCATTGCTGCCATGGCTTATGGAACCGAAACAGTTCCGAAAGTTTATAAAATATTTGGACCCGGAAATCAATATGTAACTGCAGCCAAGCAATTAGTTTCATTGAAAGATGTAGCCATTGATATGCCTGCGGGACCTTCGGAAGTAGAAGTCATTATTGACGAAACAGCCAATCCTGCTTTTGTTGCTGCCGACTTACTTTCGCAAGCCGAACATGGTGTGGACAGCCAATCCATATTGATTACTGTCAGCGAAAAACAAGTAGAACCAGTTTTGGAACAAATAGAGCTTCAGCTAGAACAACTGCCACGGAAAGAGTTTGCCCGAAAAGCGTTGGAAAACAGCAAAATCATTGTTCTCAAAACACTGGAAGAAGCGGTGGAAATGACAAACGAATATGCTCCGGAACATTTAATTATTTCTACCCGATATTATATGGGTGTTGCTGCTAACATCGTCAATGCAGGTTCAGTATTCCTTGGTAATTATACGCCAGAAAGTGCCGGCGATTATGCTTCGGGAACAAACCACACTCTGCCAACCAATGGATATGCCAAAGCATACAACGGTGTAAATTTGGATAGTTACGTTCGGAAGGTAACATTCCAGCAAATTACACAAGAAGGACTCACAAACTTAAGCAATGCCATTATCCTTATGGCTGAAAACGAAGAACTTATGGCGCACAGCAATGCAGTGAAAGTTCGCTTGAATGAAGAAAAACCGGTAGAAGAGAGATACAGTAGTCACCGAAGATAAACTTTTCAGTGAACAGTGAACAGTTATCAATTAATTACGTGTAGCAAATAACGCGAACGAAGTGAGCTAATATCACGAGCAAAGCGAGTTAATATCATGAGCGAAGCGAATAAATAACGTGAACAAAGTGAGCTACGATCCCGAGTAAAACGAGTAAAAAATGAATATAGATAAATTATTACGCACCAATATACGCGACCTTCAACCCTACTCGTGCGCCCGCGACGAGTTTAAAGGTGAAGCGTCGGTATACCTGGATGCAAACGAGAATCCATACAACGCACCCTACAACCGTTATCCCGACCCATTGCAATGGGAAGTGAAAGACCTGATCACTAAAGTAAAAAATGTTCCGGCAGAGAACATCTTTCTTGGAAATGGTAGCGACGAGCCTATTGATTTATTATACCGTGCATTTTGCGAACCGCGCATCGATAATGTAGTGGCCATTGAACCTACCTATGGCATGTACAAGGTTTGTGCCTCCATCAACGATGTAGAGTATCGCAAAGTATTGCTTGACGATAATTTCCAGTTTACAGCAGAAAGCTTGCTGGCAGCTACCAACCTCTACACAAAACTTATCTGGCTTTGCTCGCCAAACAACCCGACAGGAAACAGTTTAGACCGAAAGGAAATCGTCAAATTACTTACTTCGTTCGAAGGTATTGTAGTGCTTGATGAGGCTTATATTGATTTTGCTTCTGAAGGTAGCTTCTCCGGATTTCTATCGCAATATCCAAATCTGGTAATTCTGCAAACGTTCTCCAAAGCGTGGGGAAGTGCAGCTATCCGCCTGGGAATGGCATTTGCATCAACTGAAATTATCGGCATACTCAATAAAATCAAGTATCCTTACAACGTCAATATTCTGACACAAAAGCAAGCTGTGGCTTCACTAAAAAATGCAGATCAAACTAAAGCCTGGGTGAAAACATTACTTGCAGAACGAACTGTGTTAGTTCAGGAACTGGAAAAATTGCCTTTGGTACAACACATCTACCCTACCGATGCCAACTTCGTACTAGTAAAAGTGCCCGACGCCAATGCCGTGTATCATTATTTGGTGGACAAAAGCATTATTGTTCGAAATCGCAACACGGTTTCGTTGTGTATGGGTTGTGTGCGAATTACGGTGGGAACTCCCGAAGAAAATAAGACTTTGTTGGAAGAGTTGAAAAAGTTCTAACTACAAGTTATTTCTGACACAAATACGGCGTAAAGTTAATCCCTTACGCCGTATTTTATTTATTCAGAGAGTTTCTTCTTTAAACTCAATCCTCAATTGAATAGCATCTCCCCAACTCACTTCTTCTTCATTGTTCTTGATACCTATTCCAATCAACCTGATTTTAGGCGACAAATCTATCAGTTTCAATAATTCCGAACCTGTGTTGAATAATGTTTCATAATCGGATATGTGTATGGGGAATGTTTTACTGCGGGAGATGATTTTAAAATCGGAAAACTTTATTTTCAGGTTTACCGTCCGTCCTTTGAATTCCTTTTTTGAAACATAATCTATTACTTCACGGGCAAGCTTTTCCAACTCCGGTAGAAGCTCTTCATAATTGTCTATATCCCTTTCGAAAGTGGTTTCGGAACTAACCGATTTTCGAATGCGCTGCGATTCTACCGGTCGGTTATCTATCGCCCTAGCGTTTTGATAATACATATGTCCTACCTTGCCAAAGTTGGTTACCAACCCTTGCTCCGACCATTGTTTTAAGTCAGCTCCGGTCTTGATACCTAACTGATGCATGCGTTCAGCAGTAACCTTTCCCACACCGAAGAAACGTTCTATCGGTAATGATTCCACAAATTGTTCGGCAGCTTTTGGTGTAATCACAAATAATCCATCCGGTTTATTGTAGTCGGATGCTATCTTGGCCAGGAACTTATTGAACGACACTCCCGCCGAAGCTGTAAGTCCAACGGTTTCCCGTATCTTTTGCTTTATCTCTTTGGCTATTTGTGTAGCCGTCGCTATTTGCTTATGATTCTCGGTTACATCCAGAAATGCTTCATCCAACGAGAGAGGTTCTACCAAATCAGTGTACTCATGGAAAATCTCCATAATCTTTCGCGAGACCGACTTATACACATCAAACCGCGGCATCACAAATATCAGGTGCGGACACTTACGCAATGCCGTTTTTGAGGCCATGGCCGAATGCACTCCATACCGACGCGCTTCATAACTGGCAGCTGCCACCACACCCCGCGCCCCCGAATAACCCACTGCCAACGGTTTGCCCCTATAGTCTACATTATCCCGCTGCTCTATCGAAGCAAAGAAAGCATCCATATCAATATGAATTATCTTACGCATGGTTCAAAACAGCAGTTAATGAAAAGGAGGTATTAATTCTTAGGATGTATTTTCCCCAGTTCCGGATTACCCTCAAAGTCAGCCATAGCTTTTCTCCATTCATCCGAAATGGGATGAGAACTTTTAGTTTTTGCATCAAAACAAACCATTACAGTCTGACAGATGCACTTCACTTCTTTTGTATCAACGTCGATTAGTTGCTGTAAGAGTTTAAAGCTTTTATTCCCGATTTCTACCACAGCGGTTTCCACAGCTACATTTTCACCCGGATATACCGACAACAGAAAACTTACCTGAATATTGGCTATTACCACACCCACTTCCTTGCTGGAAGTTGCCCCGGGTACTACCTCATCAAAGTAAGAAGTTTTTCCTAAATCGTAGAACGAAAAATAAACCGAGTTATTTACATGCCCCAAAGCATCGAAATCATTAAAACGTAGTTGGATAGGCGTTGTATGATTGAATTTAATGTTATCCATATTTAGCAGTTACAAGAATTTAGTTACAATTCATATTCTCTGAAAGTTATTATAAAACCACATATCAACAATAGTTTTACAACACTTATAATCTATTTATTGAATGCAAAAGTACGAATTTTTAAAGCTACTGACAAAAATATCCTTGCTGCTACCAAAAATCGATACAAAAGATTAACCTGATACTTTTCTACTTTTTTCGTATCTTTGGATTCATTCAAAATTAATGGAGACAAAACAATGAGAGCAACTAACCTATTTAAAGAGTTTTTCAACAGCGAAAAAGCCGGTGGACTAATTCTTATCGCTTGCACAATTGTGTCGCTCGTGATTGCCAACTCGGATTTCGGGAGCGGTTATCATCATTTCTGGCAAACCCAGTTGGTGGGTCATAGTATTGAACACTGGGTGAATGATGGGCTAATGACAATATTCTTCCTGCTGATAGGACTGGAACTGGAAAGGGAAATTTATCAGGGAGAACTCTCAAACATCAAAAATGCTTTGCTCCCAATTTTTGCGGCGTTGGGTGGTATGATAGTACCTGCAGGGATTTACTTGCTGTTTAACTACGGCACTATCACTCAGTCGGGAGCTGGTATTCCTATGGCTACCGATATTGCATTTGCGCTGGGTATCCTATCCCTGCTGGGAAGCAGAGTTCCTACTTCGCTCAAAGTGTTTCTGACTGCACTGGCTGTTATCGACGATTTAGGCGCTATTCTGGTTATCGCTTTGTTTTATACCAAAACGCTTATCTGGGTCAACCTAATTGCAGCGTTGGGTATATTTGTTGCACTTATCGTGTTGAACAAACTAAAGGTCAGAACGCTCATTCCCTATTTGGTTGGAGGTGTTCTGATGTGGTATTTTATGCTCAACTCAGGGGTACACGCTACTATCACAGGGGTTCTACTGGCCTTTGCCATTCCGTTTGGCAACGGCGATCGTAAAACGAGCTCATACAAACTACAACATTTCTTGCATATGCCTGTTGCTTTTATTATTCTTCCGATTTTTGCACTGGCAAACACAGCCATAAGCCTGAGTGGCAACTTTACTCACACACTCTCTCAACATTATAGCTTAGGCATTATGACCGGACTTATTGTTGGCAAACCCCTTGGTATATTTTTGCTTTCATTGTTAGTCGTTAAGGTGGGTATTTGCCGGTTGCCCGGCGACCTGAACTGGAAAGCAATTTTCGGTGCCGGACTTTTGGGCGGAATTGGGTTTACCATGTCCATTTTTATCACCTTGCTTGCTTTTAATAACGAAACAATCATTGGTAATGCTAAACTTATCATTCTGCTATCGTCATTCGTGTCTGCCATTATCGGATTTACCTACCTGAAGCTGACGCTGCCCAACACACAAAAAACACCTGTTTATACGTACTGAAAACTCGCCTTACCAGCGACTAAAACAAAAAAGCATATTCAATTCCTGTTTGCGGATTGAATATGCTTTTTCTACAATGTTTTCTAACTGTCAATTCTTCGGTTTCGACGAAGTAGATGCTTTTATTAATTCTTGTGGTTTCTGCTTAAGCAATGGGGTTTCATTGTAATCCCACGTTTCCTCAAATTTCCAGTTCTTAATAAGCGAGAGTTTCTTTGGATAATAATAAACATCCTCCGGCTGACGCTTGGCTTTCAAATCACCCGGATCCCATTTACCGTTTCCGTTTCGGTCAATGAACATCCGAATATAATAATCGCCCGGCTTCAGATACTCAAAAAGAGTCCCTTTTTCAATAGCAGGTTTGGTTGCCACCGGTGTGTCTTTTGTGTCAAGCACCTGCAATACCGCCTTGGGATTAAACGAACTAAGCACCAGTTCTATACTTGAATAATCATCCAACGATTTTATTTTAAACTCGTCTTTAATCTTATTATTCGTTTTGCCATATATGCTCGTGAATGTAGCCGAATCTATTAAAAGCTTATAACTCTTTTCGGGCAACCATTTATAACTAATTCCAAAGGTCTTCTGAATGGAATCCTGTTTTTGCCATTTAAACGGAATTTCCTTATAAGTACTATCTATTTTCTCACTGAGCCTGATCTTAGTAACATCAAAATCAGCCAATGGCGCTTCGAATTTTAGAATAATCGGACTGTAAACATCAAATGCCGGAGAGATATTACTCGCAACCTTCAAATGTTCTATTTTCGTAATGATTGGTTTAGATGAAGCTTTAGATTTTGTGCTGACTCGTGCATTACGCAGAATAACACTGATTGTGTCTGTTGTTGTTTGTAGCCGATATAATGAGTCGGTCTTTAAATACGTCATTGACATACGCAGTGTATCCGTTTTCCACAATGTCGAATCCTTTAACCAGTATATGAGTGTATCAGCAGTTGCATTTTTTTCAAGTAGGTATTTATCATCCCAGTTGAAATTCAACGGTTTAATTTCCGGAAGCTTTGTGGAAGCCGTATTGAAGAACAAATTAAATACAAAAGGCTCTTTTCTTTCTGACTTTACAAAGTATTGTCGTTTTTTATTTTCATTGAAATAACGAAGCGTCACATTGTCCGGCAAATAATGTGTACCCATATAGGTATGAAGGCTATCCACCGTAATTGAGTCTTTCCATATTGTATCAGTCATTTGTTCAATCCTGTATGTTGGAGTTATAACAGAATCAAGCAAAGCTACCCCTTCGCCGGGCTGATAAAAATAATCGTGGTTGCTATCGCCCAACGCAAAAATTTTATACTTTCCTTTCTTTATGTTATTGATGGAAAAACGACCTTTTTCATCCGTTCTGGCCACCCGAAGAAAAGGTTTTTGGAAGAAAAACGAGTCCGTATTCTCAACGTAAATCCCGACCATTATTCCGGGCAACGGATTTAAATCTTCGGAGTTGATAACAACACCCGAAATCTTCAACGTATCAATTTGATTTCCTGTTGCAAAAGAAAACACATAATTTTTCACCGGATTCTTTTCATTCAAATCAACGATAGCATCTCCAAAGTTGATTGAATAAGTTGTATTCTCAGACAAGTCATCATTCAACGTAATTGATATTTTCTTTCCGTATGCCTTTACATCGGGTTGTTTTACCTGCGGTGGCGAAATGATTACGTTCTCGTTTGGCTTTTCTACCGAGAGCATCTCATCAAAATCTATTTCAATTTGCTTTTTCTTATAGTTAAGTTCGCCATTCAACGGAACTGACTTCAGCACCCGGGGTGGCGTTTTATCTTTCGGGCCTCCGGTAGGTCCCTGCGATCTGTTGGCGCAAGCATATACCACAAGCATAACAGCCAATGTAATTATTGCGAATTCTATTCTGGTTTTTATTTTCATATTCAATTTTATTCTTTTTCGGTATTATTGCAGCGTCAGCACTTTGTGTCCAATTCTGCATCGCAAGCATTTTTTGTCATCGCAATACTGCTTTTTCAATTGCAATAAGGCTTGTGAGTCAAATGCATTTTCTACTTTCAAGTCAAGATTCTTCCAGTTTGACACAATAGAGTTGCGCTCAACCGGGATACGTTCCAAAATCTGTAACGTTTTGTCTTTCAGTTCATCATTTTTCTTCTGGCTTGCGTAGCAAAACAAAAAAGGTACAACGGTATTAATAATAATTCCATTCACTGACAGTTTTCCTAACCGTTTCACGTTCAACGCACTTTCATGAGCGAACAGATAGTGCGTGTTCCAATAGGATGTTGTTTCGCAGCTAAACAGTTGTTGAATATATTCAATATCGGGATTCTCTACAATTTTTGAGAATAACTTCGCTGATGAATGAACTAAAGCTGCGAATTGAGCAATCCTTACATGAGGAAAATTATCCGGTCGTAAGCGTAATAATTTCCATTCGGATTTCTTGATTGGAGTCAACCCATATTTAGATTGAAGAAAATCGTATTCTTTTTTTAAACTGGTTGCATATTCGTCCAGTTCATCCAAACACAATAAACCGGACTGTCCAAATAGCAACGCCTCCAGTTGGAACAACTGGTCTTTATGCTTGCCCAGTATCGAAACAGGAAGCGATTTAGCCAGACTTTCAAAAGCCTGATTATTGATACCAAACCCAAAACTTCTGGCCAACGTTATATAAAACGCCTCTTCCCAATGCTGATTATTGTCGGTCAACAAAACTTCAATAGCATTCATCTTTTGCTCCAACCTTTCAGCCAGCAAAGCATTTTTCCAGCTTTGAATAAATATCGCTGGTATGAGATTTATCTTATCTGCACACGGAATCCATTTTTGCTGACTGCAAAGCTGCTCATAATTATGCGCAATACTGGTGGGAAACTTCAATTCCAACTGAGGAATTTTTGTTCCATCTGTTCTGAAAATCTCGGTATCGACTGTTGATACTACATGTAGAATAACACTATCATAAGCTTTATCCAACTGATGATTGTGCTTACTCCAATCGGATGAATGGGTGTGGATTTCAACATTCCCAGCCCAAATTGTGTCTGCTATTTTTATCTTAGCATTAAAAAAGTCCGGTCCTGCATCTGTGTTTATCCTACCAACATCAACTACCTCAACTGATTCAGTATCAGTTGTAGTCAGGTTCTGCAAACTAAAAAGTTTATTTTGCCAAACATAATGTAGGATGGACTCTTTCATCTGTAAGTTGTATAAACTCAGGTTGGTTTTTAGAGTAGGTCAAAAGTGTAATCCTTGCTGTTCCAGAATTCGATAGCTAAAGGCAATACACTTAACATATTGTTTTTAGCCTTAAGCGAGTCGTGAAAGACAACAATAGATCCATTTCTGGATTGATGTTTCACTCTTCTTATTATAGCTTCTTTTTCTATTTTCTGATTATAATCAAAAGTAAGCAAATCCCACATAATAATTTCATACCTAGATTTAAGCTTTCTTATTTGATTACGCTTTATTCTTCCATACGGAGGACGAAAAAGCTTACTATCAATGTATTCTGCCGCCTTATCCACATTAGCTACATATTCGCTGGTTGGCACATTAAACCCTTTTATATGATTAAATGTATGGTTGCCGGTTCTGTGACCTCTTTGAAGAATTTCTTTATAAAGTTCGGGGTATTTCCGAACATTTTCTCCCACACAAAAGAAAGTCGCCTTAACATTATATTTATCAAGTAAATCTAATACTAACGGAGTAACCTCAGGCATCGGTCCATCATCAAAAGTAAGGTAAATTACTTTCGATGAAGAACTCCTGCGCCAAGTTAGCTTTCCTAAAAAAGGACGAAATATATCAACAAGCTGAATACTCATTTACATTCTAACCCTTTTAGTATAGTCCATATAACGAGGCATGTATTTATTCATTATAGTAGTTTGTTTTGCCTGATCGCAAATACGTAACACCTGATTTAATACAGCCAGATTATGACCAATTCTTGAAGAAACACTGTTCTGTCTAGCTATACTTAAGCTCAAATACCAATCGAGATATTCAACACAATCCTGAGCAACTGCATTCATTATTGCATTTCCTTTGGCTGTTTCATGCAATTTATAGTAATAGTCGGCCAATTGAGTTGAGACATAATCATGACGCACTGTAGTTCCCGGAATTACTTTATTACAATAGTCTAGCGCCTTCTTAGCTCTTACAGTATCGCCTTTAGC
>Ga0302211_10000105_pt1 | contig 36309 bp, 24 predicted proteins | sample II_Fen_E3_3_FD_200234 | JGI IMG/M metagenome (GOLD analysis project Ga0302211, IMG submission 200234) | Peat permafrost microbial communities from Stordalen Mire near Abisko, Sweden - II_Fen_E3_3 | ecosystem: Environmental > Terrestrial > Soil > Wetlands > Permafrost | place: Sweden: Abisko... | reverse complement strand
AATCAGAACAATTTCAGGCGTGTACTCATCAGAAACTAAAAATGATGCAAGCTTTATCAAAGCTTGTGAATTGACAGAGAAATTTGCCAAGAAAGAAGGTCGTCGTCCTCGTATCATGATCGCTAAAATGGGTCAGGATGGTCACGATCGTGGTGCAAAAGTAGTAGCTACAGGTTATGCCGACTGTGGATTTGACGTGGATATGGGACCATTGTTCCAGACTCCTGCCGAAGCTGCTAAACAAGCTGTAGAAAACGACGTTAATGTATTAGGTGTTTCATCATTGGCTGCCGGTCATAAAACATTGATTCCACAAGTAATGGAAGAATTGAAAAAACTGGGTCGTGAAGACATTATTGTTATTGCCGGTGGAGTTATCCCTGCGCAAGACTATGATTTCCTTTACAAAGCCGGTGTGGCTGCCATCTTTGGCCCGGGTAGTCCGGTAGCTAAAGCTGCCTGCACAATTTTGGAAATTTTGTTGGCTGACTAAGAACCCCAAACCCCTAAAGGGGCTTAAAGAAAACGGACTTACCTCAATGGTAAGTCCGTTTTCTATTTTGTTCCAGATTTATTGCTCACTAATAAATCGTTACCAACATTTTCTGCAATAACGAATCTTCTCCAACACTTACTCCATTTTTTTCATTTAGTGCCCGCTGAATATTGTTCGTGACTATTTCCTGCTTGCGAAGTATTTCGGGATTTGTTTCAGGTGTAATTTCTGAATAGCTTGTTTGGTTATCGTTGGTTGACACTTGAGGTTTAGTTTGTTCAATGGGTTGTAGTTTCTGAGCATCTTTGGCTGAAATTACAATGTATTGCACTTGCTTGACAGGCCGGTTGATATATTTTACTTCGCGTATCGTGTTGGTCACAACTCTTAATGGAGTTTCACTACTATAATTGATGGCCATACCCACTACTAAAAACAGCAAGGCCACAGCAGCTACCTGATAAAGTGGCAACCGTGTACGAAGGTCGATAGGAGTCGGTCTGCGTCTTGCAAGGGCTTTGTCCAGTTTTTCTTTAAGAGAAAGAGGTGGGGCAATTTCTTCATTGCGAGTGGCTCTTGCACGTATATGTAATTCCATCATATCCGAATAATCTGTTTCAGATATTTGTGCCAATACCAGTTCTTTTTCTGCCGGAGTAAGTTCCAAAAACTCTTTTGTTTGCAGCAGGCGTTCTATTTTTTCAAAATCTTTATCAATCATAATTATATTTTGTTATTTCCCTTTCAGGATGAAAGTCAATTCGGTTTATATATAGCCAGTTTTCCTGCAAGTTGTCGGGTGAGGCGAAATAGTCGTGATTTGATAGTTCCCTCCAGAGAATCCATTATTTCTGCTATTTGTTTCACACTCATTTCTTCGCTGAAACGTAGATTAAACATTATTTTTGACTCAGGATCCAGTTTATTAAGCTCTCTTTGTAATCGATTCTCGAAGAGTTGACGATCAAGTCTTTCGCTGTTCAATTCATATTCTTGTGTCTGGTTGATAGTCTCTGTTGCGTGCTGTAGTTTAATTTTTCTACTACGGTATTCATTTTTAATCATATTGCTTGCCAGCGTATAAAACCATGTGTTGAATTTCTTATTACCATCGAAACTATCTGGTTTTTCTATGATTTTCAAAAACAAATCGTGCAGCAAATCTTCTGCTTTTTCTCTGTCGTTGTTCAGCATTTTGTAGAAAAAGTTGAGCAATGGTTTGGAATACCTCTCGTACAACTCGTCGAACGCCGACTGCCCACCTTTGGTGAGCAGCGACATCAGTTCCTCGTCGGACTTTGTTCTGTAGTCTTTTTTGAATAATGCCATTGGCCTATTTTTTAAAATATGTCATCCAATATTTATTTCGGCCTCCATTTTCTGCAATCGTTTTTGCCAATTCTTTAATGTCTTGAGCTTTTTTGGTTTCTCCGCTTGCCAGATAATGTTCACTAAGTTTCAAAAAGATTGGTATATATCTGTTGTTCATATCACTCACCACGCTTTGAGCATAGTTGTTGTAAAATGAATGTTTTAAGAAATTTAGCATGTACTTGTTCTCTACATTATTTCTAATCACAGCCAAATTATCGAAAGGTTCTTCACTATATTTCAGAGATAAACCTACAAAATACATTTTGTTTTTAAAATCACTATATTCATCGAAACTAGAATATGTAGATATATATATTGGTCTATTTTTTATTGTATTTACTAAATGACCAAGTATTTCTGCTTTAGGAAAGGCTATAGAGTCATTTTTATTCTTGAATACTATTGGAGAAATACCATTTTCTTTAAAAACATTTTCTCTATATGTGTCAACGTCAGCAGCTGAAGATAAATGCAATACCAAAACATCCGGTCTTATTTTTTGACTATTTTGTAATACCCAAGTGGGATATGTGTCATTGTCACCGTTTACTATAAGAATTGCATTTGGCTCCAAAGATATTAAATTATTATAGGCTGTTATCAATAACTCATGAGGTATTTCGTTACTCTCAAACCATTTCTTGCATGTCAGTTCCAGATTGGGCTTGTCATTTCTAAATTGATAATAGTCAACCAACCACGGTAAGATTAATTTGTCAAAAGGTCTTAATGCTTGAGCTTTCATAATGTATTCGTCAGTCGATTTACTTTTATCAGAGTAATCGTTTGCTATTATGAAATAGAGTTCGAAACTATTGGGAATGTTATTCTCTGCAAGTTTAATTATGCTTTGCGATTGAATTAACTTACTATTCCATCTTGCATATCCAAAATAACGCTCTAGAATTCTACTAGACATAAACCAATATACCCAAGCCATTTTATCTTTAGTTCCTTTATCTATTTCCTGTTTCCAGGCTTTGGCTTGCTGTTCGTACCATTCTGAATTATGCATCTGACGTTGAACAGAACACACCGGTTCCGGTTTTTGGGCAAAGCCCTGAAGTGAAAGGGCTGTAAGCAATAAGCCCAGAATAAGTTTCATTGAAGTTTTCATATGACGGTAATTTTTAATTGTTTGATAAGTTATACACCCAAGGTTGGAAAACGTTCAAAAAAAATCATGGAACAGAGTTTTATTTACTCTTTGATTTATAATGTACAACATGTTTCATCATTTTGCCCTGGTAGCTAGGTTGCGAAAGCAGCTTATACTATCATGGAGATTTTGTTGGAAGAATAGAAGTTCCCGAAGGGGAACTTAAAAATAGAAAACGGACTTGCCTTAATGGTGAGTCCTTTTCTTTATATTGTGGAGAATTATTATACATGAATTATACAAAAAATTATTGAAATCTACTTTTCAAATTTCATTTATGCTGATTATTTGATTTATTATTAAGAAAAAAAACATTTTTCATGTTGTGAAACATAATTAACGAGACATCCTTTATGAAATTTATACTTAAATTTGCAGTGGATTTGAATTGTCAAGATGTATAAATTTGCAATTGACATATAGATTACTTTTAAACTCCATCCAACTACAAATCTCGTGAAAAAATTCTTCGACAACCTTCCAACAATCCTATTGTTGCTGTTTTGTTGTTGTTCAGCTTTAACCAAGGCTCAGCAAAACATAGCATTAAAAAGAGATACTACACAATTAGTATCGTTCGATATTTTAGCTCCTAAAATTGAAACAGCCAATCATATCAAATTATTCTACAAATCCGAGTGGTTTGCGAATAAACGATTTAGAGAATCTCTCTCTCAATTGCCGTTGGATGAATGTTTGACGGTAGTTAAACGTGTTTCCGAATTGTCCTATATCAAAATAAATCCAGCTTTGTATGTTTTTGTTCCTATAGAGATACGTAACTACTCGGGCAAAAAGAACAGTAAAGGTGTACTTATCATTGGAGATGAAGATGATTTTGGAAAATATACTAAAGCAACGATTTCCGGGAAAATTATTGATGCCAGAACAGGTAAGCCGCTACATAATGCCAAAATAAGTATTGATAAAATCAATATGAGTTCTTCAACTGATGCTGAAGGAAATTACAAGTTTACAGTTCCTGCAGGAGAATATGATTTAAGGCTTAATTATATTGGTTTTGAGGAAGATGATAGAACGGTGAAGATTGGAGGAAATGGGATAGTCGATTTTGAATTATCTGAGAAAACTATTAGATTGAAAGAAGTTGTAGTTACAGATAAAGCAGTTGATCTAAATGTAATTCGGACACAAATGAGTCTGATTAAGTTTAATGCAAAGACTGTCAAAGAGCTACCCATGTTTTTGGGAGAGAAAGATATTATGAAGAGTATAACTTTGCTCCCCGGAGTACAATCAACCGGTGAGTTTGGAACAGGTTTTTATGTGCGTGGAGGTGGTTCTGATGAAAATCTTATTTTGATAGAAGATGTTCCGATGTTTAATTCATCACACATGTTTGGATTAAGCTCTGCTATAAACTCAGATGGTGTTAATAGTGTAACATTATTAAAAGCTGGGATCCCTGCAAAGTATGGAGAAAGAGCGTCATCAGTTATGGATATTCGTTTAGGAAATAATGTAGATCACGTGTCTGTTAAAGGTGGTATTGGTCTTTTGAATTCACGATTGAATCTGGAATTACCTCTTTTTGACGGAAAAGCCAGTTTATTGGTTGGAGGGAGAACCACATATTCTAATTGGTTATTGCATGCCATGCCCGATGTAGATTTAAAGAAAAGTTCTGCTAGTTTTTATGACTTTAATGCTTTGTTCACCATGAGATTTGACACCAAAAATAGCTTATCGCTCTTTGGATATTTCAGTAATGACAAGTTTAGTTTTAGTAAAGATTCACCATATCACTACGATAATACACTCGCTTCTATAAAATATTCACACACATTTAATGATAAATTATCTTCATTGTTAATACTTGGTCTGAGTCGATATCGAAATGATGTAAGTCAATCGGATACTTTGAAACCTACTGAAGCATATAAAATTAGTTCGTCAATAAATTATAACACTTTAAAACTGAATTTTGCCTGGTTGCCAAATGATAAACATTCAGTAGATTTTGGTATAAACTCCATTCTATACAAACTTCAACCCGGTATCATGTCACCACTTGGTTCGTTGTCGAATGTGATAACTCAGGCAACCAATAAGGAAAAAGCCTTGGAAACAGCAGCATACATCAGTGATAATATTAACTTTTCTCCCAAAATAAGTGCTGAAGTAGGTTTACGATTGACTCAATATGCAGATATAGGACCAAGTAACGTATTTATCTTCAAAGACAATGCTCCCAGAACTTCAGAAAATATTGCGGATACTATTAACTATAGCGCCAATAAAGTGGTAAAGTGGTACACAAGCCTTGAGCCAAGGCTTTCTTTACGCTACTCGTTTGATAAAATCAGTTCGGTTAAATTTAGTTACAATCGAGCAAGTCAATTTATTAACTTGATATCAAATACATCTGTAATGTCTCCGACCGATGTGTATAAATTGAGTAGCCCGAATGTACCACCTCTTATTTGCAATCAGTTTGCTCTTGGATATTTCAGAAACTTCAATAATAATACTTTTGAAACCTCAGTTGAGATATATTACAAGAAACTCGATAATATTGTTGAATATAGAGATGGGGCAAAGATTCTATTAAATAACTCGATGGAATCTGACTTGCTGAAAGCTTCAGGCTATAACTATGGTGCAGAGTTTTATGTAAAGAAAAACACTGGTAGATTAACCGGTTGGGCTAGCTATACTTATTCCCGGTCTATGCGTCATACAACAAGTCCTTTTGTGGAAGATCAGATTAATGGAAATAAGTATTATCCTTCTTCTTTTGATAAGCCTCACAATGTCGTAATTAATGCCAACGTACATTTAACCAGAAGATGGAGATTTGCTGCTACGTTTAATTATAATACAGGAAAGCCGGTTACTTTACCAGAGCTAAAGTATAATTATGATGGTCGACAGTATGTGTATTATTCAGATCGTAACAAATACCGTCTATCCGACTATCATCGACTGGACATTGCTATTACATTTGATGAAACATTAAAATTAAAACAAAAATGGAGAGGGAGCTGGACGTTATCAATAATAAACCTTTATGGACAAAAAAACCCCTATTCGATTTTTTATAAATCCACTTCGTCCTTGGAGTCACAATTTAATCAAAGCGTCAACTTATACAAAATGTTTATAATTGAAAGACCAATACCTACTTTTACTTATAATTTTACGTTTTAAAAACATAAGGCAATGAATTGTTTAAAAAACATATGCTTAGTTGTGTTGCTTATAGAAACCTTCGATAGTTGTACAGAAATTTATAATCCGAATATAAATTCTGATACTAAAGCTTTGATTGTAGAAGGTATAATTACAAATGAAGCAGGACCGTATACTATTAGGCTCACCGAGGCCGTGACTTTTTCTTCTGATTCAATAATTGATTCAAAAAACGTTTTGGGCGCTAAACTGACTATTACTGATAATGAAAATCACACTTTCAAGCTCACAGAGCCTAAAGCAGGATATTACGTCACTCCAGAAAGTTTTACGACAAAAGTTGGAAATTCATATAAGCTACATATCACAACAAAGGATGGTAGTAAATACGAATCTAATGAAGAGACTCTGTTGCCTCCTCAGACTTACGACAGTATTCGCGTAATTATTGCAACAGAGGGCTATCTGGACAATAATCAATTGAAGAATGTTGAAGGAGCTGATATATTTGTTGATCTTTTTAAATCCATATCAAAGTCAGATGTAGTTCCAACATGTAGGTTTGTCAACAGACTTACTGTTCAGTATGATTTTATGGAAGCGATTTATGATAAAACAGGAAAAAAAACTGGAGAAGATCACCATGTAGGTTGGAGAACTTTTAATTTGAATGGTATTGAGAATATCACTGAAAAAAATGCAGCTACATCCAGCCCTACAATCAAAAATCATTTAATAGGTTTTATGCCTTTTCCTGCTGTAAACTATGGTATTCTTATGGATTTTCCGACTCCACTTATTTACTATTTAAGAGTAAACCAATATACTATAAACAATGACTCTTATCGTTTTTATAAAGGGGCAAATGCTCAATTGTCTGCTAGTGGAAAAATATTCGATCCTATTACTACTCAGCTTCAAGGGAATCTGAAATGTGTGAGTAATTCATCAAAAATAATACTTGGACTGTTTGAAGTTTCATCAGTTAAGCAACACGCTTTTGTGGTGGACTGGACAAATTGGAGTAAAATATTGTTTATAAGAAAAGCTCCGGTTGTGGATATACCTGCAAATACGGATCTGAAGAATCCCAAAGTGTATCCAATTTGGTGGGATCATATTTAAAACATAATTGATTGATGCTATTAAAGAAGATATTTTTATAATCAAGTGCCAACTTATACAAAATGTTTATAATTGAAAGACTAATGCCTACTTTTATTCACTATTTAATATTTTAAAAACTAAAGAAAAATAATGAGTTATTTAAAAAATATATGCTTAGTTGTGTTGCTTATAGTAACCATCAATAGTTGTACAGAAATTTATAATCCGAACATTAGTTCTGATACTAAAGCTTTGATTGTAGAAGGTATGATTACAAATGAAGCAGGACCGTATACTATTAAGCTCTCTATAGCCGAGATTTTTTCTGCAGATTCGATAGTTGGTTCAAAAACCGTTTCAAAAGCTAAACTGACAATTACTGATAATAAAAATCAGACTTTTAAGCTCACAGAATCAATACCAGGAAGTTATGTCACTCCAATAAATTTTACGGCAAAAGTTGGAAATTCATATAAGCTACTGATTGCAACAAATGATGGAAATACATACGAATCAAATGTAGAAACTCTTTTACCTCCTCAGACTTACGATAGTATTTACGTTGTTCATGCTTCGGAAAGCTATCTGGACAAAAATAATAAATTGCAGAATGCTGACGGAACTGATGTACTCGTTGATCTTTTTAAATCCATATCAAAGTCAGATGTGGTTCCAGCAGGCAGATTTGTCAACAAACTTACTGTTCAATATGATTATAGTGCACCGGATTATGATGCTAGTGGAAATCTAAAAGAGCATATGCATTGGCACTATTTCGGTTGGAGAACTTTTAATTTGAATGGCATTGAGAATATTACTGAAGAAAAGACCGATGCATCCAACCCATTAATTAAAAATCACTTGATTGGTTTTGTGCCGTTTTCTCCATTAAACTATGGATTTCTTATACCTATTACAACTCCACTTATTTTCTATCTAAGAGTAAACCAGTATACTATAAACAATGACTCATATCGTTATTTCAAAACAGCAAATACTCAGTTGTCTGCAAGTGGAAAAATATTCGATCCTATTACTACACAGCTTCAAGGGAATCTGAAATGTGTGAGTAATTCATCAAAAATAATACTTGGACTGTTTGAAGTTTCATCGGTTAAGCAACACGCTTTTGTGGTAGACTGGACAAATTGGAATAAAAAATTATTTATAGTAAAAGTTCCCATTGTGGATATACCCGTAGATAAGGCTATAGCGGAAGAAGTGTCGGAATTAAATGGAAGTAACCCAACACCGCTTCCAAATTGGTGGGATCATAATTAAAAAAAATAATTGGCAATGATATTAAAGAGGATATTCTTCATAATTTTAATGCAGCAGCTGGCATTAATATATTGTAATGTAAAAGCCGAAAATATAGGTTCGGAAATTGCGTACCTGCAAACAGACAGAACTGCTTACATTGCAGGTGAATCGGTTTTTTATAAACTGTATGTATTGGATGAAGTTACGAAAAAACGTTCGGAGCTGAGTAAAGTCGGCTACATTGTATTAAGAACAACTAATTCGGACGTGGCTTTAAAATTCAGGGTCAGCATTCATGCAGGCATGGCTAATGGAAGTCTGGCTTTACCTGATACGTTGACATCGGGTGTATATCAAATTGTAGCTTTCACGAGTGCAATGAAAAATCTGGGTGATGACCATTTTTTTCATAAGGTAATAACAGTTGCCAATAGGTTTGATAAAGCATTGGATTTTAAATTGATTCAATCAACATTGCAGGACACTGTTTCATCGCAGAAAAATTCTGAACTTAAGATTAGTACAGACAAGAGCATATATAATTGTGGTGAGAAAGTGATGGTCAATCTGGGACGAACAAATTCTAAAGCAAACGTATCTGTTTCTGTTTTTGAAGAATCTAAAATACCTTCAATCTATAAATCGATAGTACAGGCTTTAAACGACTCCTCGATTAGTCGGAACAAAAATCAGGCAACCGGTTATTATTCTCCCGAGTCAAAGGGGAAAATACTGAGAGGAAGTGTTGTTGATGCGAAAACAAAACAGAAAATCAAGAATGCAATAGTTTTATTGTCGTGTATAGATACCATTCCAAATTTAGAGTATGCAGTAACCAATTCCAATGGATTGTTTCAAATGCTGCTAAGTGACTATTATAATGGAAAAGAATTGTTTCTAACGATCAAAAATATTCCGGTGAATCAGAATTGGGAAATAAAGACTGAAGATGAGTTTGCGCAATCTGAAAAATGGAATCCATCGTTAATGCCCCCGAATGGAAATAACAAAGAGTACATTGTAAAAAGTCAGAATCTGGTTTACATAAACAAATCCTATAAATTAGAGAAGAGTGTAAACGAAAAGCAACAAACCGAACCTAGAATAATTGTTCCAAGATTTTACTATTGCCCGGTAATTACTGTATTGCCATCAGACTTTGTGCCGTTAGATAGTTTCCCTGAAATAGCAGTAGAAATACTTCCACAAGTAAGATTAATTAAAGAGAAAGGTAAATATCATGTTCAGATGGTAGATGAATTATCAAAAGGTTATCAAAAGAATGATCCGGCAATTTTTCTTGATGGAGTGTATCTGGATGATGTAAATAAAATAATTGGGCTGGGATCAGAACAAATAAAAAAAATTGATCTGATTACGTCGGAAAGAGCTTTTGGTGATTTAGTTTTTTCTGGTGCTGTTTCCATTACCACCAGAACGAATGAAATGATTAATTCTAAGCCTGTATCTTATTCATTTCGGGTAAAGAATGACAATATAAATTCCGGTGCAAATCTTGTTCCTGATAATTCACCCCCTGACAAGAATAGCCCTTTTCTCAGACAGTTATTATATTGGAATCCAAGTCTCGGGTTAAACGCAACCGATGATACTAATTTTGAATTTTACACCTCAGACAATTCGGCAAAATTTATTATAAAAGTTGAAGGTATTTCTGAAGATGGAACGCCTATTAGTGCCAGTTCTGCTATACAAGTTGAGAACCAAATTAATGTTACAGATAAATGAAACACTACATAAACATATTATTGCTGTTGATTTGTATTACTGCAAATGCTCAGACCAATGTTATTCAGACAATTCCTGATATTGATTCAACTTTCACCTCAAAATTGACAGGTGAATATTTCTATGAAAATACGCATTATATTGGCGAACAGTTTTTTAATAAAGACTGGACCGAGGGTGACATTCTACTATCAAACGGTACAATGATTTACAAAAAGTCTTTAAAATATAATGGTTTGCGGGATGAGCTTATATGGCTAAACTCATCGAACTATGGAAAATTTAAACTCGATAAATCATCTATTAGCGAATTTTGGCTGAAAAACATATCGGACCATGATATTCACTTTAAACGAATTAACGTAAGAGATACAAGTCTTACTCGCCAACCCGATATATTTGCCGAAGTTAAAGTTGAAGGAAAACTCTCATTGTATATTCAGCGCAAAGTGTCCGTGATTGGCTCTGAAAATGTAAGAACAGATAATACTGTAATTAGTTATGATGATTTAAAGAACAGCCCCAGGTATTATATTAAGCTTCCTACTAATCAGTATTTAATGCTGACTAAGTTACGACGCAGGGCTTTTCTTAGACTATTTCCTGAAGACAAGAAAGCGATCAATAAAATTATCAAAGATAATCATTTAAAGGTTAAGGTTGAGTCTGACTTTGTAAAGCTGATTGAATTAATGAACCAATAAATGAGTCGTGCAACGACTTAAGACAGCTAACAGAAAACGGACTTACCAATGAGGTAAGTCCGTTTTCTGTTAGCTTCTTCATATCTTTCTATTTTAAAATTACTACTAACGTCTGATGCTCCGGACATTTGGCAGGCTTCATTTTATTTGTCACCGGGCACAGACTTGTGACAACGGGGAAGACGGTTGACAGAACTCAGACTACGTTCAATAAGGCATTCATATTCAATAAACCTACACCTAAATCTCAAAATAAGACATTATTCTATGCTGCTATTTCTTAGCAGACTCCAATTACATATTACTCATCAGATGACTTGAAGTCATCTGATGAGTAATATGTTTTGTTATTTCAATCGTTGTTTAATAAACTGAGTAATAAATGCCACTGTTTGATCCATGCCTAGCACGGATGAGTTGATGCACAGGTGATATGATCCGGCAGCTCCCCAAACCTTGTTACTGTAATAGTTGTAGTATTCTGCTCGCTTTTTATCGGTTTTTTCAATCAGTTCCTGTGCTTTATCGAGTGATAGTTGGCAGGTTTGAGCAACACGCTTAATGCGATCCTCTGTATCGGCCGTGATGAATACGTTGATGCAACGAGGATTATCGCGTAGAATATAATCGGCACAACGCCCTACGAATACACAGGAGTCTTTTTGAGCCAACTCACGAATGACATCGCTTTGTATTTTGAAGAAGGTTTCGTTGCACAGGTAGTTGTTTACATATACCTCGTTGTTAGTATTGGTACGAAGCCCTAACAACCCTCCGATAAAACTAAAGCTTGATTTCTCATCGGCTTTTTCGAAGAACTCTTTTCCCAAACCACTTTCTTTCGAAGCCAGTTGGATAAGTTCTTTGTCGTAGAATCCAATACCAAACTCGGCAGATAACTTTTCTCCTATTTGTCGGCCACCACTACCTAACTGGCGGCCAATATTGATTACAAAGGTTTCATTCATATTATTATATTTTTTAGATTTAGACGATAAGAGTAAAGAACAAAGATTAAAGAGCAAAGATCAAAGATCAAAGAACAAAGACAAAAGAGTAAAGACGATTGTCTATAGACAATAGACTATAGACCTTTGAGTTTTTGTGCTGCTGCATGTTTTTTGAATTGACGGAATTGGGAACTAAGCATAAATACAGAAACAATACTGGCTACCAAATCGGCTGACGGCATACTGAACCAGACTCCTCTGACTCCAAACAGCTGTGGGAGGATAAGCAAGCAAGGTATCAGGAACAACACCTGGCGGGTCATTGACAGAAAAATAGCTTTACCAGACATACCTATACTCTGAAAGAAGTTGGATGTCACCATTTGAAAACCTACAATGGGGAAAAATATAAATACAATGCGCAATCCCTCTACAGCCAGATCAATGAGCTTTTTGTCATTGGTAAACACCGAAACCACAGCGTGCGGAAACAACTCGCCAATCAGAAAACCCGATGTCATTACAATGGTGGCTGACAGGATTGTTTTTTTCAATACTTCGGTTACCCGGGCATATTGTCCTGCTCCATAGTTGTATCCGGCTATAGGCTGCATGCCCTGATTGAATCCCATGGTGATCATAACAAAAAGGAAAGTCATACGGTTTACAATGCCATAGGCTCCCACTGCCAGGTCGCCGCCATAATGAATAAGTCCCTGATTGATGATAACGACAATAATGCAGGACGCTGCATTCATTAAAAAAGGAGCCAAACCGATAGCCAGCGAGTCGACAACGATCTTACGTTGTAGTTTAAAAACACCTTTTTTAAGATGGATAAAATGATTTTTATCACTAAAGATCGTAATTTGCCATACTAACATAGCTGTTTGCGAGATGACTGTGGCAAAAGCACTGCCCTGAATACCCCACTTGAATACGAAAATAAACAGGGGGTTGAGCACGATATTGATCAGTACCGAAAAAAGGGTAGCATACATGGCTTTTTGCGGACGCCCCGTGGAGCGCAACATGGCATTGAGGCCAAGGTACATGTGTGTTACCACATTGCCCAACAAGATTACCTCCATATACTGATGCGCATAAGGCAGCGTAGCATCGCTGGCTCCGAAGAAGTAAAGAATAGGATCCAGAAAGGATAATACCACCACCGTGTAAGCTAATCCCAGAATAATATTCAACACAAACACATTACCAAGGATTTTATTGGCAGTATCGTAGTCTTTTTGGCCTAAGCGCACAGACATAAGTGTGGCAGCACCTACACCCACCAGCGAACCAAAGGCAGCTGCCAGGTTCATCAACGGAAAAGTAAGTGCAAGACCTGAGATGGCTAATGCCCCTACCCCATGACCAATAAAGATGCTATCGGTGATGTTATACAGCGACGAGGCCGTCATAGCAATAATAGCCGGAATGGCATATTGCATTAATAATTTTCCTATTTTCTCAGTTCCCAATGCTATAGGCAGGTCTTTTTGTTCCATCTGTCTTTATGTATTTGATAAATTATTCGGTGGGCAAAGGTACTAAAAAAGGAGGTTGTTTGTAACCTGGAGAAAAGAGCTTAATTGATGGAACGAATATAATGTAGCATTTCAATTTTTCAAAGACGAGACGATTTAACACCTCAATATTTACAATCCAGCTTTCTATAAGGAAGCCCGGAGGTTTCCATATAACAACGACCAAACGAAGACGCTTGGCCGAAGTTATACTGTGTTCAACAAGGTCGCAGAACCGCAACAGCAAGTAGATCAACACGGCTTATTTACAATTTCCATTATCTTTTCTGGAATTACTGTTCTTTTAAAACCATACTTCTCATATAATTCGTGTGCATCATTTGTGGCAAGCATAAAACGTTGCAAACCGTGTAAATCGGAGTGCAGCATTATTGCATTCATAAGTTGTTTGCCTAATCCTTTCTTTCTGTAGTCTTCTAAAATGAAAACATCCATGATATAAGCAAAAACAGCATAATCTGTAAGAACTCTTGCAAATCCCACTAACTTGTCTGAATTGTCATATACTCCAAAACAAATAGAATTCTCAATTGAACGTTTAACTGTCTCTAAGCTTCTCCCGATAGCCCAATATGAACGATTGGTCAGAAAATCATGTATCACATTTAAATCTAACTTGTCTTTATCTGTTGATATTTTAAAATTACTCATATTCATTCTTTTTTGTTGCCACTAATGTCTTATTCTCCAGGCATTTGGCTAGCTTCATTTTATTTTTCACGGGTCACAAAACCGCAACAGCGGAGGGTTCTATTATTCAATATACCATACAACATGAATCTTCTCTCTAATCTCTGTTTCTGAAATTCCTAATAATTGATATGCATTTGAAGACTTAACTTTATCTCTATCTTCAGTAATTACCGGTGCAACAAATCTAATTGAGCTTCTCATTCTTGGAGTATAAAAAAAGTCTCCATATTCAACCGCTTTAACATGTGACAATTTTACATTCAATGATTCAGCCATTATACGAGCTTTCTCTGATGCGTCTGATATTGCTTTCCGTATTAATTCATTCTTGATTTTATTATTTAATTCATCAGATAATTTTGCATCTATTTTTACAGATATATTCTCGTTCTTATTTACGCTTAGGTTATTTAGAAGTCCGTCAATTTTTTCCTTTTCTCCAATTGGAAGCAAAATTGTGATTGATTGGAGTGCTACATAACCAGTCACCTTAGATTTATTAGATTCCCAATCACTTAATTCGTCAATGCTAAATTCGTGCAATTTGATTTCTTCTTTTTTAAATCCTGAATTTAGAATAGCCTGAATTTGACCATTAATACCTGTTGTTAGTCTGTTTAATGCTTGTTGTTCATTTTTGTCCTTGTACTTTAAATCAATGTTAACTTGCATAATGTCTGGTAAAATCATTTGTGACGCTTCAACAATGATGTCAATTGTTTCAAGTTTCTGCTGAGAATAAATTTGTAGCGACAATAATATTCCAACTGTAATTAGTGTTATTTTTCTCATATATTTTATTTTATAATGATTACTACGTCAAAGCTAAACTTGTCCGCCCATTGGCGGCAGGAAAGCTCCTGCTTTCCATATTCCATTTTTTAGCTGCAAGGCAAGAGCCTTGCTTTTAGCACGACGAAGTCTGGAAACTTCGCCGAACTCAATGCTGCCAAACTACGATGAACGAGGGGCACATTCTTTACTCATTGAAGAATAGATATATCCGACAGGACAGGAGTATTCAATCATCAATCATATCAACACAATATTTTCTCCAAAAATCTGATGAATACCAAATATTTTTTTCATCATTAATGAAATCTAATTTTGGAAACTTTTTGAGTTTGATATTTTGAAAAGCATCCGAATCTACACAAAGTAATTTATTCATGTTGTCATATATATTTATATCTGGGTAAGAAGGTCCAGGCAATGCAATTGCAAATTGTCTTCTTTTTGAGGCAGTCGATAAATTGAAAATAACTAAATAGCATTTCAAATCTTCAGGTTCGGTTATAACATTTATGCCAACGCATTCTTCTGGAAACTCAGTATTAAACCAAAACGGTTTAGTCAAAATATTCTTTTCTGGATTCAACAATTGCTCTCGAATTTTAAACAACGACTCATTTAAGATTAGCGAATTTCCTAATGTACTATAAGCTAATAAATATGCAATTCTTAAAAGTCCTATTTCTGCTCTATGTTCATCTGAACGTTGCGGCATTGAAATCTTAAACTTTTTAGATATAAAAGGCGTATCAATAAATTCTTTAGCTAAAATAGATTTATATACAGAATTGTATGAGAATACATTTTTATGAAAATTTTCAAACTCCTTTGGATTTGATCTATTCGTTTCTACATTAAAAATAATCTTCCCATTATTGTCTATTTCTAAAACGGAATTGACTCTATTTCCATCTTTAATTAATGACGTATCAATTTTTGTATTTGGAAGAAACTGTCTAGCATCAATTTCCTTTAATCTTTCAAACAAATGAAAGTCAATTTTATAACCTGAACTTGAATTGCAGATTTTGCACGTCAGTATTTTTGGATTGCCTCCTAATGATTTTGGTGGAACATCTTCCAAAGTTAACCTATTTTCAGAACTTTCTAATAAATCTTCTTCATAGAATAATTTAAAGCATAGTGGACATAAATAGCCATTCGTAAAGTCAGAACTGAATGTAATATTAGATTTTAAAAGTTCGAGATTTTTTGAATAAGCATCAAAAATCTTTCTTCTTGTTTCTTTTGGATTTTTCATATTCAATTAGTACAAGATTAATTTATATCAAGAAATTACTGAACAAATAAAAAGAAACGAGAAAGAAATTAGCCTTTTCTTTGCATTTCATTTTTTTATCAGAAAATTGTTCTACCCTGTTCGCTGTAGCGTAAATAATGCTGCTTCCGATGTTTGGCATAGCGTCCCGCTATGTAAAAGTTAGAAGGAAAGCTCCTGCTTTCCATATTCCATTTTTTATATGCTAGGCAAGAGCCTTGTTTTAAGCACGACGAAGTCTGGTGACTTCGCCAAACTCAATGCCGCCAAACTACGCTGAACGAGGTTTCATTTATTCTTCACCGTCCAAAATTAATAATTGTTTTTGGGTTTAAGTGGTTTTATGTAAAAAAGTTGATGGTTTACATAAGAAATAAGTGAATACCACACGAACCCCTCCGCTGCGCTCGTCCCCTTACACCAAGGGGACATCGGCGAAGTGCGGGATTGCTTTCAATAAATAAACATAGTGACTCCAAACAACCGCTCCAAGCGGTTTGTTGGCTAAAGGAGTAAAAGTTCTCCCGCTAACCTGCCAATTTTCGATCCCGGATGTTCTTCCCTTTTTTAAAGGGAAGTGCCCGAACGCTTCGACGTGAGCGTTCGACCGAGCTCACGCCGAAGTCTCAGTCGAACGGGGGAAGCGTTAAATATCATATACTTATAAAACCACATCACCCCTACTGCCCGAACCATTGCTGCCCATTGTACGTTTCAGTAATCAGTACTATCGGACGATGCGTAAATACCTATATATGGTGATTGTCGGGCTCGGTACGATACAGTATTTTTGCAACACAGAAAAAAGAAACAACCATGTCAATGAACGAAGAAATATTATACCGACGGGCCTATGCCTTAAGCCTGTTCACCATATTTTACAATGTAGCCGAAGGAGTAATATCCATGCTTATGGGCTACGAAGACGAAACCCTGACCCTTTTTGGTTTCGGGGTCGATAGTTTTATCGAAGTGATGTCGGGCATAGGCATTGCGGCCATGATACTGCGTATACGGAAAAATACGGAAAGTCCGCGGAGCAGTTTCGAGATAAAAGCACTCCGAACTACCGGAACGGCCTTCTTCCTCCTTTCGGCAGGCTTGCTGGCAGGCATTATTGTCAACCTGATAAATCATCATAAACCCGAAACCACCCTGTGGGGTATTATCATCTCTTTAGTTTCAATTGCCGTTATGGTATGGCTTATGAATGCAAAGAAAACGGTAGGCAAACAGCTGAACTCCGAAGCCATAGTGGCCGACAGCAACTGCACCAAGGTATGTGTGTATATGTCGCTGGTACTGCTGGCTTCGAGCCTGATATACGAATTCACAGGATTTGCCTATGCCGACGTGATAGGTACCGCCGGGCTTATCTATTTTTCTATTGCCGAAGGAAAAGAAGCCTTCGATAAAGCCAAAGGAAAAGCATGTGCCTGCGAGAAGTGCTGAGTGAATGTGTGGTAGAATAAACCCCTACGCTACGCTCGTCTCCTTACTGTAAGGAGATATCTGCGAAGTGCGGGATCGTTTACAATAAATAAACTTAGTGATTCCAAGCAACCGCTCCAAGCGGTTGCTTGGCTAAAGGAGTAAAAAATCGTCCGCTAACCCGCCAATTTTCGGACTTGGATGGTCTTCCCTTTCCTAAAGGGAAGGACCCGAAGGCTTCGGCGTGAGCTCAGTCGAACGGGCGAAGGGTTTATGATATATACCAACATCAAGCTACAACATACTTAGTGCTTTGTGTAGCAATTTGTCGTTTAAACACCTACAAAACTACTGTCTGCAATCACAAAAAAACACTTTGAATACTCAATTTAAGCTATATTCTAAATTGATTATGTATGTTTGCATACCAAAAATCTAAAGTCAGAATTAAGTGCACGGCACCAATGTAAAAAATCACAAAAAAACAGCATCATGAATAGTCAATGAAAACGCAGGAAGCACTCACATTTAATTAGACCTAATTTTTCAATTCGTTCAAGGCAATTTAATATGATCCGGCAATTCAACACAAAGCGTGTACTTATTACCACTGTTATAATTCTTACTTTACTCCTGTCTTGGTTTATAGGTTATAATACCGAGCAGGGAATGCGTAACAACTTTTTGATTCAAACTCAGATAGGAGCCAATTCAATAGACGCCAATCTGGTAAAAAAACTTACGGGTACTCCGGTCGATGTAAAGTCGCCCGAATATCACCGACTCAAACAGCAGTTTGCCGACATAATAAAAGTGAACAAACAGCTGCATTTTGCCTACTTAATGGGTGTTAAGCCCAACGGCAAGGTATTCTTCTATGTCGATGATAAACCGGATGGAGACCGCGAAGGATCAGCTCCCGGAAGCCCCTACGACGAAGCCCCTAAAGAATTTAATGAGGTGATGCAAACCGGCATCCCCACTGTACAAGGACCCTCGTCCGACAGTTGGGGTTCGTATGCCAGCGGTTGCGCCCCGGTAATCGACCCCAAAACGGGAAAAACAATAGCCATATTTGCCATAGATTTTGCAACCGGTTCGTGGTACTGGGAAATTGCATTGCACTCTGCCCTGCCCTTCGGGCTGGGAGTTGCGCTTATGTTGATAGTCATATCCTTTTTTGTAACGAAGCAAAACAGCAGCCTGCTAAAAAAAAGCGAGGAAAGATACCGCTTTATGTTCGACAACAACCCCCAGCCCAATTGGATTTTTGATATGGAAACGCTGGCATTTCTGGAAGTAAACGAAGCTGCCATAAAACATTATGGTTACTCCAGAGAAGAATTCCTGTCCATGACATTAAAAGACATTCGTCCACCACAAGGTATACCGTTGCTCCTCGAAGATATCAAACGCTCGTCATTTAAAGGAATTTATATAGCCAATGAAAGGAGGCATATCAAAAAAAACGGTGATTTGATATACGTTGATATTGCATCACATACAGTAATCTTTAATGGTAGGGAATCATCGCACATATTAGTGCATGACATCACCGACCGAATACTGACAGAAGCTGAACTGATAAAAACCAAAAATGAACTGGAAAAGCTTCACAACAATATGGGTGAGGCAGTTTTATCTGTCGATCTGATTCATTTAAAAACGCTTTATGCCTCTATTGCCAACCAAACCGTATTCGGACGTTCGCCGACTGAGTTTTTAGAAAATCCACGCTTGTGGTTTGATGTAATTCATCCCGAAGACAAACCCGAAGTAGAAACCGATTTTCCTGTTTTATACTCAGGCAAAAAGTTTGATCATGAATACAGAATAGTACGTCCCAATGGAGAAATTCGCTGGATTGAAGCCAAAATAAAACCAACCCTGGACGAAAACGGAAAACTAACCCAGATAGATGGTATAGCCCATGATATTACATACCGGAAAGAGATAGAAACTAAACTGCTGGAATCAGAGATAAATTTCCGTCGCTCTATTGCCGAATCACCTATAGGTATACGTATCGTTTCGGTAGCTGGAAAGACGGTTTATGCCAATAAAACCTTCCTCGATATTTATGAATTCGACTCGTTGGAAGAATTTACAAGCACCCCGGCAAAAAATCGCTACACCCCCGAAAGTTATATACAACACCTTGTAAGAAAAGAAAAAAGAAAAGTTGGCATCGAAGAATCCGATTACGAAATAGGTATTATTTGCAAAAATGGTAATATACGGTATGTAAAAGTATCGTATAAAGAAATACTGTGGAATGGCACGGTACATTTTCAGGTAGTAAACATAGACATCACCGAGCTCCGTAACTCGGAAGAGCAGTTGCGAAAGTTTGCTTCCTATCTTCAGAATATCCGGGAAGAAGAAAAAGTGTCGATAGCCCGCGAAATACATGATGATCTGGGGCAAATTTTAGTTGCTCTCAAAATAGACATGGGAATGTTGAAACAAAGAGTGTCTAAAACAAACGTATTTGATCAGTCCTCGGATATATTACTCAAATTTGATGACATGGTTGATTTAATCAACAAAACAATCGTCACTACCCGAAGAATAATGAATGGTCTCCGGCCTGAGTTACTTGAAATGTATGGTTTCGTGGGAGCAACCAAAGATTATCTACGCGAATTTGAAGGCAGACATAAAATAAAATGTGAATTTGTATCCAACGATTCAGAGGTTGAAATGACACCTCAACAATCACTTGCATTGTTCAGAATCTTTCAGGAAGCAATGAATAATGTAGCTAAACATGCCAAAGCAACATCGGTCAAGATACAACTTCAACATACGGACAATAAGCTGAGCCTGGAAATTACCGATAACGGTGTAGGGCTTGATAAAGACAACCAAATCAGGCCGGACTCTTACGGAATGATAGGAATGAAAGAACGGGTTATTTTGCTGGAAGGCAAACTGGATATTATCAGTGCAACAGGTAAAGGCACTTGTGTTCGGATAGAAATACCTTATTACACTTGATTATTTTATCAAGGATACTTTTTTATATAATAGAGCGGGGTTTAAACTACCGCTCTTTTTTTCCTTTGAATCAAAACTTTTATCCTGCAAAATCATTATACAACTGGTAGATTATCATTAAAACCAAACACAATGAATAAGCAAAGATCGATTGAACAAATCATGCCGCCCCCTCCTGCTCATATGGTAGGCGACGGATTCAGGGTGCACAATTTTTTCCCCAGCACCGGAAGAATGAATATTCAACGCATGAGTCCGTTTTTTCTGCTCGATTATGGAGCTAAAATAGAATTTCCCCCTTCGAATACACCACGCGGTGTCGGAGTGCATCCCCATCGTGGTTTCGAAACAGTCACTATAGCCTACAAAGGGCGGGTGGCTCATCACGATAGTGCCGGAAATGCCGGAATAATTGGCGAAGGCGATGTGCAATGGATGACGGCTGCTTCGGGCATTCTCCACAAAGAATATCACGAAGCCGAATGGAGTAAGGTCGGAGGCGAATTTCAAATGGTACAATTGTGGGTGAATCTGCCTGCCAAATTCAAAATGAGTAGCCCAAAGTACCAACCTATTCGTCGTAAGGAATTCGGACAATTCACTTTGCCCGACGGCAACGGAATTATTGAAATCATTGCCGGCAATTTCAACAATACAAATGGTCCCGCCACTTCCTTCACGCCCATCGAAATGTATAACGCCAGGCTGAAAAAAGGTGCGAAAGTTCATTTTTCGTTACCGCAGAATTACAATACAGGCTTCGTTATTATTGAAGGATCGGTAACTGTGAATGAAAAACATGTCGGAACCGATCATTTCGTATTGTTTGCCAACGATGGAACGGATATTTATGTAGAAGCTACTGAAGATGCTATCGTACTTATCCTAAGCGGTGAACCTATACATGAACCGATTGTGCCTTACGGACCTTTCGTTATGAATAGCAAACAGGAAATCGTTGAAGCTTATGACGATTGGAATAGCGGGAAATTTGGAGTTTTGGAAGATTAGCTATTAGCAATCATTATTATCCAATAAATTTTGTAAGATAAAGATTTTTCACTTCGTTCGAAATGACAATCAACATTCTATGTTTGTAGGGGTTGGGGATAAGTTGGCTCTTTGCCGCCAACTTATCCCCAACCCCTACAGAGACATTATATTAATCTGTCATTCTGAGTGAAGCGAAGAATCTAACATTTTTTACTAAATAATACTGATTAGCAATCAGTATCCTATAGATTAAGATTGATGGATTTTGTAAATTAGATGTATTTTATTTACATTTGCAAACAAAATACATCTAATTATATGACTGAATCATCCTCTCCCCGCCTCCATGTGGTAGATGCACTCCGCGGCTTTGCCATAGTTTCAATTATGCTGCTGCATAATCTTGAGCATTTTGATTTTTACTTTAAGCCCACCAACCTGCCTGCATGGATTATTCCTATAGACAATGCCGTGTGGGCCACCTTGTTTTTTCTTTTTAGTGGTAAATCTTACGCTATATTCGCCCTGCTTTTCGGACTTACATTTTTTATTCAGGACAACAATCAGCAGAAGAAAGGCAACGATTTCCGGGGGCGTTTTGCGTGGAGACTTTTGCTGTTGCTCGGTTTCGGGCTTATCAATTCTGCGTTCTATCAGGGCGATATACTCACCATTTATGCCCTACTGGGTTTTTCGCTCATACCGGTAGCCCGTCTCAGCAATAAAACTGTGTTCTGGATAGCGCTGATACTTATGCTCCAGCCCTTCGAGTGGATTAACGTTATAGGAGGCATGATGCATCCCGTGCCCAAACTTCCCGGTCAGGCTTCGTGGGCTTACTTCGATAAAGCTGCGGAATATGTACCCGGGCGGTCTTTAATCAATACACTAATAGGCAACTCCACCAACGGAAAAACAGCCGTACTCCTCTGGACATGGGAAGTAGGAAGAGTATTTCAGACAATGTCTCTGTTTATGCTGGGCATGCTGGCCGGACGCAAATACCTGTTCAGCACTTCCACCCAAAGTAGCCGTTTTTGGAAACGTATACTCATAAGCGCTACACTGGCATTCATTCCCCTGTTTATTATCAAAAACGGAATCCCTGCCTGGATTTCCGTTCAATCTGTCACCCGCCCACTGAGCACCATTGTGAGTACATGGTCAAATCTGGCATTTATGCTCGTGTTGGTTTCCGGTTTCTATCTCCTGTACGAAAAATACGCCGGACGCGTACTCAACGTGTTCAGCGCATTCGGCAAAATGAGCATGTCAAACTACATCATGCAGTCCATCATCGGGTCGTTTATCTATTATGGCTTCGGACTGGGGCTGTACCAGTACACCGGAGCTACCTACAGCCTGCTGATAGGTCTACTGCTGGCTGTTTTGCAGGGAATTTTCAGTAAATGGTGGATGAAAAGCCATCGTCAGGGACCGCTGGAAAGCATCTGGCATAAACTCACGTGGATTGGATCCAACTAAAACCTCATTTTTGTATACAATTTACATAAATCAGACTCAATTCGCATAAATATTCTCTATTTTTTGTATAAACCTTCTCTTATTGCATAAAAGAGGAGGTTTATTTCATTTTTCTGTAATATTCGGTTGAACAATTTATAAGTCCGCGTGTTTAAAAATTAGATTTACAGCTTTAAATTGCTTTTCAGCTTATTTTTCATTATATTTGCGATTGAAGTTATTACAATTTGATTAAAAATACAAAATTATGGTTTTTGACGAAGAAATGATTCAGCGTTTATACGCTTCCCTCCCCGAAAAAATTGCTCAGATTAAGAATAAACTACAACGGCCGCTCACGCTGACTGAGAAAATTCTTTATGCTCACCTGGCAGAAAACGAACCGATAGAAAATTACAATCGTGCCGTTGATTATGTCAATTTTTCGCCCGACAGAGTAGCCATGCAGGATGCTACCGCCCAGATGGCTTTGTTGCAATTAATGAACTCCGGTCGTAAAACCGTGGCTGTACCCTCAACCGTGCATTGCGACCACCTTATTCAGGCTCATATAAAAGCCGAAACTGACCTTAAAACTGCAAACGAAACTAACCGCGAGGTGTACGATTTCCTCAGTGCTGTTTCCAATAAATTCGGTATTGGTTTCTGGAAACCGGGTGCCGGTATTATTCACCAGGTGGTGTTCGAAAACTACGCTTTCCCCGGTGGAATGATGATTGGAACCGACTCTCACACAGTGAATGCCGGCGGAATGGGCATGATAGCCATTGGAGTAGGCGGTGCCGATGCAGTGGATGTAATGGCCGGAATGCCATGGGAACTTAAAATGCCAAAAATCATTGGAGTTAAACTTACCGGAAAACTTTCGGGTTGGGCTTCGCCTAAAGATGTAATTCTGAAACTGGCAGGCATACTGACAGTAAAAGGGGGTACAAACGCCATCATTGAATATTTCGGCGAAGGAACCGCATCGATTTCCGCCACCGGAAAAGGAACTATATGCAACATGGGTGCCGAAGTGGGTGCCACTACCTCAGTGTTTCCGTTCGATGCAAAATCGGTGGAATACCTGAAAGCAACCGGCAGAAGCTCAGTGGCCGAACTGGCACTTAAAAACGCTGCACACCTGCAAGCCGATGCCGAAGTAACTGCTAACCCCGAACAATATTACGACCGACTAATAGAAATCAACCTCAGCGAGCTCGAACCCTATATCAACGGCCCTTTCACTCCTGATTTGGCTTATCCGATATCTGAATTTGCCAAAGCGGTAAAAGAAAAAGGTTATCCGCAAAAAATGGAAGTAGGACTTATCGGTTCATGTACCAACTCATCATACGAAGACCTGACACGTGCGGCCTCGGTGGTAAAAAAAGCCAAAGAAGACGGACTGGAAGTGCAGGCACAATTTATTATTAATCCCGGTTCAGAACAGGTGCGCTACACCGCTGAGCGCGATGGAGTACTTGCCGAATTCGAATCGGTTGGCGGTATCGTTATGGCCAATGCCTGCGGACCCTGTATCGGTCAGTGGAAACGCGAAACCGACCAACCCGAACGCCCGAATTCTATCATCACCTCGTTCAACCGCAACTTTGCAAAACGTGCCGATGGCAACCCCAACACACACACCTTTATCGGTTCGCCGGAGGTGGTAGCCGCCCTTACCGTGGCAGGCGACTTATGCTTTAACCCGCTTACCGATTCGCTTATAAACGCGAAAGGCGAAAAGGTGAAGCTTACCGAACCAACAGGATACGAATTGCCCGTGAAAGGCTATGCTGTTGAAGATGCAGGTTATTTAGCCCCTGTTGTCGATGGAAGCAAAGTGGTGGTAAACATCAGTGCGGAATCTAAACGACTACAAATACTGCAACCCTTCACCGCCTGGGATGGTAAAGATTTGATTGAGCAGCCGCTCCTGATTAAAGCCACCGGAAAATGTACAACCGACCATATATCGATGGCAGGCCCCTGGCTGAAATTCCGCGGACATCTGGATAATATCTCCGACAATATGCTTATAGGTGCTGTGAATGCGTTCAACAACAAAACCAATGCAGTGCTTGATCCGTCAACCGGAGAATATGTAGCTGTACCGGCACTGGCACGCAAGTATAAAGCTCAGGGTATCGGTTCGGTAGTGGTAGCCGAAGAAAACTACGGTGAAGGCTCCAGCCGCGAACACGCAGCCATGGAACCACGCCACCTGAACGTAAAAGCCATTCTGGTAAAATCTTTTGCCCGCATACACGAAACCAACCTAAAAAAACAGGGCATGCTTGCACTCACTTTTGCCGACAAAAATGACTACGACAAAGTACGCGAAAATGACCGAATCAGCATTACTGGTTTAACCACTTTTGCCCCCGGTAAAAACCTTCAGGTCGTGTTAACTCACTCCGATGGAACTATCGAAAGTTTCGACGTATTGCACACCTATAATCAGGCTCAAATTGATTGGTTCAGAGAGGGTAGCGCATTAAATGCTATGCAGAAATAAAAAAAACAAAAATTTGTCAGTCTTTAAAAAACAAAAATCATCAACAGTGTGTTAATGTGATAATGAGAAAAAATAATAACAATATAAAAGCAAAGGTCATGGAACAAGATTATTTGATTTATAAATTATCTGAGACGATAAAAACCACCAGCAGAATCGACAAAGAATTGTTTACGCAATTTAATGTGAAACGTGGACTAAGAAACGAGGATCACTCAGGGGTGCTTGTTGGATTAACAAAGGTAGGTGATGTTGTTGGGTACGAAAAACTACCGGAAGGTGGTTTAAAAGCTGTTCCCGGCAAACTGATTTACAGAGGCATAGATGTAGAAGATTTAGTTCATGGATTTCAAGCCGAACATCGCTTAGGCTTCGAAGAAACTGCATTTCTACTCCTTTCGGGCTACCAACCTGATGCAGAAGAGCTAAAAGCATTTTCTAAACTACTGGTAGAAGGAATGGCATTGGCTCAAAAAGCGACCATGAATATTATTGACCTCGAAGGTCAGGACATCATGAATATTTTATCGCGTAGTGTACTTGAAATGTACACATTCGATTCCAATCCTGACGACATTACCCGCGACAATCTTATTCGCCAATCGATTGATTTGATTGCAAAATTCCCAACTATTGTTGCGTATGCTTTTAATATTCTTCGCCACAGTCAACAAGGACGTTCGTTGCACATTCGTCACCCAAAAGAAGATATGTCTTATGCAGAAAACTTCCTGTATATGATGAAAGGTCCGAATAACTACACCGAATTGGATGTGAAAATTCTTGACTTAACATTAATTCTACATGCCGACCATGGTGGAGGTAACAATTCAACCTTTGCTGTACGTGTTGTAAGCTCTACACAAACAGACACTTATTCTGCTATTGCTGCTGGTATTGGTTCGTTAAAAGGACCTTTACACGGAGGTGCAAATATAAAAGTAGTTCAAATGTTTGAACACCTGAAAACAGCCATCAAAGACTGGACAAATGTAAAAGAAATTGATGCTTACCTGAAAAAAATGCTGAACAAAGAGGCATACAACAAGAGTGGTTTGATTTATGGTATCGGACATGCAGTTTATACTATTTCCGATCCCCGGGCACTTTTATTGAAAGAAATGGCACGTGCCATGGCTGTTGAAAAAGGGCTTGAAAAAGAATTTGCTTTCTTAGAATTGCTTGATGAACGTTCGGTGAATGCATTTATGACATTTAAAGGAGATGGTATCAATAAGCAAGTATGTACAAATGTTGATTTCTATTCAGGTTTCGTTTACGATGCAATCGGTCTGCCAAGCGAAATTTTCACCCCAATGTTCGCCATGTCTCGTGTAGCCGGTTGGTCTGCTCACCGCATTGAAGAATTAAACTTTGCCAGCAAACGAATTATTCGACCTGCTTACAAAAACGTAGGTGAGCGCAAAACATTTATCCCATTGAAAGATAGATAAAAACAGCAGCCCCCTAAATCCCCCATGGGGGACTTTAGAGAGGAAACAATAGAATCTACTCATATAATTCAGTTAATAATCCTTTTACAAATGCCCAAAAAAGTCCCCCATGGGGGATTTAGGGGGCTTTAATTTATGAACAAAATAAAAGTAACAAACCCCGTCGTTGAACTTGACGGCGATGAGATGACCCGCATAATCTGGGCATTTATTAAAGAACAACTTATCCTCCCCTACCTCGATCTGGATATCAAATACTACGATCTAGGAATTGAAAATCGCGATTTAACCAACGATGAAGTAACTATTGAAGCTGCAAACGCAATCAATAAATACAATGTTGGTATTAAGTGTGCTACCATTACGCCCGACGAAGCCCGTGTGGAAGAATTCGGTCTGAAAAAAATGTGGAAATCACCTAATGGAACCCTCCGCAACATTATAGGTGGAACCGTTTTTCGCGAACCGATTATTTGCAACAACGTGCCACGCTATGTACAGGGTTGGACTAAACCCATCGTCATAGGTCGTCATGCTTTCGGCGACCAGTACAAAGCCACAGATACGGTGATTAAAGGCAAGGGAACTTTGAAAATGACTTTCACCAACGAAGCCGGCGAAACCAAAGAATGGGAAGTGTATAACTTCGAAGGCGATGGTGTGGCTATGACCATGTACAATACCGACGAATCAATCTACGGCTTTGCACGCTCTTCTTTTCAGGTAGCGTTGGAAAAAAAGTGGCCATTGTATCTTTCAACCAAAAACACTATTCTGAAAGCTTACGACGGACGCTTCAAAGACATTTTTCAGGAAGTGTACGAAAAGGAATTTCAGGCTGCATTTAAAGAGGCCGGAATTACATACGAGCATCGCTTAATTGATGATATGGTGGCTTCTTGCATGAAGTGGAATGGCGGTTTTGTTTGGGCTTGTAAAAACTATGATGGCGACGTGCAGTCTGACACCGTTGCTCAGGGCTTTGGTTCATTGGGATTGATGTCGTCGGTACTGGTTACCCCCGATGGAAAAACCGTAGAAGCAGAAGCAGCTCACGGAACTGTAACACGACACTACCGTCAGCACCAACAAGGCAAGGAAACTTCCACTAACCCTATCGCCTCTATATTTGCATGGACGCGTGGACTTATGCACAGAGCTAAGTTGGACAACAATCCTGAATTGCTGAATTTCTGCGAAAAACTGGAGCAGGTATGTATTGAAACTGTTGAAGCAGGTGAAATGACCAAAGATCTGGCAATTCTTATTTACGGAGAAGGTGTTACCAACGCCAACTATCTGAGTACCGAAGGATTTTTAGCTACACTTAAACGCAACTTGGATAAGAAACTGGCGTAAGAGATTTCATAAAGTAAACAAAAACATAAAAGGAGCAACTGATTAGTTGCTCCTTTTATGTTTCAAGAAAATCGTACTATCGTTCCGATTATCCCAAAAATCCTTTTAATAATTTACTTTTAGCATTGGGTCTCAATTTCCGAATCGCTTTTTCTTTGATTTGTCGCACACGTTCACGCGTCAAACCAAATTCATCGCCTATTTCTTCCAATGTCATTTCCGTCACACCAATTCCAAAGAATTTTTTCACTATATCGCGTTCTCTGTCCGACAAAGTAAATGCCAGTACACGCTCTATTTCTTTAGAAAGCGATTCGTTAATCAACACACGATCTGCATTCGGAGAGTCATCGTTAATCATTACATCCAACAAGCTGTTATCCTCGCCTTCAACAAAAGGAGCATCAACAGAAATATGACGTCCTGAAACTTTCATCGTGTCGGCAATTTTGTCTACCGGAATATCCAGTACATCTGCCAACTCTTCGGGTGAAGGTTTGCGCTCGTTTTCCTGCTCAAATTTAGAAAATGCTTTGTTGATTTTGTTTAATGATCCTACCTGATTAAGCGGTAAGCGAACAATACGTGATTGTTCGGCCAAAGCTTGTAAGATAGACTGACGAATCCACCAAACCGCATACGAAATAAACTTGAATCCACGTGTTTCATCGAATTTTTCAGCAGCTTTAATCAGTCCCAGATTGCCTTCATTGATTAAGTCGGGTAGACTGAGGCCTTGATTTTGGTACTGTTTTGCTACTGATACAACAAAACGTAAGTTAGCACGTGTCAGTTTTTCTAACGCTATTCTATCACCGGCGCGGATTCGTTGAGCCAACTCAACTTCTTCTTCAACAGTAATAAGATCTTCGCGTCCTATCTCTTGGAGGTATTTGTCAAGAGATGCACTTTCACGATTCGTGATTGATTTGGTAATTTTTAATTGTCTCATTTTATTGATGAAAATTAGCTTGCAAAAGTAGCATTTTTTTTTGGTTCTACAAAACCGAAAAATCCAAAAGAATTATGACCTTTATTTCTATGCTAACAATTTATATTCAAGTAAGTTTATAAAACGGAAACGGTTTACCGAATTTGTATTCATATTAGCAAATTTAAACATCAGGGCACATTAAGTTGGTTTGAAAACACCCCAAAACATTTGCTATTTATGATTAACGCAACAGCGTTGAAATTGTTTCTGATTGTTGAAAAATAAAACACACAAACCCTTTTTTAACGGATTTGTGTGTTTATCAAATCAATATCCCGTGCGGGTTTAATCAGCCAAATCTATTGCCAAATATACCACCCTGCCGTTAGGATAAGCTCCTGCAATATACAGTGGTTTTTCTTTTTCTCCGTTATTCATCACATCTTCATAAGCCTCCTGAACGTCTTCGGCTGAGCGTATGGTTTTATTATTTATCTTGAGGATAATGAATCCCGCCTTTAGACCCTGATCTGCCAACTTACCCTTAGAAAGCGATTTAATTTCAATACCATAATCCAGCCCCAGACGGTCCTTGGTCTTTGTATCCAATTCTTTAAATGTGGCACCCAACACATCTTTACTGTTTTCTGATTTTACCACATTAAAATTGCCCTGCTTATTTTTAAGTTCCACTTTCAATTTTTCTTCTGAATCACCTCTCACAACAGTTACTGTTATTTTATCGCCGGGGCGGTAACGAGCAACCTGTTCGCGCAACTCAGCTGAAGATTTGACGGCTGTACCGTTCACATTATTAATTACATCACCTACTTTTATTCCGGCCGCTTTAGCTGCACTCTGATCAGTTACCTCATCAACATAGGCACCCTCAAGAGTTTTCAGCTTCTTTTCTTTTGCCAGTTTACTGTCAATATCGCCAATCTTAACTCCCAACAGCGCACGTTGCACCACTCCATATTGGCGAATATCCGACACCACCTTTTGAACTATACTTACCGGAATTGCAAAAGCATAACCGGCATACGAACCTGTCTGTGAAGCAATAGCTGCATTGATACCCACCAATTCACCACGCGTATTCACTAAAGCTCCTCCGCTATTACCCGGATTTACAGCTGCATCGGTTTGAATAAACGATTCGATTGCCATTTTGGAATCTATAATCTGAATGTTACGAGCTTTAGCACTCACAATACCCGCAGTAACTGTAGAAGTCAGATTGAACGGATTGCCAACAGCCAATACCCATTCACCTACCTTCAACTCATCTGAATTACCGAATGCAATTATCGGTAAATCCTTAGCATCTACTTTGATCAGGGCTATATCAGTATTTGGGTCGGATCCAATCACTTTTGCTTTAAAGGTACGTTTATCATTCAAAGTAACTTCTATGTCGGTAGAACCCTCTACAACGTGATTGTTGGTGACGATGTATCCATCATTCGATATAATCACGCCTGAACCCACGCCCTCTCTCATAGGAGGTTCATCGGTAGCTCCTCTCCTGGAGCGTGGGCTTTGTTGTGGTTGTCCGAAGAAATAATCAAAAAACGAATCATCGGGATATCCTCCGAATCGCTGCATCCTTATCGGACTTTTTGTCTTTACGTGAACCACCGCATGTATGCTTAATTCAGCAGCAACAGTAAAGTCGGTTTCCATTGCATTGGCTGCATGCGCAAACTTTGCATAAGTTACCGGCAGTTTATTTTCCTGAACAGGCAGGCTATCTCCTTTTTGTGTAACTAAATTTGTGGTCAGATTGGTTGCCACACTCACCGCAACGACTAAACCGAAAAAGCCGAGCGTTTTCATTCTTTTTGTTGCATTCATATTCATCTTTTTTTAATCAATTATTAAATATATTTTACCTGAGGCTTTTATAACTCAAACCCCTAATTAATCTGCTATTTCTACTGCGAAAATATACAAAAGTTGTACCTCGTAATTAAACTCAAACAGATATTTGAATATAATTAACTTTCATTTTTTCGAGCTTAACGCGTATTAACGAAGAAGAATTTGTTCGTAAAAAAACCTGAAAATACTGAATAAAAAAAGCCACCCTTTTTGTCAGGTGGCTTTCATTAATCAACTTAATTTTCAGATAACAGACTTTAATTATCTGTCATTTTTTCTTATTTCTTAAACCCGTAAATGGCCAAATCACCCAGTTCTTCTTCGATACGCAGCAACTGGTTATATTTTGCCATACGGTCAGAGCGACTCAATGAACCGGTCTTAATCTGACCTGAGTTGGTGGCTACAGCAATATCGGCAATAGTAGCATCTTCGGTTTCGCCAGAGCGGTGCGAAGTTACCGAAGTATAACCGGCACGGTGAGCCATTTCAATAGCATCAAGAGTTTCGGATAAGGTTCCGATTTGATTCACTTTAATCAAAATTGAATTGGCACAACCCAAATCAATTCCTTTTTTCAGGTAATCAACATTGGTTACAAACAAATCATCACCTACCAACTGGATTTTACTACCCAATTTATCAGTCAACAATTTCCAACCATCCCAGTCGCCTTCGCTCATACCATCTTCGATAGAATCAATCGGATATTTGCTTACCAGCTCAGCTAAATAATCAACCTGTTGAGCAGAAGTACGCTTAACACCGGTAGCTCCTTCAAACTTAGAATAATCATAGATACCGCCGCTGTAAAATTCAGAAGCAGCACAATCCAAACCAATCATCACATCTTTTCCCGCTTTATATCCGGCTTTTTCAATAGCATCAATGATTGATTCCAGTGCATCTTCAGTACCCTTCAATGTTGGAGCAAAACCACCTTCGTCGCCTACAGCGGTGCTGAGATGACGGTCGTGAAGCACTTTTTTCAATGAATGAAAAACTTCAGCACCCATACGCAAACCTTCTTTAAAAGAAACTGCACCAACGGGACGAATCATAAATTCCTGAAAAGCAATAGGTGCATCGGAGTGCGAACCACCGTTGATAATGTTCATCATTGGAACGGGTAATACGAAAGTATTTACACCACCAATGTAACGATACAAAGGTAAATCCAGATACGACGCTGCAGCTTTAGCCACTGCCAACGAAACACCAAGAATAGCATTAGCTCCCAGATTCGATTTTGTTTTTGTGCCATCCAACTTAATCAACAGTTTGTCTATGTCACGTTGCTTCAATGCACTGATACCAACCAATGCAGGACCAAGAATATTATTTACATTGGCGACAGCTTTCAGAACGCCTTTGCCCAAATAACGTTTTTTGTCACCATCGCGAAGCTCAATAGCTTCATTTTCGCCGGTAGAAGCTCCCGATGGAACTGCTGCACGACCAACAATGCCTGATTCAAGCAATACGTCGACTTCTACAGTAGGATTTCCACGCGAGTCAAGTATTTCGCGGGCAACAATCTTTTCAATTTTACTCATGTTGTTTTTAATTATAAAATTAGTTTTATAATGATTAGTCTTTATGTCATTATTAACGCATCCGAAAGAAAAAAGTTCGGGTAAAAGTCCTTAAAACGACATAAGCCTCCGTTCCAAAAAAAGTTGTATTTTTGTATCAAATTAAAAAATATAATATGAAACGATTTATCCTTCCGGTTATCATATCCTTCACGCTTACGTCATGCGCCCAATTACAACAAGTAGCTAATCAGCTTTCGACATCGCTACCGACGACATCCGGCAAAACAGTAACAAATGCAGAAAACATATCGGGACTGAAAAGTTCGCTGAACGTAGGGATAGAACAAGCCGTATCTAATCTTGGAGTAGAAGATGGCTTTTACAAAAATGCCGCCATAAAACTTTTGCTGCCTACAGAAGCACAATCGATTATAGACAATGCTAAGCTCATTCCCGGAGGGCAGGCATTGGTTGACAAAGCTGTACTATCTCTCAACCGTTCGGCCGAAGATGCAGTAAAAGAAGCAACACCTATTTTCAAAACAGCTATCACAAGCATGACGATTACAGATGCTATGGGTATTCTATTCGGAAATAACAATGCTGCGACAGAATATTTAAAAAAGACCACTTACTCTCAACTTAAAGCTGCATTCGCCCCCAAAATAAAAGCATCACTCGACAAGCCTCTAGTAGCAAATGTGTCAACAACCAAAACATGGAACTCGCTCACGTCGGGTTATAATTCAGTAGCCAAAAGTGTGGCAGGATCTATCGCAGGGATGAAAACTGTGAATGTTGATTTAGAAAACTACGTTACAGAAAAAGCACTAGATGCTTTGTTCCTGAAAGTGGCTGCCGAAGAAAAGTCTATCCGCACCGATCCCACAGCTCGTGTAAATGACTTATTGAAAAAGGTTTTCGGACAGTTGGATAAAAAATAAACTGTACTCTACAAATTATACCCGATAAGGTATAATTGAATGCAATTTAAGCCAGATTATACCCGAAAGGGTGTAATAAATGCTCAACGAAAGCGGAAATTCTAAGTAAAAAAATCTTATCCCCCTTTAGGGGCTAGGGGTTCTCATTCAAACTCCACCACAGTAACACCTGCACCGCCAAACTGGATATGTTCATCGCGATAGGTGCGAATGCCATGAGTCGTTCCAAGATACTGACGAATCATCTGGCGCAACGCTCCGGTACCCGTGCCGTGCAGAATGCGAACCGATGCCACACCTACCATCACGGCATCGTCGATAAAATACATTACAGCCTGCAACGCTTCGTCGCCACGCATGCCCCGCACATCTATTTCCGATTGAAACGTAAGCTTGCGCTGACGGACTTCGTCGGTAGCCGTATTGCCCAACGATTCGTATTTACGTGCTTCCTTCTTTAACTGATTATTGCTGATAGGTTCCAGTCGGTTCAGCTTCACTGTCGACTTCAGATTACCGAAAGCCACCAACGCCTGCTTGTCCTGCATTTCAATAATGGTTCCGGTAGCCGTTTGTCCTTTCATACGAACGTTGGAACCGATTTTCAATTCTGATTTCTCAGCTTCTCGCTCTGAAGTAGTGATTGCTTTTTGAGCCGCTTTAGATTTAAGTTTCAGAGTCGGTACATTTTCCAAGTCCCCTTTAGGGGATTTAGGGGTCAACTCATTTCCAATTTTCTTTTTGAAATCATCCAACTCCTTTCGCACCGCTTGTGTACGAACCTTTTCGGCATCGGCCTCTTTTATCTGGCGTATGGTATTTTCAATCTTAGCATTGGCTTCGTTCAACAAGTTTTTGGCTTCATCTTTCGCCTTATTCGTAATTTCCTTACGTTGCTTATCCATACCGGCCATCTCCTCTTCGTACTTAGCCAGTGTTTCTTCCAACCGCTTCTCTTTCTGACGAATTTGCTGGCGTTTGTTTTCCCAATAGCGTTTGTCGCGCACAATGTCCTGCAAGTGCTTATCGTAATCCAGGTGCTCCGCTCCTACTTTCTCGGCAGCTTCGGCAATCAGGTCTTCGGGCAAGCCAATCTTGCGAGCTATTTCAATGGCAAATGAACTCCCGGGATTACCAATGCTCAGTTGAAAAAGCGGTTGCAGGTGCTGACGGTCGTAGAGCATGGCTCCGTTTACAATACCTTCGGCATCTTCGGCATAATGTTTCAGGTTGGTATAGTGCGTGGTTATCACCCCAAAAGCCAGATTTTGGTTGAATCGTTCCAGCGTGGCTTCAGCAATAGCTCCACCAATCATAGGCTCTGTTCCCGTTCCAAATTCATCAATCAACAACAGTGTTTTACGATTGCTGTTTTTGATAAAAAACTTCATATTCAGCAAATGCGAGCTGTAGGTAGAAAGATCATTTTCGATGGATTGTTCGTCGCCAATATCAATAAACAGTCGTTCATAAATACCGGCACGACTACTATCGTGCAACGGTACCAGCAATCCGCATTGAAGCATGTATTGCAGCAGCACCACCGTTTTCAGGCACACCGATTTACCACCGGCGTTCGGGCCCGAGATAAGCAGAATACGTTGTTTCTCGTTTAGCGTAATATCCAGCGGCACAATTTCTTTTCCTTGTTTTTTGAGCGAAAGGAATAGTAAAGGATGAATGGCTTTAGCCCACTCCAGCTGACAGCAATCGTCGACCCGTGGCTTAATAGCTTTGATATCTATGCCAAAAAGAGCCTTGGCACGCAGAAAATCAATCTGACCCAGGAAATATTGCGAAGAAAAAATTGATTCGGTGTACGGACGTACAAAATTGGTAAAGTCCACCAGAATACGCATTACCTCCCGACGCTCCTCCCCTTCCAGTTCCCTGACGCGGTTGTTGGCTTCCACCACCTGCTGAGGTTCTATAAAAACCGTTTTACCGGTGGCCGATTCATCGTGTACAATACCGTTTACCTTGCGCTTAAAAGCCGGCGAAACGGGAATAACCAACCGCCCCTCGCGCATGGTAGGTGCCACATCTTTTTCCACATAACCATCGGCCTGCGCCTGACGGAGAATGGAGTTAAGCGTGCGCGAAATACCACTTTGTACCTGAAAAATATCTTTTCGTATACGGGCAAGCTCGGGCGAAGCATTGTCCTTTATCTTTCCGAATTTATTCAGAATAGCATCAATTCGATTGACAATCAAAGGAAAGGTTTCAACATCACTCACCAACTCATGCAAATGCGGATACACTTCCGCTTCGTGTTTGGTCAGAAAAGTAACCAACAACCGGACAGCCTCCAACGCCCGCCGAAGATCAAAGACCTCCAACTCGTCGAGAAACAGCCCTTCCACCCGCACGCGCGACAAAGCCGGACGCACATCGTAAAAGTCGCCGATAGGCAGTTCGTCGGCATCGGTAGTGAGCACGCGCAGCATCTCGTCGGTCTGACTAAGCAAGCGCATCACATCGGCATAGTCCGACGAAAATTGTATTTCATCTACTT
>Ga0302211_10000101_pt1 | contig 36931 bp, 23 predicted proteins | sample II_Fen_E3_3_FD_200234 | JGI IMG/M metagenome (GOLD analysis project Ga0302211, IMG submission 200234) | Peat permafrost microbial communities from Stordalen Mire near Abisko, Sweden - II_Fen_E3_3 | ecosystem: Environmental > Terrestrial > Soil > Wetlands > Permafrost | place: Sweden: Abisko... | reverse complement strand
TCCCTTAGTTTGCAGTTAGAAAATATTTATAGGTTATTTCTTTACTTTTGTTGTATAAAAGAAGGAATTAACCGATCCTTAAAAGTGAACTATGATGCAATCAAGAGAAAAATCTCTATCGCACGAATCAGACTCTTAAGGATCAAACTGCAAATACCAAATAGAATGTTAGGCTTTGAAGCCTATTAAGGGTGTTAGTACAGGCAGTTCTTTCGGTTAATTCCAAATTTAAAAACTTCAAAAACAAAAGTATGAAAAAGTTTTTATTCATTGGAATTGACTTCTCAAAAAGTAAATTCGATGTGACTGTGCTAAAAAGCATAGATCAACAAGATTTTGCACAAGCAATCTTTTTAAATGAGAAAAAAGGGTTTAACGATTTTCTCAAGTGGGTAACCAAACAATCGAATGTCTCTAAACAAGACTGGTTGTTTTGTGGAGAACATACAGGGCTTTACAGCCGTGGACTAACGGATTTTCTTATCAAAAAGAACATGTTTATTTGGTTGGAAAACCCCTTGCAGATAAAATGTTCCTGGGGCATAAAACGAGCAAAAACAGACAAGATAGATTCTCTTGAAATAGCCCGTTATGCTTTACGATTTGAAGATAAAGCTGTTGCTTGTAAGCCTGCAAATAAAGACATTGAATCACTTCGTCTATTGTTTGCATACAGGGGGAGATTGGTCAAAAATAAAGTATCTCTTGAAGTTTCTGCCAAGGAAACCAGACGTGTGATAACAAGGGATACTACTTCGCGTTTTATTTTTGAGAACAGTCAACATGATATTGACCGTATCAAGAAAGAGATTGAAGTAATAGAAACTAAAATGCACGATATTATTATATCGGGACAATTAAAGGAAAATTACCTGTTGGTAGTCACAATCAAAGGAGTGGCAATGATTACGGCGATTGCTTTAATAATCCACACAAACAATTTCGAGGCATTTAAAACTGCTCGGCAGCTTGCATGCTATTGTGGTGTGGTTCCCTTTGAAAAAAGCTCTGGAACGAGCATAAACAAAGGAAATCACATAAGCCAATTGGCAAACAAGGAGATTAAAACCTTACTGACCCAATGTGCCAGATGTGCTGTGCAATATGACAAAGAACTCGCTGCTTATTATATTCGGAAAATTGCTCAAGGCAAAAAAGACCGGATAGTAATAAACAATGTAAGGAACAAACTTATACACCGTATTTTTGCGGTTGTAAACAATAAGATCCCTTATAGGGAAAATTATCTAAATCCATTTTTGGATTGTGCTTAACAAATAATTTTAATATAAATAATTTGGATTTAAACATAGAATTCGTGCGGCAGCATGGGGGGAATTCGTACTGCTATTATTACAGAACAACGAAAAAAATTATGAAAAAAACTATTTTACTAGTACTATTATTATTACAATGTATAATAATAGTACCTCAGAACAGGATAAAAGATAATAGCTTCTTAGCTAAATTATTAGCAGCTATTGAAATTAATAGTGAAGTCCCTATTAATAAGAGCAACTTAAATTATATTTTAGATAGTTGTCTTAATGTTGAAAAAATTAATGTAGATATTCCAGTTGATTTAATTGATAATATTTCTTTTTATAAAATAAATGTAATCTCAAAATTTAATATTAATATCTCAAAAGAATGTAAAGTCTTTATTGTTGGCTTTTGGAATGGCGAACAAATTATATATAAACTAAAAGGGTTTAGAGATAATGATTTTAAGGAATTATATAGCTATTTTACTGAAAAGGGTTACAAAAAGAAAGATATTCTCGAATTTAGAATAGATGATTTGGATATCCATTGTTTAATAAATTCAATGAACAAAAGCTCACGTTTTTCAAAGTCAGAATGTTCTGATTTTTGTGGTAAAATAATTTATGTGAAATAATGGGATTGAATAACACTTGTCCTCGCGGATATATAACCATTACTTGCTTGCATAAAGGTGCGGGCTGGTCGGTGGGATTTATTTCTAATCCCCCTCGTTCAGCGTAGTTTGGCGGTATTGAGTTCGGCGAAGTCTCCAGACTTCGTCGCTGCTAAAAGCAAGGCTCTTGCCTTGCATATCAAAAATGGAATAAGGAAAGCAAGAGCTTTCTTTTTTTTAAAATCTCAAGCAAAGCTATATTAATACTAAAAAGAGCTGATAAATCATTATCAGCTCTTTTGATTTTAGTTGGCAAATTTATCGGACAAAATATGAAAGTCTGATCTTCAATTTACCTGTTTATAAAAAATGCAGCATGAACAGAGGGCGGACAGGGGCTGTCAATTCCTTTTACTGCTTTCCATATTATTTCATTCAAAATGCCGTCGGGGGCTTCGTCTTCTTTTCTGAAGTCGAGTTTTTGACTGATGTATGCATATTTGCTGGTGTCGGTATTCACTTCGTTGAGGTCAACCTGATGAGGTTTTACGCGATAAGGTTGATGCTGCGGGGTATTGTCGAAACAGCGCCACATGGGTTCGGCCGAAGCATCGTATTGGCTCATGGGCGGAATGCCCAGAATAAGTTCCATGGTGCGAAGCATACCGGCTGTAGAATACATGGTGTGATCCACAAAACCCGTTTTTACGAATCCTCCTGCCACAAAGGCCGGTGATCGATGCGCATCCACATGGTCGGGGCCGTTTTGAGCATCATCTTCCACAACAAAGACCACACTTTCGTTCCAGATGGGCGAATGGCTGAGGTAATCAACAAACATCCCCACGGCTAAATCATTATCAGCACAGTGTGCTTTGGGAGTTGGTCTACCTTTGTTCAAGCCTTCGGTATGGTCGTTGATAAAGCGGAGGGTATTGAGCCGCGGCAAAGACTGATGAACCAGCAATGAATCGAAGTCTTTGCGCCATTGTGTGAATCGGATGGTGTCGCGCACCTTCTGATCCCAGCTCGTATAAAAGGGACAAAAGTGATCTTTCAACACCGGGATATTCGGTTTATAATCGTCTGCAAATTCTCCATAGGTACGATAACTCACTCCATTCCGTTTGCAAAAATCCCAGATAAACCCATCTTTGTTATTAGCTATTTTTCGGTTTCCTTCTGCATCGTAATCGCCTCCGCGTCCACCATAGCTTGTGGGCCAGGTTTTTTCCAGATAATCGGTGGCATATCCTCCTAAGCTCCAGTTGTGTCCATCGGCACTCACTTCGCCGTTGACATAGAAGTTGTCGAGAAGAACGAACTCACGCGCAATAGCATGTTGATTGGGAGTAACTTTCTCGCCGAAAAGTACGAGATTTTTATCACCATTGCCTTCGGGCATATCGCCTAAAACCTGATCGTAGGTTCTGTTTTCCTTGACGATATAAAATACATATTTGATGGGCGATGTAGCATTTTGTAGATGTGGAATCGGGTTGTTTTCCGGAATTTTGAAGTCTTTGCCTTGTGGGTCGGGGGTGTTTTTATATACACTTTTCGTGTAAACAGCCAAAGCCTTATCGGTAGGGTTATTCAGTATCTGAAGACTTCCTTTGAAAAGCCCTCCGATATATTGTACCGGAGTCGATTTCTCTGTGGTTCCCCCTTGTTGGTACACCACTTCTTCGTCTCTTCCGTAGGGATTAGGTCCGTCAGGATTGGCCATTGACATATTTCCTTTTCCATTAGCAATAAAAAGTGTTTTTCCCACCATACGCACACAGGTTGGATACCAAGCTGTTGGAATAAATCCCTTACTAACGCTTTCTCCGGGTTCACTTACATCGAATACAGCCAAACAATTGTTGTCGGCATTGGCAATAAAGAGCTTTTTCTGGTCTTCGCTAAGTGCTACACTGTTGGTGGTGGAGCCGGCCAACGAATGAGGAAATAAAGCTGCATTGAGCGTTTCGATTACTTGTCTTTTTCGGAGGTCTATAACCGATACCGAGTTATCGTTTGCATTGGCAACGAACAAATATTTTCCATTTTTTGTCAGACACATATCGTTAGGATTGCTGCCAACGGCAATGTCGGACGAAAACTTAGCTTGCTGCGTGTCCCAAATCATGATTTTGCCGCTTCCCCAACAGCTGATATAAAGTTCGTTTTTACTGTGAGACAGGATGCAGTTATAGCCTTCTCCTCCCAGGGGAGTGCGAGACAGAACATGTTTAGCTTTCAGGTCGTACACATACAAGGCATTATCTTCTTTGGTAACTGCGTATAATTTATTGCTTGCGTCATCCACTGCAATACCGGCAACGGATATTCGCACCGGCCAGGGTTTGCCTAAAGCCAGCGTGTCCACAGCCTTTAGCTTTTGGTCAGCCAGGCTATATTTTACTATGCAGTTGTCGTTTCCTCCCGATGCATACAGAAATTGATCGTTTGACGAAAAGGCCAGTCCTAACCACGATTTACCGATTATCACGGAGTCGAGTCGGGTTTGTTTCACAGCATCAATCAGCATAATGCTTTGTGTGCTTTGTCCGTTGTTCGTAACTGCCAGTAATTTTTGCGAATGCGATACGGCAATATTCAGCGGAAGATCGCCAAGCGTGAGCATCTTTCCCACCGGGCTCAGTCCCCAGCCATTTGGCAGAATCAACCTGCTTTTAGAGATTTCATCTACCGATTGAGCTTGCACCGCATGCATTGCCAACAGGAGAATGAATAAACTCAGGTGTTTTAGTGTTGTCATAGGTTCTTATTTCATTGGATCATTTTACAAAATGCTTTCAAGTTTGGTTTTAAATTGAATGAGATTTTCTATCAAACCATCATTTTCATATATTTCCAACTCACTTTTTGAATGAGTTCCGTTGGTTATTCCAAAGGAATAGAGGCAACCGGCATTTTTACCTTCGGCCAGGTCGGACGGTGTGTCGCCAATCTTGATAATCTTTCTAACGTCTGTTACATTACAAAGTTCCATAGCCCGGAAAATCATAAAAGGCGCCGGACGGCTGGCTATCACCTGATCGCTACTGATGGATGCATTTATCAGCGCGCTGCCGACGTTATTTTGATCCAACCCCACATTCCAATTTAGTTTTTGAAGGATGATATCAGTTACTTTACGGTAAAACCCTGTTGTAAGTGCAATCTTGATATTTCGCTCTTTTAGAAATTCGAATACCTCCATAGTTCCTTCCGTCGGGATTATGGCCGTGTGCAAATAGTGTGCTTCCAAAATTTCGCGGAAAGCGTCATATGAATAATCAATACGTTTGGCTAAATCTTTTGCAGATGCCTTAGGCAGTTCTTTCTTCCACAATTTTTCAAATACATTTCGCTTCGACCATCCCATCATGGCGTTTATTTCGTCGTGGGTGGTAGTTAATCCGGTTTCATTTACAGCTTTGATAAAGCAATCTTCCACTTCATGGTTATCTTTTATGGTGGTTCCGGCCATATCAAAAACGATCATTTCTACAAGTTGTGACATAAGTTGTTTGTTTTTACGAATTAAATAATAGATAAATTACGAGTATACGTGCAGTTGTTGTCGAGTTGTTGATTTTCAGATGAGGCACACGTCCGTCGAAAAAAAGTGAATCACCCTGATTCATGGTAATCATCGCCTCACCCAGTTTGTAATCAATATCTCCTTCTACTAAATAGATAAACTCCATACCATCGGTAATGACCATATCGCGCCTTGCATTAGGTTTTAACTCCAGGTAGAAAGCGTTGAATGTAATGTCTTTAAACGAGTGACTAAGTATGGAAAAATAATGAAAGCCAACCGAGTATTCTTTTTCGATGGGTTGATACTCTTCTCTTTTTACAAGGAGGTAAAAAGGCGAATTTGAATCAAAATTCATTTGATCGAAGAATGTCGTAGGATTTTCATCCAGTGCACTTATAATATTAAAAAACACGGGTAAAGAAGGAATAGTTCGACCATTCTCAATGCGTGATAACAACCCCTTACTCACTCCGGATTTGATGGCAACTTCTACTAGTTTTAAATCCTTACTAAGCCTCATTTCTTTTATCCGTTTGCCAACGAAACTTATTTCATTTCCATTCATATAGTTTACTAATAGTGAATTTGTGCTGTTCTTATTTCTACTCGCTGCAAAAATATGAAAAATATATTAGCTGAGATATGTAGTTATAAGTTATTCATAACTATGCAACATACTTGTAATATCTAAGCTGTTACTTTGTGCAATAAAAAATTAATAGAGTTTAATATAAGTAAACATGAGCAATGACAGAACATTGAAGGTTGAAGGAGATATAAATCTGACTGAAGCCAGAAAAGACTGGATAATAGGACTACAAGCAGAAACAATTAAACAGCTGGACAGGGACGCATCGTGGTTTGTTCATCAGGCTATGTCCACACCTTGCATGGAAGTATTGACAGAGTGTGAAGGTCCTTATATAATTACTGCTTCAGGAAGAAAATTGCTGGATTTCCACGGCAATAATGTACATCAGGTTGGATACAGGCATCCGAAAGTCATTCAGGCAATGGTGACAACGCTGAATAAGCTACCCTTTTCTCCCCGGAGATATACAAACAATGAATCCATTCAATTGGCTGAGAAACTTTGCACGATGGCTCCCGGATTAAAACGTGTGCTTTTTGCTCCGGGTGGTTCTGAAGCTAACTCAATAGCACTAAAACTATCGCGAATTGTAACCGGTAAGCATAAAGTTGTGTCGATGTGGGGCTCTTTTCATGGAGGAGGACTTGATGTGATTTCTGTAGGCGGCGAAGCTTCTTTTCGGAAGAGTACGGGTCCGTTGATGTCGGGAGTGGAGCATGTTCCACAACCTGTAAGCTATCGTTCGCTTTGGGAAAACGATCCCGATCAGGACGTGTACGTGGCATATATCCGGCATGTATTTGAAAACGAAGGTGATGTAGGTGCTTTAATAGCCGAAACAATTCGTAACACAGATGTGCAAATACCGGTAGCAGGATTTTGGAAGAAAGTTCGTGCTTTGTGCGACGAATTTAATGTAACGCTTATTCTCGATGAAATTCCGATAGCATTAGGACGAACCGGGAAGTTTTTTGCTTTTGAGCATTACGGTATTGTGCCTGACATGGTGACTATTGGCAAAGGATTGGGTGGGGGAGTTTTTCCCATGGCTGCGGTTCTCACCAACGAAAAGTACAATGATGTAGCCGAACATTCGGTAGGTCATTTCACCCACGAAAAATCTCCGGTAGGAAGTGCTGCTGCGTTGGCAGTACTGGAAGTGATTGAGCAGAATGATTTGTTGAGATGCGCACAAGATTTAGGGCAAATTATGCAGACCCGATTGCTTGAAATGCAGGAGCGATTCGAGATGATAGGCGATGTGCGTGGAATCGGACTTTTGTGGGGTGTTGATTTAGTAACCAATCGTGCAACCAAAGAAAGAGCTGTAACAGAAGCCGAGCAAGTGATGTATCGCTGCCTCGAAAAGGGTTTGAGCTTTAAGGTGTCCCAAGGTAACGTGATCACGCTGTCGCCGGCACTTATCATTTCCGAAGCCGAATTACATCGGGCGCTGGATATATTGAATAATGCTTTTCTAGATTTTATCCATTAATATGCTAACTGTATGTACTCTCTTCAAATAAAGATTCGTGAATGGATGGAGCGTCAACCCGATTGGGTGTTTGCGCTGGTTGTGTCACTTGCTGCCTTTCTAACTTATTCCTGTATGTACGCGTTCCGAAAACCTTTTACCGTAGGGGTTTTCGAAGGTATGAGTTTCTGGGGGGTCGATTATAAAATATGGCTTATTACTTCGCAAGTAATAGGCTATACCTTGAGCAAATTTCTGGGAATTAAATACATTGCGGAATTAAAGGCTAATTCCCGGGCTGTATATATTCTGATTCTTGTCGGGATAGCCGAAGTGGCTTTACTACTTTTCTGGCTTGTTCCGAAGCCCTATAATGTTATTTTTATGTTTTTCAATGGTCTTCCATTGGGGATGATTTGGGGTGTTGTGTTTAGCTACCTTGAAGGTCGGCGACTGACAGAATTGTTGGGAGCGGGACTCAGTGCCAGTTTTATCATTGCTTCGGGTGTTGTCAAATCAGTAGGTAAATGGGTGATTGTCGACTTGCACGTAAGCGAGTTTGCTATGCCTTTTCTCACGGGATTGTTTTTTGCTCTTCCGTTGGTACTATCTGTATTTCTGCTCGATTGCATTCCTCCTCCTACGGCTGAAGACGAAAGGCTTCGCACCAAACGACTTCCGATGAACCGGATGGAAAGAAAAGCTTTTCTCCATAAATTTTACTGGGGAATTATCTTGCTGGTAACAACCTATACCTTTCTCACTATTTTCAGGGAGCTGCGCGATAACTTCTCTGTGGAGATTTGGAAGTCATTAGGCTACGAAAATGATCCGGCAATTTTTACTCTTGCCGAGCTACCGGTTGCGTTGTTCACGTTGCTTTCATTGGCATTGATCACCTTTGTCCGTTCAAATTACAAAGCTTTTAATCTGATTCTGTTCATCATATTCGCTGGGTTTCTGTTGATTATTGCCGCTACTTTGTTATTTAGCTCACATGTAATTGGTGGAACCCCGTGGATGATTATTGTAGGAATAGGCCTTTACTTAGGCTATGTCCCATTCAACGCATTCTTGTATGAAAGGCTGATTTCGTCATTCAAGTATGTGAGTAATATCGGATTTGTTATTTATGTTTCAGATGCTTTCGGGTATTTAGGTAGCCTGGGAGTTACATTTTATAAAAATTTCTTTAGCTCTCAGATTCGATGGATCGACTTTTTTAGTCAGGCAGGTCTCTGGCTTTCTGTGTTGGGGCTCGTGCTTACCACACTATCTTTTTTCTATTTCAAAAATAAATATTATCAATTTAAATTGGACAAAGAAAATGAATAATATGAATTTACCGGATAATCCATATCTGTTACTAACCCCTGGTCCTTTATCTACAAGTAAAACCGTGAAGGCAGCAATGTTACGTGATTGGTGTACGTGGGACGAAGATTATAACCTGAAAGTTGTTCAGGAGATACGAACACGACTAACTCAACTGGCTACATCTGCAACTGAGCAGTATTCTACTGTGTTGATGCAAGGTAGTGGAACATTTGCTGTGGAGTCGGTCATCGGATCTGCAATACCTGCTTCAGGAAAATTGTTGATTATAGCCAATGGGGCGTATGGTCTGCGTATGATTCAAATAGCAAAAGTTTTGAATATTCCTTACGAAGCCTATATCTTGCCCGAAACCAGTCAACCGGATCTAGCACATGTAAGAAGATTGCTTGAGGAAATACCCGAAATCACTCACCTAGCCATTGTCCATTGTGAAACTACCACAGGTATCCTGAATCCCGTACGCGAGATTGTAGCTTTAGCTAAGCAATACAATAAAACCACCATTGTGGATGCCATGAGCAGTTTCGGTGGCATTCCGATGGATATCAACGAATGGCAAATTGATTTTCTAATCAGCTCAGCGAATAAATGTATACAGGGTGTTCCCGGCTTTGGGTTTATAATTGGCAGGAAAGATCAACTGGAGAAATGTAAAAATCAGGCTCGTTCCTTATCACTCGACTTATACGATCAGTGGGCAACTATGGATGGCGGAGGAAAATGGCGATTTACATCTCCTACTCACGTAGTCCGGGCTTTTTTACAGGCTTTGGTTGAATTGGAAGAAGAAGGAGGAATTGAAAAACGCTTTGAACGCTACTCCCAAAACCAGAAAACACTTGTGGATGGAATGCAGCGAATCGGGTTTGAGACACTTTTGCCGGACTATATGCAATCGCCGATAATTACTTCGTTTCTGTCACCGCAACAGAAAGAATATTCGTTTTTGAAATTCTATAATATATTTAAAGAGAACGGGTATGTTATATATCCCGGAAAAATATCAAATGGAGATACATTTCGCATTGGAAACATAGGTGTGGTTTACCCCTCCGATATGGAAAAACTGATTGAGACAATACAAAGGATGAAATTCTGGTAAGATGTCTTTCTTTTGTTTCGTATAGGTAAACAAATTGACAATAATGGACAATTGTTTAATTGGAATATAACATCGCATTAATTAGATAGTAATATGTTGCATGTATTTTTGTATCGGATAAAATGTTTAATATATACAAATGTTAGACAAAACTAGTAAACTTAAATAGGTATAATTAAAAAAGGTAAAATCAATGAGAAATTTAGGGAAACTCACTATTGTGTTGTTATGCACGATTTTTTCGGCTAATGCTCAGGAAGTATTGATTGCCGGTAGAACTCAAACTCAAGCCACTGAAGCTATTAATACTGTCTCTACTAGCGTAAAGCCTACTTTTGAATTCATGTCAACTTCGCAGGCTCAATCTACAGTGAATATAACAGATGAAATGGCTGGAAATCATTTTTTTGGCAATGAAATAGCAAAGAAAATGTATTTATTTATTGACCATTACAGTTATAAGGTGCCCGTTGCTCCAGGTAATAGTGCAACAAAAACAATTTTTCGCAAACCGGAAATCTATTTATCTGTAAAAAAGATAGAACGGTATTTAAAAAAATCAGTACAAAAAGGTGATTTAAACAGTAACGTAGCTCAAAAAGAATACGACAAAGTACTTGACATTGCGCTCAACATACTTGATGAGAACACTGCAAAATTTGAAGAACGGTTGAAATCTGTTGGCGAAGATGCTACAAAACTGTTGGACATTTATCTTTATGAGGTAAAACTCGAAAGTATCAATTAATTTCTAGCCCCCGAGGAATCCTAATCACAATTACATTTCAATTAATGTGTTGAATTACAGTCATGTAAGAAATTGCATGAATTGTAATACGGGACTACCTTTGTTTAATCAAAAAGAATATCATAACTAAAAATTAAAAATATGCAAAAAATTAGTGTTTTTCTATTAATCCAATTTTTGCTGTTATATGGAACTTTTGCCTATGCTCAAAAGATGCCCGTACAAGGAAAAATTGTAGATTCCCAAGGGGTAGAATTGCCCGGAGTAAGTATTATGATTAAGGGTAAAGGCATCGGTTCTGTAACAGATGTAAATGGACGTTTCAATATCAATGCAACAAAAGGAGACATCCTTACATTTTCGTATATTGGTTACGAATCCAGTCAGGTTGTAGTTAAAGATCAGAGTGAAATCAGACTTGTAATGAGAGAAACTTCACAGGCAATAAAAGAAGTTGTGGTAACAGCACTGGGTATTGAAAAGAAAGTATCAACCATTGGTTATGCCGTGCAAGAGGTTGAAGGAAAAGATTTAGTAAAGGCGCGTGACGCGAACCCGATCACAGGATTAACTGGAAAAGTAGCTGGTCTCTCGGTAGGAGCTTCATCTGAAATGCTGGGTACTCCAAATGTTTTGTTAAGAGGTGACAATCTGACGCTCTATGTGGTGGATGGTGTTCCTATCAGCTCAGATACATGGAATATTAGTCCTGATGACATCGATTCATATTCAGTGCTAAAAGGACCTGCTGCTGCAGCATTGTACGGTAGCCGAGCTAAAAACGGAGCTATTCTGATAACTACCAAAAAAGGTACTAAAGGCAAAAAAGGATTAAGCGTTGAAGTGAATTCTTCTAATATGTTCGACAAAGGATTTTTAGCATTCCCACGTTTGCAAACTGAATATGGTGCTGGCGAAAACGAGATCTATGCTTTTGGTGATGGTAAAGGAGGAGGTTTGAATGATGGTGACTATGATGTATGGGGACCAAAATTCAGAGGGCAATTGATACCGCAATGGGATGGTGAATATACCCCAAATCAAGCATGGACAACTACTTTTGGCGATGTGAAGTATACCGGACATATTAAACCAACGCCTTATTTATCAAGAGGTAAAAATAATTTGGGTAATTTTCTGCAAACAGGATTTCAAACAACGAATAATATCTCTGTGACTAAAAGTGGCGAAGATTATACAATCAGAACCTCGATGTCACATTCCTATCAGAAAAGTATTATTCCGAACATGAGTCTGAACATCACTAATTTCAATGTATTTGCGTCTTATAATATCAGTAAGAAGTTTTCGGTAGATGCCAATTTGAATTTTAATTATCAGTACACACCCAACTATCCTGATGTTAGTTACGGACCGAACAGTTTGATATACAATGTAGCTATCTGGACTGGTGCCGATTGGGATGTGAACGATCCGACCATCAAAGGTATTTGGCAACCCGGAAAAACAAACACACAATCAGTTTTTGCAGAGTACCAACGTTATCATAATCCTTGGCTCATGACTAATGAATGGTTAAGAGGGCATGATAAGAAAGATACTTATGGTTATGTTACAGGTCATTACACTATTGATGATCATTTAAATATGAGTTTGCGTACACAAATTTCAACTTACAATATGTTGCGCAATGAAAAAATGCCATTCTCAGCACATCCATACGGACGTGAAGGTGGGATGGGTGACTATCGCGAAGATCATCGAAATTTGTTAGATAACAATACCGACTTGCAGCTGAATTACAATTATATGTTAGGAGATTTTGTTCAATTGTCAGGTTTGGCAGGGGGTAATATTCGTATATTTAAATATAACTCCAATTTTACATCTACTGATTATTTGGTTGTTCCCAATGTTTATTCATTTGGTAACTCGTTGAATGCTGTTCAGTCTACCAGCTTTGTATCTCGCATGAATGTTTACAGTGCGTATGCTTCTATGGATCTTGATTTTAGTAAATATGCCACGCTTTCGGCAACAGCCCGTGTGGATAAATCGTCGGCTATTGTAAGTAGTAACGATACATATTTTTACCCAAGTGTGTCGGTGGCTACTTTGGTTTCGGATTACGTGAAATTACCAGATTTTATTTCGTCGTTAAAGTTAAGAGCTTCGTTTGCCGAAGTAAAAAGCGTACCGACCAGCGAAACTATTGGAACAGCTCCATTTAATACTATTACATCACTTGGTGGAAGTTCTTCTACAAATATTTACGGTTATTCGCTAGACTATGGAACTAACTATATGTCTCCTTACGGTGGTCCAAGTTACTCAATGGGGAATACCTATTCAATATCAAAGTTATACAATAACGAAACTTCAGCCAGTTATACAAACACGCTTTTTGATGCGAATATACAACCTGAAGTTCGTGTGAACTATGAAGAAGGGCTTGATATTAGCTTCCTGAAAAATCGTTTAGGGCTTAATGCAACAATATTTCAATACTTGGATGGTCCTAAAATTCTGCAGAATGTGATTTCGACCACTACCGGATATGACTATAACTATATCAATGCGCTAAAAACCCGCAAAACCGGTATTGAATTATCGTTTAAAGGAGTTCCTGTTAAAACAAAAGATTTCAGTTGGGATGTTTTAGCTAACTGGAGTACATTCAAAGAGGTTTATGCAGAACTGCCTTCAGGTCAGGATACTTACAATACTTTCTTCCAAAAAGGTGATCGTACCGATAAGCTTTACGGAACTGAATTCTACAAAACTAAAGATGGTCAGATTATCCATGATGCTTCAGGTAAGCCACTTGCAATGCAAGTAAACCAATATCTGGGTAACATGAACGGTGATTTTCAATGGAGTTTGTTCAACAGATTCAGCTATAAAAATGCGTATGTAAGCTTCCAGTTCGATGGCAATGTAGGTGGTGTGATGCTTGATTATCTGCATATGAAAACCATGCGTGGAGGAAGCAATATAGAAACAGTACAAGGTGCTTATGGTGTTGCCAGAAGTTTAGACGATCAACATGCGGGAGAAAAAACATGGGCGGGAGCTTATGTTGGTGAAGGTGTGGTTGTTTCAAATGGAGTAGATATTAAGTATGATAGTAAAACGGGTGCAATTACCAATTATGATGCACTTCAATTTGCAACAAACACAACGACTACGCAAGTACAGGACTATGTGAGCAAGTACTATGGTGTAAATGAATCAAACCTGATGAGCAAGACTTACATTAAGTTACGCGAATTGACTATTGGCTATAATTTCCCACAAGAATGGATTTCTCCGCTTAAAATAACAAAAGCATCTCTGTCTTTTGTAGCTAGAAACCTGCTTTACATCTATGGTGATAAGCGTTTTAAAGATGTAGATCTTGATCAATACAATGGGGCTTCAAGTTCCTCGGGTCTCCAAACACCTACTACCCGTAGATTTGGAGTGAATTTAAATGTTACATTCTAATTTTAAATGTATTATAAAATGAAAAAGAATAATATATTAATAGTTACCGTTTCGATTTTTGTGCTACTGTTTTCGTCTTGTAGTGATTTCAATGAACTCAAGAAGAACGAGAATTTAGCGGAGTCAGTTCCAGCTTCGATATTGCTCAACAATGTATTATACTCGTTGAATGACGAGCCGGAGGGAATGAATGAACGGTGGTGTCAGTACTATTTGATGAATTACGACTATTATGGTAACAACCGTTACGATTTTGGTGGTGGTGATAATTATTATACGACTCTCAAAAATGTGAAACAAATGGAGACTGAAGCAATCGGGAATCAGGCTTATATAGCACTTGCAGATTTTTTGAAAGCCTACTATTTCACAAAAATGAGTCTTGAGATGGGCGATATTCCTATGAGTGAAGCTTTGGGCGGTGTTAGTAATCTGACGCCAAAGTACGATACCCAAAAAGACGTGTTTGTTCAGGCCTTCCAATTGTTGGAAACTGCAAATTCATTACTGGCAACCGAAATTACAAAAGGAACATCAATTACCGGCGATATTTATTACGGTAACAATCTAAGTAAATGGCAAAAACTTGTAAATACATTCCGACTCCGCCTGCTTATTCAGCTGAGTAAAAAAACATCGGATACGGATTTGAATGTAAAACAACAATTTACTAAAATAATAGCCAATCCAACTTCTTATCCGATTATGACGAGTACGGGTGATGATTTAAAATTCACCTATTTGTATCCAAGCAATATGTACCCACGGAATCCCGGAAGCTACGGATACAATGCTACGCGCGAAAACTGTTCGGATACTTATGTTGGTTTACTCACTAAACTGCAAGATCCGCGTGTATTTATAACCTGTGAGCCGGCGCAAGCTTTACTCTCTACGTATTCTGCCACCGATTTTAATGTATTTAAGGGAGCTAATCCTGGAGAAGACCAGGGTATCATGTACACAAAAAATACGAATGGACAATACTCTATGATCAACAGATATCATTTTTATCGGACCTATACAGGTGAACCTACGTTGGAAATCAGTTATCAGGAGATGTGTTTCAATATTGCTGAAGCTATCAACAGAGGTTGGATTGCAACCGGACCATTGGGAACTGCCGAAGATCATTATAAAGCGGGCATTAAAACTTCATGGGCATTTTACAATATTCCTTCTTCGGGAGCAATGAGTGTATATTTTATGAAACAAGGATCGGGGATAAGCGATGCTTCGCCCTATAACACTTACTCTGTAAATGTGGACTGGGATACCTATTACAATCAATCAACGGTTAAATATACAGGTAACGACAATACCGGGTTGACTCAGATTTTGCAACAGAAGTATCTTGCATTAGCTTTCCACTCAGGACTGGAATCTTACTTCACTTACCGTCGTACTGGAGTTCCTGCTTTTGAAACAGGTACAGGTACAGGCAATAACCAGAAAATTCCTGTTCGTTTTCAGTATTTCGACAGCGAGAAAACAGCAAATACAGCAAATTATACAGCCGCTATATCGCAGTATAACAATAACGATGACATTAACGGTATAATGTGGATTTTGAAATAAACGCAGAACGAATTATTTATTAATAAAACAATATAATGAGAAAAATATTTTTACAGTTTTTCATTTTATTCATGAGTGTCACACTTATGGGTCAAACAAAAACAAAAACTCAAAACATCATTCTGGTTACAATTGACGGTTTTAGATGGCAAGAGCTTTTTAATGGTGCCGATTCATCATTCCTTCATAATAAACAGTTAGTAGAAAATACCAGCAAATACGAGAAAAGATACTGGAACGACAACCTAGCTGAACGACGTAAAATGTTGTTGCCATTTATTTGGGGAACGATAGCTGAGCAAGGTCAGATTTATGGTAATCGAACTAAAGGTTGTTTCGTGAATGTGAAAAATCCGTATTGGTTTTCGTATCCCGGATATAATGAAATCCTTACCGGTTTTGCTGACGTGCGTGTCAATTCCAATGAATTTGGCCCAAATCCCAATGTTGGAGTGTTTGAAATGATGAACAAATCGGCAGAGTTCAATGGGCGTATAGCTACATTCACTTCGTGGGATGCATTTAACGACATCTTGAATGAAAAAAGAAGCGGTCTTTTGGTGAACGCTGCATTTGAGAAAATGGAAGGATTAAAAAACGGAAGCAAATTGGAACTTTTGAATGAGATGCAAACTGCATTGCCCGACATATTTGACGGCGTAAGGTTGGATGGGGTAACGTTCAATTTGGGTTTTGAGTATTTGAAAGAGAAAAGTCCACGCATACTTTATCTTGCTTTCGACGAAACCGATGACTTTGCTCACGGTGGAAGATACAATGATTACCTGAATTCCGCTCATTACACTGACGACTTTCTGAGGAAATTATGGGATTGGGTGCAACATAATCCGGCGTACAAGGACAAAACGACTTTACTTGTTACTTGCGATCACGGAAGAGGCGAAGGTCCTACCGGATGGAAAGATCATGGAAGTAACACGGCTAATTCAAATCAAACATGGTTTATAGCTATGGGACCCGATACTCCTGCCAAGGGTGAGATTACTACAGGGCAATACTATAATAATCAATATGCCAAAACCATGGCAGCCTTGCTTGGGTTCGATTATAAAACCGAAAATCCTGTTGGCTTAGCCATAGATCTGGTTCTGGGAAAGAAAGTTGGAGAAAAATAATATCATGTAATCCATGCTTACTAAATAAAAGCAAATTGGCTGTATCACTTTGAGAGATACAGCCAATTTTTGCTTATTTGTTAGTTGCATGGTTTTGTAACACACGGATTTTGAGGCATTCTATCATTCTATCATTCTATCAATCTATTGACTTAGATTTCTTTCATTAAAAACCGTCCGCTTCTTCTGGTACGTTGTGTGAGTAAGAATGTTCTTCCAGCAGTGGTTTTTTCTACAATTTCATCGTTGATACCTCTGATAGTCAGCAATTCCAATCCGTCGTTATAGGTCACTTTGAAGTCATTTCCCAGCTCATCTAATGCTCCGGCCAGGTAGCGGGAATTATCTACACACACCGAGATGCTAATAGCGGAACTTTGAATCATAGCCACTTTGAGCCTGTGTTTGTTCATTACGGCAAAAGCTTTAGACAGACTTTCTTCAAGTACAAACGAGAAATTGCGCGGACGAATGGTGACCAACACCTGATTCTTTCGCAAAATGAGTATGGGTACTTCAATTGGTTTTTCGGTAGAAGCTTTGATTACTGATCCAGCCTCCGTGGGGCTGCCAAAAGGACGCACAAAGAGAGGAATATGCTTGTTTTCGAGTGGTTTAATTGTTTTGGGATGAATGATTTGCGCTCCGCTATAAGCCAGTTCTACTGCATCCAGGTAAGTAAGTTCAGGTATATATACCGTGTTTTCAAAAATGCGTGGGTCTGCATTCAGAATGCCGGGAACATCTTTCCATATTGTCACACTTTCGGCATTGAGCAGGTTGCCTACTACAGCTGCGGAGTAATCGGAGCCTTCGCGCCCTAATGTTGTAGGGTCTCCTTTAATATTAGCACCGATAAATCCTTGTCCAATGTAAATACGGTTTTTACTGAAATCAGCTGCTTTTGTTAGTCTTATCTGCGATTCGTCCATGCGCACATTGGCTTCGCGGTAGTTACTGTCTGTTACAATCAGTTGGCGTAAATCAAGCCAGGCATTATTAATGCCCGATTCGGCAAGAAAAACAGATACAATTTTAGTCGAGATAACTTCACCGTACGATACCAGGCGGTCATACCATCGATCATAGTCGTCGCCAACTCCGTTGGTAATATAATGTCTCAGTTCATCAAAGTGTGGTTTGACGGCGGCTTTACCGGTTTCCGGATGGGCGAATAGTTCGGTAATAATATCGTGGTGATAAGTTTCAACTTCAGTTAATTTATCCAGCGAAGCCTGATGATCGGCTTTCATAAAACAATCAAGCACTATTTCCATGGCATTGGTGGTTTTTCCCATGGCCGAAACCACTATGAAAAGCTGGTCATTTACTCCCGAAACAATATGAGCGATATTGCGGATTCCTTCTGCTGAGCGCACCGATGCGCCACCAAACTTATATACTTTCATCTTTTACTGTGAATTTATATTGATTTTATACGGGCGGCAAAAATACAAAAAAATACTAACATGTGAGATTGATGTGCGGATATTGTGATGCGTCGATTTGTTATAACTGGTCAATGATTTTAACGCAAATCAGTTTGTCGTATCGCTCACCCCAGGGACGATGATACACGTATATGGTGTATTCGTTGTTTGTTTGCCAGTAACTGCCTTCTACACGTTCGGCAGATCCTTTTCGCTGGCCTTTAGGTACAAACCAATACTGATAATTATAACCGCCTTGTTTTAATAAAATAGCTTGGTTATAGCTTTCAGAATCGTTGTCATATTTCATTCTTACAGCATCATTCAGTTGATTGTAATTAAACTCGCCTCCCAGATAGAGTTGCCCATTAAGGAAGGGTTGTTTTGTAGGTAAATTAAAATGTACCGTCATGTAATCGGCTTCGGTATTATCATCCTGCCCTTCCTGCATATTTATTACAAACTTTCCGTTTACATCTTTTTCTGACGAATAAAATCTTGAAGTTCGAATTTTATCCTTGACAAGGAAAGCGTCGTAATGCGGTTGAATGTATTTAATAAAATCAACTCCTTCACCGGCTGCGTAAACCGACGATATATCAAACCGGTGATACTCATTTCCTCCTTCAAAAATTAAAGCTCCGTTGTTGATGTAGCTCAATTTTGAACCGGATAAATAGGTGGGTTTTATGTCTGTGACTTGATTGTCAATTCGATTGTTTTGTCTGACAACAACTTTTATTTCCGATCCGGGATCACGTACAGAATACCCGTTTAGTAAAACATCAAAATCCAGTTGTTGCGACTTTCCTGAAAGTTCCGAGTCTGTATTTCCCCTTATCGTGGCTGTTACTACTATACGAGGTTCAACTACTGAAAAGCAGACCTGAGCAATGGGTTTGTCGGCCTGATTATCTTCGTATATGATCACAACATAATTACCGGATATTTTAAAATTTAAATCGTTGTTGGGTAACTGAAAAGTATAGTGAGTATACAAATACGTGGTGTTGATTGATGTGAGATAATCTGTAATATTGCCGGTAGTAAATCCATTCAGGTATTCATTGGTGTTGATGGTTGACGGAGTCCAGTCGGCATTGCAGTGTAACACTTTATAGCTGAATGAATGAGATTCGTGAGACATTTCGTCAAAGCTGATTTGTAATATATCCGAACTGTTTAGCTTCATAATAGGCAAGCCCATTTTTTCGCCAGTCAACCCAACTTGCAACGTTTTTATGTTCGGATAAAATATCTGGGTGCGATAAGCTGTTTGAGCTCCGGCAATAAGACTCAGGATAAGAAAACAAAATAGCATCGTTTTTTTCATACAGCTTATTGGTAAATGATTTTATAACTCTTTTCTGCTACAAAAATAAAGAAATTAAAGGAAACAACAGAATATGAATGAAATATATTGATAAATAAGAGCTTTGTTTCTAAAAATCGCGAATGATAAAAATCTGATAAATCCGACTTCTTATTATGCTGCTATTGCTGAATTTTCCCTACATTTGTAGAAAGAATAAACTACAATATCATGCCTCCTTTAGCTGAACGACTTCGCCCCCAAACGCTCGATAATTATATCGGACAAAAACATTTGGTAGGAGAAAATGCCATTTTGAGAAAGATGATTGAGTCCGGTCATGTGGCATCTTTCATTTTGTGGGGTCCTCCGGGTGTGGGTAAAACTACTTTGGCTCGGATTATAGCTAATAAGCTCGACCGTCCTTTTTATACTCTCAGTGCGGTAACTTCGGGAGTAAAAGATGTACGTGAGGTAATTGAAAAAGCGAAAGCTAATCGTTTTTTTTCGCAGGCTAATCCGATTCTTTTTATTGATGAAATTCACCGTTTCAGTAAATCTCAGCAGGACTCTTTGCTTGGAGCAGTGGAAAACGGAACGGTAACACTCATCGGAGCCACAACCGAAAATCCGTCATTCGAAGTCATTACACCATTGCTTTCGCGCTGTCAGGTGTATGTGCTAAAATCGTTGGAAAAAGAAGACTTACTTGAACTGGCACAACATGCATTATCAACTGATATTGAGTTGAAAAGCCGGGAGATTGTACTCGAAGAAACTGAGGCGCTGCTGAGGTTTTCCGGTGGCGATGCGCGTAAACTACTGAATATTCTTGAACTTGTAGTAAATGCCGAAGAATCGGGGAAAGTAATTTTTACCAACGAAACTGTTACAGAGCGTTTGCAGCAGAACCCATCGGCCTACGACAAGGATGGCGAAATGCATTATGATATTATTTCAGCGTTCATCAAATCTATCCGGGGCAGTGATCCCGATGCGGCTGTTTATTGGTTGGCACGCATGGTAGCAGGTGGCGAGGATCCTAAGTTTATTGCTCGCAGATTGGTTATTTCTGCAGCTGAAGATATCGGATTGGCAAATCCTAATGCTTTGCTGATTGCTAATGCCTGTTTTGATGCGTTGCAGAAAATTGGATGGCCGGAAGGACGTATTATTCTGGCTGAAGCAACAGTTTATCTTGCTTCGTCGCCCAAAAGTAATTCGGCTTATCTTGCCATTGATGATGCGTTGGCGCTGGTAGAGCGAACCGGAAATCTGCCTGTTCCTCTGCATTTGCGTAATTCCCCTACGAAACTGATGAAAGAATTGAACTACGGTAAAGAATACAAATATTCGCATGATTTCCCGAATCATTTTGTAGAACAACAATTTTTACCCGACGAACTGGCGAAGGAGCGTATCTGGAATATCCAAAATAATCCGGCAGAAAGTAAACTCGGTGAGTGGTTGAAATTTTTGTGGAAAGGGAGGTATTGATATACCTCCCTTTCTTTTTAAAAAAACTAATACCTAAAATACAATAATAATCAGTTAACCATAATTAATCAATGAAAAATGTAGAAATAATTAGTCAATAATAAATGTAGAAATAGATCTTTGAGGTAGGGTGGATTTAATTGACTGACCATTCAGCCACACCAGAAATGTTTCGCCTTTATCTGTCTTATTCATTACCACTACTACAATTTTTCCATCTGGGTTTTGAAAAGCGGTAGTAATCAGATAACTTTTACTGGAAGATGCCGAAATTCTTCTGGCTCCGGGTTTTATGAATTTTGAAAAGTGACCAATGTAATAAAACTCGCTATTAAAAATTAATTCGTCGGTTTTTGTATTGTAGTGAACTGGTGCAAAACAAAAGTTTTGTACATGATTAGGTCCACCTTGTTCATCTAATAATATATTCCAATCAGTCCAGCCTACTATACCATTATTGAAATCATTTATCATCGACTCACCATAATGTTCTCCCATATTCCAATCATTGATTTTGGCTAAATCAAAATTGCCAATACAGCCTTCAGTAAAAATGAGATGTTTATCGGGGAATGCTTCGTTTACACGTTGTACATTTTCAAACTGCTGTTTGCCGCCACTCCAGTCTTCGTACCAATGAAAACCAACTCCCCAAATGTATTTGGCAGCTTCTTTGTCGGCGTAGGTATCATTAGCTCGTTGTACCATCACATCGCGATTATGATCCCAAACAATGAGTTTCTTGGCTTCCATGCCGGATTTATGCAATGTTGGTCCCAAAAAGTTTTTGACAAAATCTTTTTCTTCAATAGCAGTAAAAATGCATGATTCCCAGGTTTGCTTAGCCATTGGTTCGTTTTGTACCGATATACCCCAAACAGGAATCTTATTTTTCTCATATTCTTGGATAAACCGAACAAAATAATTGGCCCAGGACTGGTTATATTTTGGCAGTAATTTTCCACCATGCAGCATGTCATTGTTGTCTTTCATCCAAGCCGGTGGGCTCCATGGACTTGCATACAATGTTAGTTTGCCTCCAGCTGCAGCTATTGCTTGCTTGATAAACGGAATTTTATATTTCAGGTCATGACTAACATTGAATGTTTTCAGAGCTGCATCTCCATCTTTAACGTAGGTATAACTATCGCTGGAGAAATCGCAACTGTTGATGTTTGTCCGGGCAAGGGTATAACCAATACCATCAATTGGGCTATAATATGCTTTCAAAAATGCTTTTTGTTTTTCAACGGGCATTTTTGCAAAGGTTTCGGCAGATGCATCGGTCAGAGCTCCTCCAATCCCTAAAATGGTTTGAAATTTCTTATGCTGATTTACAAAAATACTGATCTCGGCTTCTGCAGGTTGTTTGCTAGCTTCAAACTTTAAGTCTCCAACGTACGTCAATCGCTGATTCTCTGTTTCGGAAGTAGTGTATTGTTTGGCTATTTTGCCTGAAGTAATTTGTGCATTTATAGATAAGCTACCGCATAGTAAGGCAGCCGTTAGAAAGTAACTGTATTTTTTCATCTTATTATATTATTTTTTACCCTTAAGAAATATAGTTATGTGTGAGTTGATGTTAATCTGGATTAATATCTTAGTTGCTTTGTAGATAGTAGCTCTTGGAAAAGGGAATATTTATGTTTTTTTCCATAGAAATGATACTACCGAATTAGCAGGACATGAATAATTAAAGAAGTTCGTTCCATCACTAATTGTAACTACTTGTACAACACTATTTGAATTGGAGAGAACAACTGAATATGAACCATCGGGATTGACAAATGCGGCACTGGTTATTCCGCTTAATGAAATTCCATTAACTGTTCCGATTCTTATGGCACCGGGTTTTACCACTGCTGAAAGTTGACCAATGATAAAGTAATGTGAGTTTTTTGTGATGGTTTTGTAATCGGAGGTGCTTATGTCAACTGCACCATAGCAAGACTGACACCCTCCGTTTCGATTAGGCCCTTTGTCTGTATTCAGCATCAAGTTCCAAATAATTACACCAGTGCACCAGTTATTTACAGTACCTAACGAAATTTCGTTCATGTCATCTATTAATCGGGCTTTCAGACTACGCCCATTATTCCATTCTCCAATGGATGCCTCAGTAAATAACAGGCCTTTGTCACTTTTATCGTGTACATTTAGTAAGGCACTTTTGTTCCCAAGATAATTGTGAAACGCTGCACCAGCTATGTATGAAGCTGCTTTGGCGTCATTATATATATTAAGAGGATAAGTGTATTCGTCGTAATTGTGATCATACGCATATATATTTGTATTAAGCCCCACTTCCAATAATTTAGGGCCTAATGCGTCTCGTATAAATGTTTGTTCTTCTGACCAAAACATGAGTGTAGATGCTGAATTTCCACCATTTAACGGCTCGTTTTGAGGGGTGACGGCAAAGATGTTAATACCATTTAGCTGAAATGCCTGAATCCATTTTACAAAATAGGTAGCATAGTCTTGAAAATATTTTGTAGCTACGTGTCCACTGGTCCATGAATTGTAAGGTACACTTCCACTGGGTTCGGTTACTTTCATCCAGCGGGGAGCTGTCCATGGTGCAGCCATTATTTTCAGATTGGGATTAATAGCTAATATTTCTTTTAATACTGGAATTACATAATTGGTTTCTTCGTTTGTTAGACCGAAATTCTCAATTCCAGCTTTGTCGCAGCAAGTATATTCACTCAAAGAAAAATCGGAACAACCAATTGCTACACGAATATAGCTAAAACCATATCCCTCTGTTGTTGAAAATGTTTGCTTTAAGAATTTAGCTCTGTCTGTATCAGTCATTCTCAGTAAATTATAACAAGTCGATCCGGTGATTGCTCCGCCGAATCCATCCATAGTTTGATAACGCGTTAAGGTATCAAGTAGAATTCGATTGGTAGCGGAGCTTGCTTGTCCGGGCTTGAGTGTAACTGATGATTTTGTGAGTTCGTACGCTCTATCTGATGATGTAACATATACTGTTGCAGCTGGTTGATTGCTTGCAATGGTATCAGTTGGGGTTTTAGTATTGTTCACAATAACCGATTCTGTACTACATGAAACGATCGCAAATGAACTGAAATAGATATAGAAAAATAACGTTTTTTTATTCATTTCGATGAAATTATTTTTGGAATACACGTACATAATCAATTTCATAAGTCAGGGGCAATGCTGATTCATCAATGCCCAGATACCCACCCCAGTTTCCACCCCAGGCAAGGTTTAGTTTGAGATAGAATGGAGCATTAAATGGCCATGTGTTTTTATTTCCGGCACCATCATTGTTGAACGTAAAATAATTTACGCCATCAATATATCCTTTGATAAAATCGGCAGTCCATTCTACAGCATATACATGAAATTCACTTTCAGCATTAGCGACAGCTTTTCTTGACGTTTTTTGCGTGTTTATCGTCGAATTGTAGGATGCACAGTGTATTGTTGCGGAAACTAAATTAGGTTCTGCACCAATTTCTTCCATAATATCAATTTCGCCATCGGCAGGCCATGATTTGAAATTTTTAGGTAACATCCAGAATGCAGGCCAGGTTCCTTTGCCTTTTGGTAATTTTAGCCGGGCTTCGAAATATCCATAAGTCCATGAAGTATTAGTATTCATGCGAATGGAATAAACAGTGCTATTAATCTTTCTACCATAAATTTTCAAGCTCCCGTCCGATACATAAGCTAACGTATCAGTACCAATTTTACCGGTCACATAGTTCTCCAATTCATTGTTTCCCCAGCCGCTGGCTCCAGTTTCATACCACCAATCGGTAGTGGATGGCATAGTGGATTTTGGCGTGTTGAATTCGTCGTGCCACATGAGGGTATATCCTGAAGGTACTGTTATATTCACATTGGTTGTTCCTTCGTTACAGCCTTGCTGTACTGTCATGGTCTGATTGTATTCACCAATTTTGAATGTGATTGTTGCTGTTCGGCTTGAACTTCCAGAATTTTCATCAACTGCTATATTTATCGTTGAATTTCCGGTTATTCCAGTTAATGTTGAGAGTTTGCACCATGATTGATCCGAGTTTGCAGTCCAACTTTCTGTAGCAGTTATATTCAGGGGCTTTGTCGTAGTTTTGTACCCGAAGATCATATTTGAAACATCTACACTAATATTCGGAGACGGCTTTTGAGTGATTTTCAGAATTTTTGAATAGGAGTTTCTTTTCAGTGTGAGGAAAGCAATTCTTTTATCTTGAGTTTCATTTTTTGTAACGTGAACATTTAAAGTAGTTGTGCCGGATACACTGCCTGATGGACTAAAAGTACACCATGACTGATTTGAGGAAGCGCCCCACTCATCATTGGCTGTAACTACGACATTTTGACCACTATCTGAATAATCGTAAGTCAACGAATCTGAACTCAATGTTATATTAGTTTTAGTCGTCGCGGGTATATCATTTCCACTGGAACAAGAAATAACTAACAATAATGTGAAACAATATAACCAATTTGATATTTTCATGCTTTTTGATATTTATATTTATCGTTCAAAATAAACAGATATTTTCCCTGATTCTAATAGATTACGCTAATGAATTTATAAATTATAATGTGTGATATTATTCAATAAAAATTAAATAATAATCCGGAGAGAGTTTTTTCTCTCCGGATTAAATTTTTATTAAAACGTTTAGTTTTTACGTACAAATCGGTATCTCCACGAAATTCCTGATCCCAGAGAGACAAACTCAAGCATATTAGATGTCATCTTAGTAATTAAATACTTAGGATTGTTATAAACATCTTCAGAAGGTATGTAAGAAACATATGTCTTAGCAGGGAATTGCAAATAATATTTTGAACCATCATTTGTAACTGTGTAAGTTGTGATTTGTTTGCTTACTGGCTCTTGAAAATCTGTAGATCCATCGCCGGAATAATGCAGTTTGGCAGGATCCATAAAAGTATAAGTTCCCCAGTTACAATAGATTGTTCCTCCAGTGCCTGGATCAAATGTATAGTTTCCTTTTGCATCAAAGCTCAATATATCATCGTAGAGTCCAAATCCGGCTTTTCCTTCTGCCGGACAACTCCACCAGCCAGTTGCATTTTCAGGTTTATCTCCACAGCCAAAGTGTCCATCTGTGGTTTCATCCCACTTCCAGTTTCCGGGAAGGGCTGCTGCGTACTGACTGCCTAAAAGTTCTGCATCTGCGCCAGAGTCAAAGAGAGCTTTTGATAGAAATTCGTATTTCCATGCGATTGAACCATCGAAGCTAACCATACTTATTTTGTCTTTGGTAAGAGCAATGATTTTAAACTTCGGGGTGTTGTAGGTATAACTGTTTGGAATATAACCAACCATCGTCCCAGCCGGGAAGGTTATGTATAAATCATTACCTTCATATTCTAAACTCCATGTAGCATTTTGCAAAGCCACAGTGGCCTGATAATCCTGACCATCGTTTGTGTTAAATGCATTGAATGGATTAAATTTACAACCAGAGTTTACATAAATAGTTTTACCACTACCCGGATCGTAAGTGTATGAACCTGAGATTCCTATTTTATTATAACCAAAAGTAAAAATATCGTCATACATACCGAATCCGGCTTTTCCATTAGCACCACAGCTCCACCAGCTAGTTGGGCTTGTATAGCTTGGTCCGCAACCAAAATGGCCATCAGCCCTTGAGTTCCAAACCCACTGTTTTGAGTTTGCCCCTGTACCGCCACAAAGATTTGTTATTATGTCTTTATCAACCAATGTGTTATTGATAGTGTAAGTCACCGTAACAGCACCGTCGCTGATACCGTATTTATTTGAAACTTTTGCTTGAACAGTGTAAGTGCCGGCTAGACGAACGGTCTTTTGATATTCGTTTGTGTTGGAAGTAGTTCCATCTTCGAAAATCCACACAGGCATAATTTCTTTGCTGTCAATTTTCAGAGTTACTAAATTGGTTGTTTGATCAACAGTAGCTTTTATTAAGCTTTTATATTCACTTATGGATGGTGTCTTAGTTTGATCAGCACTTCCATAATCGTTTTCAGTACAGGAAAACAGCGTTATCGAAAACAGAATACTGCCTAATATTCTAAATAATATTTTGTTCATAATCATTTATACTTAACTTGATTAATAATTATTCTGAGTTAATGTTCCTTGAGCAGCATCAATTTCGCCCTGTGGAATTGGTAAGTATTTTTTACTTTCGGTCCAGTTTGCTGAACGTGTGGTAGTTGAGCCTGCTACAAGAATTGTTGCTGCTTTTCCGCTGCGTACTAAATCCCAATAGCGTTTTCCTTCGCCAACAAATTCTTTGTGTCGTTCATTCAGGATATTATCGACAGATACAGTTACCGAGGCTAAACCTGCCCGAATGCGAACTTTATCCAAATAACCTTGAGCTTCTGTGTTAGAACCTCCAGTAGCTAAAAGCAATTCTGCTGCATTTAGTAAAGTTTCGGAATAACGGTATAGACGAACATTGTTATTATAATTCATGTCACCACTACCGGTACAACCGCTATTTCCATCAAGACGAGGAAGGTATTTTCTCATAAAGTACCCGGTGTCTTCGTATCGTGGAGAATAAGTAGCTCCATTGGTAGCACTGTAGGCGGCAAAATTCAATATGCTGGCATCGCGACGTTTATCGTTACTATCAAACATTTTGTAAGCACTAGCGCACACCGGTTCGAAGCCCCAGCCACCGTTAAACTCTGGACTTCCACTGAGCCCATTAATTCCAATAAACTTAGGATATACCGATCCACCTGTGGCTATAGGAGCATCCCAAGCACGTCCACCATTTTTAGCCGTATAGTTAATTTCGAAGATCGATTCTTTACACCATTCTCCGGTACTTTCCCATAAACTGGCATAATCAGAAACCAAATCATATTTGGTTGAGCCGATAATATCTTTCATGTATTTCAAAGCTGTTGGGTAACGAGTTGCATCCTTTTGATACATAACTACATCGGCATAAAGCATTTCTGCCATTGCTTGAGTCACGTGACCTTCGTTTCCTGCTGTAGATTTCATTGGCAATACGTTAGCATTAATAGAGCTTTCAAGCGAAGCAGCAATTTTATCGTATACTGCATCGTGTCCAATTTGAGGGCTGATATAAGGATACGTCAGGTTTTTTTCGAAATATGGAATGTTACCCCAATATTTCCATAATGTAGTATAGTACCAAGCACGCATTACTGTTGCTTCTGCGGTATATTCTGCTTTTTCTGCTTCAGTCATATCGGCAGCATTGTTTATGTACTGTAAAACAATGTTCGACCGATTTATACCTGAGTAGCATATTGACCAGGTCTGATTACAAACTGATGTTGGTAGAGCGCTGAAATTTGAAATTTTATGTAAATATAAGCAGTCTGTTTCACCTCCTCCGCCTGCCATTACGTCTTCGCTCATCAAATCAGCTACTAATGGAAGGCTTTCGTAGCTATAGAAATAGTCAAACCATTTCAATGGATCGTATGATGCTACCAGAGCCTCAGTTAAGTGAGTTTTTGAGTTATAGTAACTTCCATCTGCCAATAAAGAGCTGGCAGAATTAACGGTCAAATAATCATTTGTACATGAATTTAGACACAGTGCTGATAAAGCAATACAACTTATAATCGTTAATTTTATCATGTTTCTATTTTTTAAAAGATTAAAAGTTTAAATTTAGTCCGAAAGTATAGGTTCTTGCTTGTGGATAACAACCACGGTCTATACCTATTGAAGTACCTCCTGATGTTCCGATTTCAGGATCAAATCCTTCGTATTTTGTAAATGTAAGCAGGTTCTCAGCAGCTACATAAAGGCGTAAACTACTAATCAAAGCCTTGCGGGTCAGGTTGTGTGGGAATGTGTAACCTATTTGTATGTTTTTTAAACGAAGATATGAACCATCTTTTACGTAGAGGTCTGATGATTGCCAGTTTTTGTTGTCATCGGTCCATGTAAAACGAGGAGTAGTATTCGAAGTTCCTTCACCAGTCCATCTGCCCCACATATAAGCAGGTAAGTTTACATATTGAAGATCTACACGACGTGTTGCATCATAGATGTCATTACCAATCGTTCCCTGAAAAACCATGTTCATGTCAAAGTTTTTATAACTTGCACTGAAGTTGAATCCGTATGTCCAGTCAGGCATTCCTTTACCTATTTTGGTGCGGTCATCATCGTTTATTACACCATCGTTGTTTGTATCTACAAACTTAACATCACCTGCTTGTGCTTTGGGTTGAATAAGATCACCGTTTGCATTTTTGTACGCATTTACTTCTGCTGCATTTTGGAAAATACCAGCAGTTTTATAACCGTAGAAAAATGGGAAGCAAATACCGTTTTGAGCTCTCGAAATTGTTCCAACACTTGCATAACTGTCGTAGTTAGCAAATCCGGTTGAGTTTCCTAAATTAATTGTCTTGTTTTGTAAAAAGGATGCATTTGCACCAACACGAAAATTCCAGTTTCCAGTTTTGAAACGGTAAGTTGTTTCAAATTCAAGACCTTTATTCTCCATTGTTCCCACATTACCCCAAGGTTTTGCATCGCCTACATAAGAATTAATAGGCATTTCCATTAACATGCCATTTGTGTTTTTTACATAATAGTCGACTGTGAATGTAAGTGCATTAGCAAACAATGCAAAATCTAATCCTAGGTCGGTTTGCTCAGATTCCTCCCACTTAAGGTCGGGATTGGCTATTCCATTGGGTTTCGTACCATTATTGATAATTGTATTTTCCCCAGCACCAAATGCATAGTTATTTCCGGTACTGGTTAATGCTACATATCTGAATGCTGACATCGTTGAGTTTCCGTTTTTACCCCAAGATACACGAAGCTTTGTGTTGGTTAACCATTCTGGTTTGCGATCATTTATAAATGATTCGTTGGTAATATTCCAACCTAATGAAACAGATGGGAAAGTAGCCCATTTGTTATTTGTTCCAAAATTTGAAGAACCATCGCGACGAACAGTAGCCTGAAGCATATATCGTTCATCAAAGTTGTAACTGATACGTCCAAAGTATGAAGCCATGGTAGCAGGACTGTACGCACTACCACTAACCAACTGCTCACCTTTAGATGCTATGCCTGTTGTAAAATCGATATTAGCCTTGCTTGCATCCTCAGAAATCATTAGATAACGTTGTCCCCATAAATAACGACCAGTTGTTTTTTTTGCCGATTGTCCAAGAACAACACTAAAACTATGTTTGTCGATTTTTTTATCGTATGAAAGGGTGTTCTCAAGCTGCCAAACCCATGAGCGATTCATTGAGCTGTATACATAGCTACGTTCATTGTAGCTGGATTTTCCTAAATAGTAAGGAATGTTGTAGCCGTTATTTTCCCAAAAAGCAATATCGTTCCCAAAAGAGGATTTAAGCTTCAGGTTATCGATAAGAGTTAGCTCGGCAGAGAAGTTAGCAACAAATTTATTCGATGAACCAATAGAGCCGGGAATTGATAATTGACCAATTGGATTCGTAATTTCATTGAACGAATCACCAGCCATGTTTAATAGTTTTTTATTTCTGTAATCACTGACAGGAATTTTGACAGAAGCATTACCAAGTATATTGTTCACGTTCTTTATTTCAGCATCTGTGTCAGCGTATACATCCATTAATGGGGTCATAACCAAAGCGCTACCCAGTGGTGAACCATACTCAGAGTTGGTGCTAATACCTGTTGATTTAATGTTGGCGAATGAAATGTTTTGAGTGAAAACTAATTTGTTTAGAAAGTTACGTTCTTTTGTATCTAACAGAACATAATCTGTGTTGGAACGCAGTGTGTAACGTTTGTAGTTCGAACGATTGAAGTTTCCACCAACAATTCCGTCTTGTGAATAGTATCCTCCTGATATGTAGTAGCTTATTTTGTCATTTCCACCACTAATGCTTAGTTGGTGTTGTTCTTTTGGAGCATTGGAGTTTAATACTTCGTTTTGCCAGTTTGTACCTGTTCCAAAAGAATATGGGTCAGAATACATGGCACCTTTCCCTGCAGCAATCGAAGCTTCATTCATCATGATGGCATATTGAGTTCCATTAAGTACCGAACGTTGTTTCCATGCATTTTGCACGCCATAAGAGTAATCATAGGACACTCTCATTTTCTCAGACTTACCACTCTTTGTTGTTACTAATACAACACCATTGGCAGCACGTGCTCCATAAATTGCACCCGAAGCGGCATCTTTTAGCACTTCGACAGATTGAATATCTCTTGGATTTAGATAATCAATTCCACCATCGATGGGCATACCATCAACAATATAAAGTGGATCGGAATTATTAATAGTACCTATACCACGAATGCGAATTTGTGAACCGGCTCCAGGCTGTCCTGATGCTGTAGTAACTGTTACTCCGGAGGTAATTCCTTTAAGAGCATCATCAATTCGAACAGGCGCTACCCTGTTAAGATCTTCTGAAGTTACTCTTGAAATAGATGCTGTTACTACACTCTTTTTCTGAGTTCCATATCCTACAACTATTACTTCGTCAAGACTTCGTGAGTCTTCGGATAGTACAATTTTCAAATTTGTTTGTCGACCTACTTTTATTTTCTGTTTAGTATATCCAATGTATGAAATTACTAAAACAGAATTTTCTGATGGAACATTGATTGTGAAATGTCCATCGTTGTCAGTCGTAGTACCAATAGTAGTTCCTTCTACCAAGACACCTACGCCGGTTAGCGCAGTACCTGTTTTCTCGTCTGTAATAGTACCTTTTATAGGTGTTGCTGCAGATACTGATGCTGTACTTAATATCAGCAAGGTAGCTGTACAAATCAAACTAATAAATAGTTTGTTTAGATGCAAATTTAGGCTTTTACATCTTTGGCGTGATTTTTTGTTCATAGATTTAATTTAATAATAAAACAATAATTTTTTAATTGTCAATTTATTTCTTTCGAATAGATATTCTTATTTAAGAGGAGTTATTCATGATTTTTGATTTCCATGATTTTATATTTACAATGCTAATTTGAAATTTGCTTTTAAACTAGCATCGGAAGAACTTCCAACGAACAGTTCATAATCACCGTCCTCGTTGATATACTCAATTTCGTTATTGAAAAATTTCAAATCTTCCAGAGTAAGGGTGAAAGTAATCTGTTTGGTTTCTCCTTTTTTCAACATGACTTTTTGAAAACCTTTCAGTTCTTTCACTGGGCGAACCACACATCCGAACAAATCGCGAACATACAATTGCACAACTTCTTCTCCATCATAATTGCCGGAATTAGTAAGATCTACTGTCACCATCAGTTTATTGTTCTGATTTGATAATTCATTTGATGATAATCTCAGGTTATTGATATCGAATCTTGTATAACTAAGTCCGTAACCAAATGGGTATCGTGGGCTATTTTGTAAATCGATATAAGCTGAAACGTAGTTTTTGTCATTTTCATCTTTAGCTGGTCTACCCGTGCTATAGTGGTTATAGTATACCGGAATTTGACCTTCGGTTCGAGGAAATGACATGGGTAGTTTAGCCGCAGGGTTATAATCGCCAAACAGTACATCGGCAATAGAATTACCGGCTTCGGTGCCTAGCCACCATGTATATAAAATTGAAGGTATGTTATCGGCAGCCCAATTAAAGATTAATGGACGACCTGCATTAATTAATAATACAATAGGCTTTCCGGTTTTGTGAATTTCTTTGAGTAATTCTTCTTGTACACCGGGTAGATGTAAGTTACTTCTACTTTTGGCTTCGCCACTCATATTTGCGGCCTCACCTAACGATATGATAACTACATCTGCCGACTTAGCAGTTGCTATGGCTTCTTCAAAACCTGATTTTTCATTATCATTTATATTACAACCTTGAGAGTATAGTATCTCGGTGTTTTTATCAAGTTTATTTTTAATGCCCTGATATTGTGATACGATTCTGGAACTATCATCGGGAAACGCAACTGACCAAAAACCATGATTGGCAATTGTAGCTTTAAATAGTGGCCCAATCAAGGCCACTTTTTTAGTTTGTTTGGAAAGTGGAAGTAATGGTTTTCCAGCGCTAAGATTGTCGTTTTTCAGCAGTACAATACTTTTTTTTCCAACTTCACGAGCCAATTCTCTGTTAGCTAAATTGTTATTTTGCTGGTTTTCTCTTTCCTGATTGCAAAAGCGGAATGGATCCTCGAACAAGCCAAGTTCAAATTTCTTTATTAAAATTCTTTTTACAGCTTCATTGATTAGCTTGATATTTACTTTTTTATCGAGAACTAATTGTTTTAAATTTTCCTTATAGCATCTACTTTCCATATCCATATCCGAACCGGCGATTATTGCTTTCATAGCTGCGTCATAGCTGTTTTTTGCATATCCATGTGCAACCATTTCGCCAATGCTGCCCCAGTCACTAACTACAAAACCCTGATAGTTCCAATCTTTTTTCAAAATGTTGCGCTGAATATACTTATTGGCTGTAGCAGGTATTCCATTTATATCGTTGAATGAATTCATGAATGTAGCTACATTAGCTTCAGCTGCAGCTTTGAAGGGTGGGAGATACGTTTCATTCAATTGCCTCAAACTCATATCCACAGAGTTGTAATCTCGTCCACCAACACCAGCTCCATACGCAGCAAAGTGTTTAGCACAAGCCATTACAGCATCCACATTGCCCAACCCATTCCCCTGAAAACCTTTTACACGGGCTTTAGCCACTAAACAACTCAGGTACGTGTCTTCACCTGCACCTTCCATAACACGTCCCCAACGAGGATCACGTGATATATCGACCATTGGAGCAAAGGTCCAGTGAATGCCATAAGCTGCTGCTTCGGTGGCAGCTGCGTGAGCTGTTTTTTCCATTAATTCTAAGTCCCAGGTTGCAGTTTCACCCAATGGGATAGGGAAAGTAGTTCTAAAACCATGAATTACATCCAATCCAAATATCAACGGAATTTTTAATCGGGATTGCAAAGCTAGTTTTTGTAGTTTTCGCGTTTCTTCAACACCAACCACGTTCAACATAGAACCAACCTTACCTTGACGTATTTGATTAGCTTTATCTCCATCAGCAGTTATTTTACCGGTTGCATTTCTATCGCTTGTGTATTGGTTTAACTGTCCTATTTTTTCATCAAGTGTCATTTGACGAATAAGTAAGTCAGCCTGTGTTGCTGGATTTGACTTTGATTGCCCTAAGATAGTAAGGCAGATAAGAGGAAGGAAGAGTAATAATATGTGTTTTTTCATATAGTAATTTGTTATTGTTTAAATCATGTGAACTCAATTTCTAAATCTAGTTTTAAATACTAGCAGATAGAAATTGTTTGTCCAGTACAATTTATAACATTTTCAATCTTAATTTAAGGGCTTTGTTTTAAATTAGTGTCATAATAACAATAACTTTGACTCTGCAAATATAAAATCTATTATTTCAATAAACAAGTAAACAGAGTGTTTTTTCTACACTAAGTATCACATTTAACTTGGACTAAAAATAAAGCCTTGCCAAATAATTGTATGGCAAGGCTTTATAGAAATGTAAAATATAAGAATTTATGGGGCCATTCCCAGAGCCTTTATGTAGTTTTCATTTTTTTTGCAATTTTCAATTTTCATATTCGTTATTAATGTATTCATTGCTTCAAGAACATCTGACTGGATTGGTCGGGAATTTCTTATTTTCTCAAAGCTACCTCGGTCTTTTTTAGCATATTCTATAATTAATTTCCATTTGTCAGGTGTAATTATCCTTACAATTCCACTTTTGTTCTCTAGTTTTTTGTATGGCCAAAAATGCCAGCCGATATTATTCCTTTCCAATAATTTACGAAAGGAACTAATCCATTCATCATTATTCTCACCAGTTTCTCCCATATAAAGTGGTAGGTTTACTTTTTTTCTAAAATCCAGAAAGTCTTGAATACTGGATTGTATAGTGTCGCTCCAATATCGGTGACAGGTATACATCATTTTATTATCAACATGCCAATCAGAGAAAACCTCAAAGTTACTATCCCATTGTGCGCCACCAAGCATTACTATGTGGTTCTTGTCATATTTTCTTATAGCATTGATTGCCATTTTATATACAGGTTCTAATTTTTTGTTTATTTCATTCTTGTTTTCAAAATAATGTGCGATAGGTTCATTAAGCAAGTCGTATCCAATGATACAAGTTTCGTTTTTGTAATGTTTTGCAATGCGCGACCAAATTGAACAATACAGAGCCTGATCATTTTTATTTTCAAACAACCAAGGATAACCATAACTGTCATCTATGTTGTCGCCGGTTTGACCTCCCGGTGCATCGTGCATATCTAGGATTACATATAATCCTTCCATTTTACACCAACTTAGCACTCTGTCGAGCAATTCAAATCCTCTATTGGGATTGTTGTATCCCATATAATCTTCAGCTGTGAATAGTTTATAATGAAAAGGAATACGAATAGAGTTCATACCTGTTTTTTTAATGTAAGCTATGTCTTGTCGGGAGATATAAGCCTCCTGAAATTGCTTCCAAAAACTATTTGTACGATCGGCTCCAACGAGCTCTTTTAATGTCTGGTCTATTAATCTATAGGAATTGACATTGTCGAGAAGGAACATATATCCTTCAGGATTAAGCCAGTTACCCAAGTTAGTCCCTTTTATCTGAAAATTTGTTCCATTCGGAGCTATAATATTTTGTCCGGAAATATTAAAAAAACGACTGTTGTTTTTTTTAGCTGCAATCCCATAAAATTGTATCAGCAAACACAATATCAAAATAAGATATTTCTTTAAATAGTATTTCTTTTTCATCCGCTTTGTGATTTTTAAATTATCGTGACTTTGATTATAACTAAATTGCAAATATAGAATGAAATGTTGCATTCTCCAAGCTTGATAGTGTCTAATATACACAAAGATTGTGTTTTATTTCTAACTTTGTTCATAGCTCTTTGATAATCAATTTACAACAGAAACAGTTAATAAATAAAAAAAACAACATTTATAGCTCAATATTATTAGATAGTGTATTATTTACAATATCTTTGTACTCGAATAAAAAAGGACTGTAATTTATTATTTAAATCAAAGTCTTCTTCTTTTTTTGAATAAAATCACGAAATTATAATTATTTACACAATGACTATTGAATCAGAATCAAATCCAAATCGAATAAGTCAAGAAGCATTTGAACGAGAGTTTTTGCCGACTCTATCCGTCGATTGTGCAATTTTTGGTTACGATGATAATAATTTACGCGTGTTGGTACGAAGAGAATATATTCCGTTGGATGGCGATGTGCATTTAGAGTGGAAACTTCCGGGAAATCATGTGAAACGTACTGAAACAATATACGATACAGCTGCGCGTATTCTCAAGGAACAAACGGGACTTGAAAATATCTATGTAAAACAGTTTTCAGTTTTCAGTGATCCTGAAAGGCTTAAGCGAAATTTAGTTGATTATGAGTGGGTTCGCCCTCGAATTGTGGATGATAGAGTTGTTACTGTTGGTTTTTATTCACTATTGAATATGAATGACATTGATAACAGCATGCTTATTGAGGATGCCAATTGGATGAATGCTTATGAAGTAGAACGCCTAATGTTCGATCACAACGAAATTTTTGAGGAAGCATTTAAGAAGCTGAGAAACGACTTATTGCACGACCCATTAGTGTTTGAATTACTTCCGGAAAAATTTACGCTCACTCAGATGCAGAAATTGTATGAAACTATTTTCAATACGAACTACGATAAACGAAATTATCGTCGAAAAATCAATAAAATGGAATACCTTATTCCGTTAGATGAGTTTCAAACAGGCGTATCACACAAACCTGCTCGATTATATAGCTTTAATCGTGATATTTACGAAGAA
>Ga0302211_10000099_pt1 | contig 37511 bp, 27 predicted proteins | sample II_Fen_E3_3_FD_200234 | JGI IMG/M metagenome (GOLD analysis project Ga0302211, IMG submission 200234) | Peat permafrost microbial communities from Stordalen Mire near Abisko, Sweden - II_Fen_E3_3 | ecosystem: Environmental > Terrestrial > Soil > Wetlands > Permafrost | place: Sweden: Abisko... | reverse complement strand
CCTGGTTATATCATGTAATGATGATGTGAATTCGAATGAAAACAACCGTATTGATATTGCCACAGTTGAAAATCCTACGCTGAGTACAACGTTCAATTTCAGGTTGGATGACGGTAGCTTAATGTACACCAATACTACTGGTTTGTTAAATTACAAACCAGTAGATGGGCAACGTATTATTGCCAACTACACCTTTATTGAAACTTTGGATAAGTCTTTTGAACCAAGTGTAGCCATTTATACAGGAAAAAACGTTAAACTAAACGATGTATATGAAATACTTACGAAAGGAATTTTTAAAATTAAGCCGGCGCAACAAGATAGCATTGGTAACGATCAGATTGAAATAAAAAATATCTGGATTGGTAGCGACTATCTGAATGTAGAATTTGTTTATCTGGGATATAACAAAAAGCATTTTATCAATTTGGTTTCGGATGATTCTAAAACCTATACTGACAATAAAGTTCATCTAGAGTTTAGACACAACGCCAACAGTGATTATCCATCCAATTCTAATTGGGGAATGGTTTCATTCGACTTAAAAACGCTGAAAGCAAACCACAATCCGACAGACTCCGTAAAACTCCTTATTCATACTAAAGAGTACGGAAGTACAATTGATAAAACTTATCCTTTGACCTATAGGTTTGGAGTTCAAATTCCGGCACAGTCAGCCAGAAAGCTTTCGTTACCTTTTAATGCCGATAATAAGATTCAGTAAGTTAGTATTTTGATTTTGCAAAAGTCCATTTTTGAACACAAGAATGGACTTTTTTGTTTTAACCGGGCATAATTCAGCAACAATTAATATAAACAGAAAATATATATCGTTGACGGTGGCTTTTTTCTATCTTTGCAATTCACTTTTTCAAAACAATTCGTTCTAATCATCTTCAAAAATGAAAACTCTTCAACCAATTGCATTGTGGAATTTTTTCCATGAAATAAACCAGATTCCTCGACCATCTAAAAAAGAAGAGCATGTAATTGCTTATCTGAAATCTTTTGGCGAAAAGTACAATTTGACGACAAAAGTAGATGCTGCAGGCAATGTGCTGATATCAAAGCCTGCATCAAAGGGTTTTGAAAACAGAACAACCATTGTTTTACAAGCTCACATGGATATGGTTTGCGAAAAAAACAGTGATATTGAGTTTAATTTCGAGACTGATGCAATACAGGCTTACGTTGATGGTGATTGGGTAAAAGCAAAAGGAACAACCCTTGGTGCTGATAATGGTATTGGCATGTCGATGATGTTAACAGTTTTGTCTGATGATAGCTTGTTGCATCCTGTCATAGAGTGTTTATTTACGGTAGATGAAGAAACTGGCCTGACAGGTGCATTTGCTCTGGAACCAAATTTTCTGACAGGAAAGATCCTGATAAACCTTGATTCGGAGGATGATGGTGAAATATTTGTGGGATGCGCCGGAGGTATTGATACTACAGCAGTTCTTTCATACAAAGCGGATCCAACACCTGAGAATTATTTCGCGTTCACTGTTTCAATTAAAGGACTAAAAGGTGGTCATTCCGGCGATGACATTGACAAGGGATTGGGTAATGCCAACAAAATACTTAACCGTTTTTTGTGGATACTTAATAAACAGATGGATTTACGTCTTTCTAATTTTGATGGTGGAAATCTGCGTAATGCGATTGCAAGGGAAGCGACTGCTACAGCTTGTGTGCCTTTTCATGAGAAGGAGAGAGTGCGTATTCTTTTTAATCATTTCGTCACGGATATTGAAAATGAAAAAAGAAACATAGAGCCGAAAATGCGATTGGAGCTAGAATCCGAGACACTCCCAGAATCGGTTATCGACAAAGAAACATCCAACGCATTGCTCGATGCATTGTATGCTTGTCCGCATGGTGTTATTGCTATGAGTCCTGATATGTCCGATTTGGTAGAGACTTCAACCAATCTGGCTTCGGTAAAGATGCAGGATAACCAAGCGATTTTGATTACCACCAGCCAACGTAGCTCTGTTGAATCATCTAAATATGATATTGCCAATCAGGTAGAGTCGGTATTCTCTCTCTTGGGTGCAACTGTAACGCATGGAGATGGTTATCCTGGCTGGAAACCAAATCTCAACTCCGGCATTTTAGAGGTTGCAAAAAGTAGCTATATTAAACTATTCCATAAAGAACCCAAAATTCGCGCCATTCATGCAGGTTTGGAATGCGGTCTGTTTCTCGAAAAATATCCTTTTTTGGATATGATTTCTATCGGACCACAAATGTATGGTGTTCATTCACCCGATGAACGCCTGAGTATATCATCTACACAAAATTGTTGGAAATGGTTGATTGAGATATTGGCTTCTGCCTAAGGGCATTAATGAATAGAAACCTTAATTAATGTTAGAAGTTTGTCTGAACTTTAAATTGTATTAGATTTTGTTGTACTTTTGCATACCAAGCGTTCAGTATTTTTTAATTTTTATGAATGACACAAGAGAATATATAATAGATAAGGCATTTAGTCTGTTTTTGAAAGATAGCTACGTGGCAGTATCCATAAGCGACATAAGTGAGTCTATCGGGTTTACTAAGGGAGCTCTATATCATCATTTTAAGAGCAAAGAAGAATTATTTAAAGCTGTTATAGATAAACATTTCATTCTATATGGAATTGAGTTTGACAATGAGAATGGTACTTTTTTAGAATTTAGCGAAATGTGTTTGTTAAACCTGAAAAAGACACTTCATAATATATTCTCTCAAACTCAGGGGATTGAGATTATAAACTATTTGTCGTTTATTGCGGATAGTTTTAAACATTATCCTGGCTTAGCAGATAGACACATGGCGTTTCTACAAGATGAAACAAATAAGATAAAAGAAATTCTTGTTAAATCAATAGAGAAAAATGAGATTCGCTCAGACATAGACACTCCGTTAATTGCCCAAAGTTATTCCTCCATCATGATGGGTATGGCTTCTCCAATTCTTCAAAATCAATCCATAGAGCAGGTCATAAACAACCTTAAAGGGCAACTCGATCAAATGTATCTGCTGTTAAAGAAAATGTAATGTGTTTTTTGTGAAATAGCACATACTGGTCGTTTAGTATATAAATGCCAAACGTTCAGTATTTATTATTAATAGTTGAATTCGTATTTACAGATATTTTTGATAATGTACAAAAAATTTAAAATATCAATAATATGCATCTTATTGCCAATACTTTTTGGCATAAATACAATGAATGCACAATTATTTCAGGATTCGGTAACGTTAAATCTGATTAAAAGAGATATTGATTGTATTTATAATATGCAGTTCAAGGATACTCAGGATATACTGCTGAAAATCAAGAAGTCGTATCCGGGGCATCCTGTTCTACTTCTTCTCAAAGGAATGCAGACCTACTGGAAAAACTATCCGCTCCTAAATACAAATCCTGCCCACGTTTCATTTGAAGAGGACTTACGCCAATGTATCCGCTTATCGGGGAAGAACAAGATTCCTGCTTATGAGGCGGAATATTTGTTGACTAATCTGTGTGCAAGGGGAATGCTTTTAGAGTACTATAATGTGAATAATCTTACAATGGATGTGATTCCTCTTGTAACTGGTACTTATGGCAATGTTAGACATGCTTTCGGTTTAACCAATTCATGCACAGATTTACAGTATTATACCGGAGTTTACAATTATTATCGGGAAGCTTATCCCAAAGCGAATCCTGGTTATAAGCCGTTGGTCTTTCTTTTGCCATCAGGAAATGAGAAAATAGGATTAAAGGAATTGCATAATGCAGCCATTAATGGAATTGTGCTAAGGGCTGAATCTTATTATTTACTGGCAGGAATTTATATAAACTTTGAAAATAAATATCAGCAAGCTATTTATTATAGTAAAACTCTCAATAAGCTATATCCTGACAATTCAGAATATCTTGCTTTGTACATCAAAAACCTCCTACTTCTGAAACAATACGATGAAGCTGAAAAGCTGATCATTACATCTCAGAAAGAGATTGAAAATAAATACTTTCAGGCTCAACTGAGCATCTTTCAGGGGGTTTTGAAGGAAAAAAAGTATCATGATAATAATTTGTCCGAACAATATTACCAGTCAGGAATCAGCAAATTATCCTCTTTTGGTACATATGGAAATGAATGTATAGCATATGGATATTTTGGCCTGAGCCGTATAAGCGAAATTAAAAAAGATATGAATGCGAGCAAAAACTTTCGTGATAAAGCACTCAAGCTGGCAACTTTCAAGAAAATAAATTTTGACAAATAGCCAATCTGCATGTTTTGATATGTAAACAAATGTGTGGTTAATTAAATAGAAAAAACGGGAATAACACTTGATGTTTCCCACATAATAATATTAAATACAGATAACAAACAAGGTATGAAAAAGACAATTTTATTTACATTTACAGTATTATCGCTTGTGGGATGTAATAACAAAACTAAAGTTGAAAGCCCTGCTGATCCACAAGTGGTTTTGGCCGAAGTGACTAAAGTTAGTGGATCGACAGATCTGCACTACAGTGGTAGTATCGAGGCTTTTCAAACTATTCCTCTGACCTTCCAGTCAACCGGAACGGTGCTTAAAGTTCTGGTCAATGCCGGCGATGTGGTTCATAAAGGACAGCTGTTGGCAACAGTTGACAAAGCAGATGCGCTAAGCATGTATGAAGTAGCTAATGCGAAATACAAACAGGCTAAAGATGCATATAACAGGATGAAAGAAATACACGATAACGGAAGTTTATCCGAAATTAAATGGGTGGAAATGGAATCGACTTTGGAGCAGGCACAGTCATCGGTAGCTATGGCAAAAAATAATCTCAATAAATGTGCTTTATATTCCCCCGATAACGGCATCATTGGCAGCCGCAATATAGAACCGGGTATGTCAGCCTTAGGAAACCCGATTTCGCCACTTGAATTAGTAAAAATAGAATCTGTTTATGTAAAGATTTCAGTGCCTGAAAACGAAATTGGAAAGATAAAAAAAGGTCTTAAGGCTACTTTCAAAGTTTCAGCTCTTGAGAACAAGATTTTCGAAGGTGTGATTACTAATGTGGGTGTGGTAGCCGACCAGATTTCGCGTACTTATGAAGTGAAAATGCTAGTAAAGAACCCAGGATTATTATTGAAACCGGGTATGGTTTGCGATGTAAATCTTGGTATAACTGCTAATAAAGAACTTGTAGTGGTGCCTTATCAAGCTGTTGATCAGGATAAAAACAACAACACTTTTGTATATGTTGTAGATCCGGCTCAAAAAATAGCTAAGAAAAGGATTATACACACAGAGAATTACATGAACAGCAGTCTGGCAGTTATCGATGGATTAACTGTTGGTGAAAAGGTAGTATGTGAAGGGAAACAAAAATTGTCGGACAACTGTAAAGTTACACTTTGATTATGAAACAGAAGAAGATTGGTTATATCGGTTGGGCAATGCGTTATCACAACATTGTCCTGATATTAGTTGGTTTATTTGTTATATTCGGCGGGTATGCACTATTAAATATGCCCCGAAATGAATTTCCGAATTTTACTATTCGACAAGGATTAGTTGTAGGAGTTTACCCCGGGGCTAGTTCTGCCGAAGTGGAAACTCAATTAACGAAAGAGGTTGAGAACTATATATTTGGGTTCAAAGAGGTGAAAAAATCCAAGACCTATTCGCAGTCCAAAGAAGGGATGATGATCATGTATGTCGAATTAAATGACAATGTAAAAGATGCAGATGCATTTTGGTCTAAACTGAAACATGGACTCGCCGAGCTCAAATCAACCTTACCAAGTGGCGTATTGGCTCTAGTCGGTAATAATGATTTTGGTGATACATCGGCTTTGTTGATAACTCTATCGTCTAATACAAAGAGCTACAAAGACATGGAGAATGAGCTTAAAAAACTCAAAACTGAATGTCGTAAAATCAGTTCCGTTTCAAAAATTAAGGATTATGGAATTCAAAAGGAAAAAATATATGTCAACGTTCAACCGGAAAAGCTGAATGAATACAATGTAAAGTCAATATCGCTCCTTGCTTCTTACCAAGCAAACGGGATGGTTTCATCAGCCGGTAAGCTCAAAAATGGACAAAATGATTTATACGTTCATTTCCCGAATAATTTTAATTCTGAGAAAGATTTATCGGATCAAATCGTATACTCAGATCCTAAGGGTGGGGTTGTTCGCTTAAAAGACATTGCTAAAATTGAACGCCGAAATGAAGATCCAGAGAGTTATATTCGTCAAAACGGAAAGAAGACTATCCTCCTATCGCTTGAAATGCAGCAGGGAAATAACATTGTTCAGTTTGGTAAAGACGTTGATAAAGCATTGGCAGTATTCAAAAACCAATGTCCCAAAGACATCCAGGTAAACGTAATATCTAACTTACCAAAATATGTAGATGATTCTGTTACAAACTTTATGCATGAGTTTATAATTGCGATTTTTTCTGTGTTACTCGTGGTTATGTTGCTATTGCCTAAAAAAGTCGCTACAATTGCCGGAGTCACTGTGCCAATTGCTGTACTTATTACACTTGGCGTGTTGTATTTTATCGGTATTGAACTAAATACCGTTTCGTTAGCAGCACTAATTATCGTATTAGGAATGATTGTTGACAATGCCATTGTGGTGATTGACAACTATGTAGAAAAGAAGGATCATGGCATGTCCTCGTGGCATGCAGCCATAAAAAGTGCGCGGGAATTGGTAACCCCTATTATCAGTGCTACCCTTGCAATTTGCGCCGCATATATTCCTCTTGGACTCATGCTGCCAGGTACTTCAGGCGACTTTGTACACGATTTGCCAATAGTAATATGCGTAGCTCTAGCTGTATCCGTAATTGTAGCTCTGCTTGTTGTTCCATTTCTCAATTTCTTTTTTATCAAAAAAGGATTAAAATCTGTAGAAAAAAAGGATGATAAGAAAAGTATGCTGGACAGATTACAAATTTTGTTTGATGCAACATTAGAAAAAGCCTTTAGACACCCAAAGATCACTATCGGGTTAGGCATTGGCTCCATTTTTCTAGCCATAGTTATATTCAAATCAATTGATCAACAGCTATTTCCAAACGTAGAACGGAATCAATTTGCGGTAGAAGTTTATTTACCAATCGGAGCTTCATTGGAAAGCACATCAAAAGTTATGAATACGTTGGAGTTGGCATTAAAAAAAGATGATCGCATTAACACTGTCACTAGCTTTGTTGGAAGTAGCTCACCCCGCTTCCATACCGTGTATGCTCCCAACATGGCAAGCACAAACTATGGTCAACTTTTAGTGAACACAACATCTAATGAGGCCACAGAAAAGGTTTGCGAAGAATTTGAAAAGAAGTTCGCAGGCACTTTTCCCAACGCCCACATTAAGTGGAAAATTCTTTCGATGCAAAGTACTAAAGCACCTATTGAAGTTCGCATTGTAGGCGATTCTATTAAAGATTTACGCAATGTAGAAGCAAAGATCGACTCTATCATCAAACCGGAGAAAAGTATTACCTGGGTGCGTACAGACTGGGAACAAAAACAACAGAATGTGCGGGTGGAAATGGATAAAGATAAGGCAACTCGTATGGGTTATTCCAAATCAGCTGTTGCCACATCGCTTATGATTGGCATTGATGGAATTCCGCTTACAACCATTTGGGAAAACGATTATCCGGTACAAGTACGTCTGTCTCAAGATAATGGTAAGAAGAAGGATGTAGCCTACCTTGGAAATCAGACAGTCACTTCACCCATGAGTTTTTCTTCTATTCCACTACGCTCATTTGCTACATTCACACCAGAATGGACAGAAGGAACTATTGTTCACCGCAATGGGACAAGGACATTGACTGTGCAAATAGATGTAAATTCGAAGGTTATGGCATCAAGTGTATTAGCTAAAATCAGGCCAGGCATCGACAAACTAAAATTACCGGAAGGAGTTTCAATTAATTATGGCGGTGAAGTTGAAGGATCGGTTGAAACATTTGTACCCATGGCTGAGGCGTTATTAATAAGCATTGTAATAATTTTCTTTATCCTGTTGTTTCAATTCAAAAAAGTGAAACTTGCTTCGCTTGTTTTAGCTACAATGCTATTAGGTTTGCCAGGTGCTGCTATTGGTTTATATGTTACCGGTTATCCATTCGGCCTTACAGCTTTTATGGGTATAACCAGTCTCTGTGGGATTGTAGTTCGTAACGGAATCATCTTGATAGATTATCTTCAAGAGTTGAGAACTTTACACGGAATGAATGTGAGAGAAGCTGCTCTAGCAGCTGGAAAGCGACGTATGCGTCCAATATTCCTGACCTCGGCTGCAGCTGCTGTAGGTGTTATTCCAATGATTGCAAGCGGATCAACACTTTGGGGTCCATTAGGATCGGTAATATGCTTTGGTTTAATTATTTCAATGATACTTACGTTGTTTATTCTTCCTGTTTTATATACCATTATGTATAGTGAGAAAAAAACGAGTAAATTGATAAAAAAACATATTCCATATAGCAACATAAATAAAGGTATTCCAATTGCGATTTTGGTTTTAACAATAGGAACAATACCCATTGCCGGTCACGCTCAGAATCGAACACTATCAATAGATTCGTGTAAAATCTATGCGTTAAAAAATAATAAAACAATTAAGAATGCAGATTTAGATGTGAAAAGTGCATTGGAGACAAAGAAGAGTGCCTTCACCAACTATTTTCCAAAAGTAAGTGCTTCAGGGTTGGCTATGCGATCATCTGATTATCTGATTAAAGGAACAATACCATCTATGAACCTGCCGGTATACGATGGCAATTTAGCAAACTTAGCAACGGCAAGTCAGTATGCTTATGTCCCTGAAATACCAATAAATGCATTGAATTATATCAATATGGCAAGCATTTCGGTTACACAGCCAATTTTTGCCGGTGGCCGTATTGTAAACGGCAATAAGCTGGCTAAGATTGGTTCAGAAGTTAGTCAACAAAAGAAGTTGATGAATACCACTGAGGTACTTGTAAAAACTGAAAATTTGTATTGGAGCACAATAGCATTGCAGGATAAGATGATTACATTGACCAGTTATGAAAAACTACTCAATCGTTTACTCTCTGATGTTTCCGTTTCTGTTAAGGCGGGGTTGGCACAGCGAAGTGATTTACTGAAAGTTCAATTAAAACTGAATGAGGTGGAAATGAATAAACTGAGGTTGAAAAACGGAATCGGTTTATCAAAACAGGCATTATGTCAACATATTGGTATTGATTATGACAGTACTTTTGTGTTGATTCATCCAGAAGTTCCTACAGAATTTATGCAACAATCAACCACTGGTGACGCTGTAAAGGACAGGTATGAATATCAGATGTTGAATAAAGCATTGGAGGCTGAAAAACTACAGAAAAAAATGACTTTAGGAGAATACCTTCCGCAGGTTGCGCTGGGTGGAATAGGCTTTGTGAACGATGTAGCTAACAAAACGTCATCTAATGCTATGGCTTTTGTGTCAGTATCTGTCCCTATTTCCGATTGGTGGGGAGGGTCTCACAAGCTGAAAGAAAGCCAGTTTAAAATAGAGCAGGCAGCTAATAAATTATCGGAAACAACAGAACTGCTTAATCTGCAAATTCAACAGGCTAAAAACGAACTGAATGAAAGCCGTTTTCAAATTAAAAATAGCCAGGCATCTGTCGATCAGTCGAAAGAAAATCTAAAGGTAGTGAATGATAACTATAAAGCTGGTGTATCTTCTATGTCTGATTTGCTGGAAGCACAAGCCTTGTATCAGGATGCTCAAAATCAGTTCACAGATGCTGTTTGCTCCTATAAAATAAAAATGGCAAATTACATGCAAGCTATTGGAAGATACAGTTAAGCAATTGCAGATTATTGCTTCTCACTAATCAATTGTTGAGGAGTGATTTTTTCTGAATTCCCAATTTTATGTAGTTTTTAATAAAACGACTTTACTTGTTAATAATACGGATGATTAGAGTAAAATTCTACATTGTTCGTCTTAATAAACATATGCCCAGTTTTATTGCAACAAAAAGGAGTCTAGATGTGATTGGAAGTAAATGTGTAATTGACATTTTGCTTTTTAAAATCATATTTGTTCAATAATAGTTGAACTTGTCAATTAATTGTTTTACCTTTGCAGCGTAATTAAATCAACAAAATGGAAAATCGGAATTTATCATTAATAATGGAAGCGGGCAAGATGATGCGCGAGATAATCAGGGTACTAAAGAAACGTACTGGAGAGCAAGCATTTATTAAGCTAACAATAGAAGAATTTATATTGCTGAATACCATTCATAATAACGATGTTGACGTTATTCAGAAGGATATGGCATATATCTTGGGAAAGGATAAATCTTCCATACTTCGTCTAATAGATTCATTAGAAGATAAAAACATGGTTAGAAGGGTAGTTGATGTGAGCGATAGGAGAAAAAACTGCTTAATGGTTACGAAAAACGGTGAAAAGGGATTGAACGATTATGTTGTAATTGGGTCTAAGTTAATACAAGAATTGAAACATGGTGTAACAGAAGAAGAAATGATTACTTTTTATAAAGTGGTAAATCAAATCAGAGCTAACTCGGAGAAACTTTAATTTAGGGTAGAGATAGTTGATTTTGTCAATGATTGATTAGTTCGTTTGGAAATGGAAAATAAACATATTAATTAAAAATATTCATGAAAAACGATACTTGTAAATAGAAAAAATAGTTCCTTTGTATTTTGTTAATAGTGTTATTAAGATTTTTTGCAAGATGTAATTTGAAGAAATCACAATAAAATTGTTCAAGTTTTTTAATTAAGAATAACAGCCTAATTATGTTGTTAGGATTTATATATTTAATATAATTAATATCAGAAAAATGAAAAGAGAAATTAAAAAAGCAGAAGGAAAGCTTGGTATTCTGTTGCCAGGTATGGGTGCTGTTGCTACGACTCTGATTGCTGGGGTTTTAGCTAGTAGAAAAGGACTTTCAAAGCCCATCGGTTCGTTAACGCAAATGGGAACTATCCGTTTGGGTAAAAGAACTGACAAAAGAAACCCTCTCATTAAGGATTTCGTGTCATTGGCAAATTTAGATGACGTTGTATTCGGAGGTTGGGATTTGTTTACCGACAATGCTTACGAAACTGCTAATAAGGCTGGTGTTTTAGAAAAATCAGACATCGAACCATTGAAAGATGAGTTGATTAAGATTAAACCAATGACAGCCGTTTATGATCATAAATACCTTGTAAATCTAACTCCAAACAATATCAAAGAAGGGCCAACTAAAATGGACCTTGCTCAACAGCTGATGAATGATATTGAGAACTTCAAAAAAGAAAATAATTGTTCTCGTATAGTTGTTCTTTGGTGTGCTTCTACAGAAGTATATTCTGCTCAAACAGATGTTCATGCCACTGTTGAAACTCTTGAAGAAGGCTTAAGAAACAATGATCCTAACATTTCTCCAAGTATGATTTATGCTTACGCGGCTGTAAAATTAGGTTATCCGTATATCAATGGAGCTCCAAACTTGTCTTGTGATGTGCCTGCTATGGTAGAATTGTCACACAGAACAAATACTCCAATTATGGGTAAAGATTTCAAATCAGGACAAACTTTGATGAAAACTATTTTGGCTCCAGGTTTACGCGCCCGCTTAATAGGTCTTGATGGTTGGTTCTCTACCAATATCTTAGGAAACAGAGATGGAGAAGTGTTGGACGATCCCGGAAGTTTCAAATCTAAAGAAGTTTCAAAATCAGGCGTATTACACGACATTCTTGAACCTGAATTATTCCCTGAATTGTATGGTAATACTTATCATAAAATCAGAATTGAATATTATCCACCTCGTGGCGACTTTAAAGAAAGCTGGGACTGTTTGGATATTTTCGGTTGGATGAATTATAAAATGCAGATTAAGATCAATTTTTCTTGTCGCGACTCTATTTTAGCAGCGCCATTGGCTCTTGACCTGGCTTTATTCATTGATATGGCTAAAAGAGCTGACATGCGTGGTGTGCAGGAATGGTTGTCGTTCTATTGCAAATCTCCTCAAACTGCTCAGGGACTTCCTGCTCAAAATGATGTATTCAAACAATTGGAAAAATTGGAAAACACCCTGAGATACCTTAAGGGTGAAGATTTGATTACGCATTTAGGTTTGGATTATTATGAAAATGAACTTTTTGCATAAACTTATTTGTACCGGCATGGGCTTGGGGTTAATACCCCTTGCTCCCGGCACATTTGGTGCTCTCGGAGGGCTTGTTTCAGGTTATTTTATTAAGCAATATTCCAGTCAGCCAGATATATATATACTGGCACTTATAATCTTTTTTACTCTGATTGGTGTTTATAGTTCTAATAAAATAATACCAGAATGGGGGAAAGACCCATCCAGAGTGGTTATTGACGAAGTTGTAGGCATGTGGATTTCGATGCTCTTCATCCCGAATAATATAATATTCATGTTGTTGGCATTTGTTTTATTCCGCCTGTTTGATATTTATAAACCATTTTTTATAAGGAAATTTGAAGCATTTCCTCTTGGTTGGGGGATAATGTTAGATGATGTAGCTGCGGGCATTTTTGCAAATGTGACATTACAATTGTTTCTAATCATCAAAACACAATTCATGTGGTAGAAGCATTCAATTATTTGGCAAAGTTTTTTAAGGCGCAGGTGGCATCATTAACGGCCACATTAGTCGATTTTTCTACAACCTATGTTTTGACATCCCTTCTTGGATTGTCCTATATCCTGTCCTCTGCAATAGGTGTTGTAGGTGGTGGTGTTGTCAATTTTTTACTTGGGCGCTACTGGGTTTTTAGTGCCGAAAATGAGAAGAAAGCCGATCAGATCCCAAGATATATGCTTGTTTGGCTGTCCAGTATGCTTTTAAATATGGGTGGCATTATTTTTTTTACAGAGATTGTAGGGCTTTATTATCTAATCTCTAAAATAACAACCGCCGTGATAGTAGGTGTTTTTTTTAATTACTATCTGCAAAAAACTTTTGTTTTTAAAACTAAAACCAAAAGCAGTATTTAACCGTAAACGACTATTGAGCCGTTATTTTATAGAACGATTTTTAAATTGATGAAAACAAAAATAGCAATACTAGCCATTTTTCTAAGTTTTATCCCATTTGCGGGTTTTTCTCAAGCAGATAAATCTACTGTCATCAAAGGAATTGTGCTTGATGCACAAACTAATGAGCCTATACCTTCAGCTTCAGTTGTTTTTGCAAATGATAATAAGCGGGTTTACAGAACAAATGCATCCGGAAAATTTACAATTCCACGAGATATAACAATTTCTTCCAAAACACAAATAAAAGTTTCGTGCGTGGGGTATAAAACCATAACCACAGCTTTAAATTTTGAAAAAGAGATGGAAGTGCTGCTAACTGCTCAAACGCAAAATTTGAAAGAAGTTACAGTCAAAAAAGCAAGGTATCGTAATAAAAATAATCCTGCTGTAGAACTTATTGAAAATGTTATAGCTAACAAGAATAAGAACAGAAAAGAAGCAGTAAATTATTATGATAACGAGAAGTATGAGAAAATACAGTTCGCTTTCAATGATATAACCCCCAAATTTAAGCAGAAGCGGGTTTTTAAAAACCTGCAGTTTATGTTTGAAAGTACTGATTCTACAGAGGCGAATGGCAAAGAAATTTTGCCTATTTACATGAAAGAAACTATTTCGGACTATTATTACCGAAAATCGCCTAAAAACGAAAAAGAAATTATAAAATCAAATAAGTCTGTCAATTTTGAGGGATTGGATAATAAAGGGATTGAAGATAATATCAAGTATATGTATCAAGATGTGGAGATATACGATAACAATATTATCTTGCTTACCAACCAGTTTTTAAGCCCGATTGCAAACTCGGCTCCGAGTTTTTACAGATATTATATTTCAGATACCATTCAGTCCGGCGCAGATAAATATGTCAAGCTGTTTTTTGGATCGAGAAATAAAGAAGATATGCTGTTTCAGGGATTTCTGTATATAACCTTGGATGGCAGTTATGCCATTAAGGGAATAGAATTGTCTGTAAATAAAAATATTAATCTCAACTTTGTCAAAGATGTGAAAATTACACAACAATTTGACAAAACAGCAGATAAAGGCTGGTTGCTATCGTACGATGAAACGGCTATAAATTTTGGACTAACTAAAAAGGGACAGAGCTTGTTGGGGAAAAGAACTGTTTCATACAAAGATTATCGGTTCGAACCTCCCAAAAATGATTCCATTTTCAGAGGAAAGAGTCTGGTGGTGCTTGACAGTGCCAATATAAGAAGCGAAGAATACTGGAAGATTCACCGACACAAAGAGCTTTCTAAGTCAGAAACAGGTACTTATGCTATTATAGACAGTGTGCAAAGTACGCCCATTTTTAAAAGAACAGTTGATATTATCAATATTGTACTGTTCGGATATAAAGATCTGGGAATTTTCGAAATTGGACCCGTGAATACTTTTTACAGCTTCAATCCGATAGAAGGTACCCGTTTAAGATTTGGTGGAAGAACTACTCCTAAGTTTAGCAAGAGGTTTAACTTTGATACGTATCTGGCTTATGGGTTTAAAGATGAGCATCTTAAATATTATCTAAATGGCACAGTTTCGTTAACACCACATTCGGCCTATGAGTTTCCGGTAAAATCTCTGAGTATGAGTTATCAGAATGATACCAAGATACCCGGACAGGAGATGCAGTTTATACAAGAGGATTTTGTTTTGTTGTCAATAAAAAGAGGTGTCAATGATAAGTTGTTTTATAACAAAACATTTAAAGTGGAACATCTGAATGAATTTGAGAATCATTTCTCGTACACACTCGGTTATCAGTACACAAAAGAAGCTCCTGGTGGAAACCTGTTTTATAACTACACCGACTATGCTCAGCATACAAACGATATCGACAATATAAACATATCTGAATTTTCGCTGAAACTCAGGTACGCACCTAATGAAAAGTTTTATCAGGGCAAGGCAATGAGGATACCGGTGAAAAGTAAGTATCCTGCTTTTGAACTTCAGCTAAATTCGGGTCAAAAGCTATGGGGCAATGATTATAATTATTATAATCTTCGCTTTTCAGCCTCGAAAAGGTTTTATTTCTCTATTCTAGGATATTCAGATGTTGTATTTGAAGCAGATAAGATATTTGGAAAAGTTCCTTATCCCTTGTTGAATATAGCACGTGCAAATCAGACATATTCTTATCAGATTATGTCGTACAACCTGATGAACTTCCTCGAGTTTGTTAGCGACAGGTATGTGTCACTGAATATAGATCACTGTTTCAATGGTTTTTTCCTGAATAAGATTCCGCTCATAAATAAGCTGGACTTAAGAGAAAGTGTTAGCTGTAAAGTTCTTTGGGGAGATATTTCTAAAGAAAATGATCCGTCTCAAACAAGTGGTTTATTCAAATTGCCTACTGAGGTCGATGGATCTCCGCTTACTTACTCTATGTCAAAAGTACCATATATTGAAGGAAGTATTGGTATCGGTAATATATTTAAACTTTTCAGGGTAGATTTAGTAAAACGTTTTTCATATCTCAATCATCCACATGTGTCGGATATAGGACTCAGAATGCGGTTTAAATTTGATTTCTAAAAAAACAGTAACACAGAAAAAATGAAAGCAAAAGATTCAGCTCAACAAATGATTTATAAGATTATAAATCCGCTTATTAAGTTGTTGGTAAAAATGAAAGTAACACCTAATGTGATTACAACGGTGGGCTTAATAATTAATATTATCGCCGTGGTTGTTTTTATTATTGGAGGCGAAAAAGGAGCTACCGGAGATTTATCCTATATCGGTTGGGGATGCGGACTTATACTTTTTGCAGGTTTATTTGATATGATTGATGGACGACTCGCTCGTGTTGGAAATATGTCTTCGCGATTCGGTGCGCTTTATGATTCTGTACTTGACAGATACAGCGAACTGTTTATGTTTTTTGGAATTTGCTATTATCTGGTTGCTCACCATTATTTTTTAAGTTCAATTTTTGCCTTTGTGGCTCTGATAGGTTCTATGATGGTAAGTTATGTCAGAGCCAGAGCTGAGGGGCTAAATATAGAGTGTAAAGGCGGTTTGATGCAACGTCCGGAGAGAGTTGTAACTATCGGATTGTCGGGCGTTATCTGTGGTATTGTATCTGCAGTAACTGGTGGCAATCATAAGTTGTATGTTAATGACATGTCTTTTGACGTTATTGAAACAATATCTATATTTACAATTCCTATCCTTATAGTAGCTGTTATGTCTAATCTTACTGCAATCAAACGATTGAATTACTGCAGATTACATATGAATGGACAGGATAATGCTTTAAAATAATATTTTACAATAAGACTAATACGATAGTGATGTTTCTCAGGTCATCTTCAGCCGGAATTAAATCCATTTTTTTTTCAAAATACTTTGCTCTTTTAAGTATTTTACTCGTTTCCAATCTGTGTTTTGGGAATAATCATGAATCGTATCCGATTCCTCAGAAGACAAATAAATTGTTATTTTATCTTCAGCGGTCACATAATAAAAATACAATTGTTTATGAGCTAAATACATTGCCGGATGGAAGTGTAGATGTGAAAACTCCGATAAAAGTATCCTGGATTCGGTTCGAGGAAGGAGGTAAAAGAGCGGAACTATCTTTTATTCAGCGTAGGGCATTTGGGGTAAAGTGTCGTTTAGCAGACAAATCAGACAATTTGTTCATTGTTCAGTTCAATAATTTCAATAAACGTGATATTAGGCTGGTGAAGACTGCAACGGGAACTTACTGCGCTTTGATGAAAATCGATAATGAAACAGCTGAGCTTGAAGATGTCTTTATAAAAGCAGAAAATAATGCTATTGGATTGCCCATATCATTTAAATATATGGATGTTTATGGCATTTCCCAGAAAGACAGAAAACCTGTTTATGAAAGAATAACCCTATAAGCATGACCACATTTAATTTAGCCGAGGCAAAAAGAACTAAGATAACAGCTTTACTCGTTTCGCTCCTTTACATACTGATAATGTCCGCTTTGATAGGATTGAAGACCGAGAACTGGATAATTGTGCTTGCATTCAATGCCTGTATCTGGCTATCGCAAAGTAGTCGTAAATTTATATTGGCATTCAGTATTTTTATCTTTTTTGCTATTATCTATGATTTAATGAAAGTTTACCCAAATTACAGGGTAAATCCAGTAGATATTGGCGGCATTTATCATCTTGAAAAGTCATTGTTTGGGTTCAATTATCAGGGAACTATTGTTACTCCAAACGAATTTTTTGCACTGAATCACACAGCTTTTTTCGATCTTTTGGGAGGCTTCTTCTATCTGAACTGGATACCATTACCCGTTGCTTTTGCTTTTTGGTTGTATTTTAAGAACAAGAAGCAGTTTTTGCATTTTTCACTTACCTTTCTTTTTGTGAATCTTATCGGATTCTGTATTTATTATCTTCATCCTGCTGCACCTCCGTGGTACGTGGCAAAGTATGGCTTTGATTTTATTCAACACACACCGGGCGACACTGCCGGATTAGGGCGGTTTGACAAATTGTTGCATGCTAATATCTTTGGTTCGCTCTATTCGCGAAATTCGAATGTTTTTGCTGCAATGCCATCCCTTCATTGCGCTTATCCACTTATTGCTTTTTTCTATGCGTTCAAAAGCAATGTAAAGAGTATGAAATGGTATTTCGGGATTGTCATGGTGGGTATTTGGATTACGGCAATTTATTCTGATCATCATTACGTTGTTGATGTCATTATGGGCATAACATGCGCCAGCGCAGGAATTCTGATTTTTCAATTTGTGTTATTGAAAATACGTTCAGTAAGAACTTTCTTGTCTGAATATGAGCAATTAATCTCCTGAAAATGCTGAATATATGCATAAATTTACTGCAACAGGTCAAAGTATGCTATAATGTTGATTTATTATTCCTTATAACTTAGTATATTTGCAATTCGGCATGTTTTCATAAGAAGTTAGGAAAGAATAAGGATGAAAGAACCAAATAAACGAAAAATCATAAACGATCCTGTATTCGGGTTTATCAACATCCCGAATAATTTTCTGTATAATATTATCCAACATCCCTATTTTCAACGTCTGAGTAGAATAAAACAGTTGGGATTGTCATCGTTCGTTTATCCGGGAGCACAACATACTCGTTTACAACATTCATTAGGTGCCATGCATCTTATGAGTGAGGCGATTGCGCAGCTAAGGCTGGAAGGTCATGATATTTCACTGGCCGAATCAGAAGCTGTGCAGGCTTGTATCTTGCTGCATGATATAGGACATGGACCGTTTTCACACACTTTAGAGCATAGTTTGGTATCGGGTGTAAATCACGAGGAGATTTCTTTGTGGATGATGCAGATGATTAACCGGGAAAATGCTGGTAAGCTGGACATGGCTTTGCAGATTTTTACGAATAATTATCCTCGACAGTTTTTACATCAGCTGGTTTCGAGTCAGCTTGATATGGACAGACTGGATTATCTGAGCAGAGATAGTTTTTATTCCGGCGTGAGCGAAGGAATAATTGGAGCCGCACGGATAATCAAAATGTTAAATATACATAATGATCAATTAGTCGTTGAAGCTAAAGGGATTTATTCTATCGAGAAGTTTTTGGTGGCAAGACGACTGATGTACTGGCAGGTTTATTTGCATAAAACTTCCGTAGCAGCCGAAAAAATGCTGATGAATATACTGAAGAGGGCTAAGGAACTGGCAAGTAAGAATGTTGATCTTTTTGCATCGCCGGCATTGCATTATTTTCTTTACAATGAAGTCTCAAAACAGCATTTTACCGACTCAGAAGTAGCTCTTCGTCATTTTGCGATGCTCGATGATTCAGATGTTATTTGTGCAATTAAAGTATGGTCGGAGCATTCGGATATTATTCTATCGTCACTTTGTAAATCATTTATTAATAGGAGGTTGTTTAAGGTAGAGACTGGCACCAAGCCCGTAGATGATTTAAAACGTGAAATGCAGCTGAAGCAATACATGAATCACTTCAACGTTAGTGCAGAAGATGCAACTTATTTCATGGGTGAAGAAATCGTGAGTACTGATACCTATAGTCCGAAAGATGATAATATCAATATACTTTATAAAGATGGAACTGTGAAAGATATAGCTGAAGCATCGGATATGCTCAATATAGCCGTGCTGACCAAGAAGGTGGAGAAGTTTTATTATTGCTACCTGAAACTATAAAACAGCTAAACATAGCTTACTTATAAATCGGCTTTTGCAACCGATGCTTGTGTTTTCTTTTCTAAATAGCACGGTCGTCATTATGGATTATTGGAAATTGTTTATTACTTTTGCACCCAAAAAAAATTTATATGGAGTTTACAGCTCAACAAATTGCAGACTTTTTACACGGTCAGATTCAAGGAGATCCTTCGGTAAAGGTTAGTGATTTTTCGAAAATTGAAGAAGGGAAACCCGGAACACTGACTTTTTTGTCGAATCCGAAATATAATCAGTATATCTACGATTGTGAGGCAAGTATTGTGCTCGTAAACAAAGACTTTACTCCAGAAAAAGAGATAAGTTCCACCCTTATTAGGGTAGATGATGCGTACCAGTCTTTAGCCACATTGCTAACATTGGTAGATCAGGCAAAACCAAGAAAAACAGGAGTTTCGCCATTGGCATTTATTTCAGAAAGCACCGTAATAGGTGAAAATGCTTATATTGCTCCATTTGCATACATTGGAGAAAATGTAGTTATTGCTCCCAATGCAACTATTCATGCTCATTGCAGCATAGAAGATAATGCGAAGTTAGGAGCGAATGTTACGTTGTTCTCTGGTGTGAAAATATATAACAGTTGTATTATTGGAGATAACTGTACGCTGCATTCAGGCTGTGTGATTGGGTCAGACGGTTTTGGATTTGCTCCGGTAGAAGATGGTTCGTATAGCAAAATCCCTCAGATGGGTAATGTTGTACTCGAAGATGATGTGGAGATTGGTGCAAACTCGGTGGTAGACAGAGCTACTATGGGCAGTACCATTATTCGCAAAGGAGTGAAAATAGATAATCTGGTGCAAATTGCACACAATGTAGAGGTTGGAGTTAATACTGTCATAGCAGCACAAACAGGGATTTCAGGTTCTACAAAATTAGGAAAACGATGTATTCTGGCTGGTCAGGTAGGCATAGCCGGACATTTACATATAGCCGATGGCACTATTTTTGGTGCTCAGACCGGCGTGCCAAGTTCAGTGAAAAAACCAAATCAAACATTACAGGGATATCCCGCTTTACCGATTATGACTTTTCAACGTGCTTCAGTAGTTTATAAAAATTTACCTGAAATTCAAAAGCAGATTTTCGAATTGCAAAAGCAAATTCAGGAGTTAGAAAACAAAATAAAGTAGTATCTCTAAAATAACGTATGTCGAAACAAAAAACGATTAAAGAAGCCTTTACACTAGCCGGCAAAGGTTTACACTCCGGTTTGGAAATAGTTTTAACGTTCAATCCAGCCCCCGAAAATCACGGAATTAAAATTAAGAGAGTAGATTTGCCAGAGCAACCCGAGATGGATGCAGTAGCCGAGTATGTAACTGAAACTACGCGAGGCACAGTTCTGAAAAAAGGGGAAATTCAGGTTAGTACTGTAGAACACGCTCTATCAGCACTGTATGCATTTGGAATCGACAATTGTTTATTGGAGGTAAATGCACCTGAATTCCCTATTTTGGATGGTAGTGCAAAATATTTTGTTGAACAAATTCAACAAATAGGAATTGTAGAACAACAAGCAGAAAAGGACTATTTCATAGTTCGGAAAAAAATAGAATATACCATACCTGAAACCGGAGCAAAAATCATTCTACTTCCTGATGATACTTTCAGCGTGGATGTGCATATTGCATTTGATTCAGCTGTGCTGAACAACCAGTTTGCAAGCCTTTCATCGTTGGACGACTTTGCTAAGGAAATAGGCAGTGCACGCACTTTTGTTTTTGTTCGTGAAATAGAACAACTGGTGAAACTTAACCTTATTAAAGGTGGTGATCTGAAAAATGCTATTGTTATTTATGATAAACAAGTATCTCAGGCAGACTTTGATAATCTGGCAGATTTGATGAATCAACCACATCAGGATGCCGGTAAATTGGGTTATTTGAATGGCGGAGTGAAATTTCCAAACGAACCGGCGCGTCACAAACTGTTGGATGTGATTGGTGATTTGTCTCTGATTGGTAAGCCTATTCGCGGAAAAGTAATTGCTACTTATCCCGGACACAAAATAAATACTGAATTAGCCAAGCTGATTCGAAAAGATCTTAAAAAGCAAGAAATACAGACTCCTGTTTATGATGATACGATTGCACCTGTTTTGGATGTAAACGCTATTCGTAAACTTTTGCCACATCGCTGGCCATTTCTGATGGTTGATAAAATCATAGAAATGCGCGAAAAAGTTATCGTTGGCGTGAAGAACGTTACCGTAAACGAGACTTTCTTTATGGGGCATTTTCCCGAAGAACCAGTTATGCCGGGCGTTTTGTTGGTTGAAGCCATGGCGCAGACAGGTGGTTTGTTAGTGCTTAATTCGGTGGAACATCCGGAAAAATACTCAACCTATTTTTTGAAAATAGACAATGTAAAATTCCGCCAGAAAGTGGTTCCTGGCGATACAGTGATTTTCCATCTGGAGATGCCTGATGAAATGCGCAGAGGATGTGCATTAATGAAAGGTCATGCTTTCGTTGGTGGAAAAATTGTAGCTGAAGCAGAATTTATGGCGCAGATTGTGAAGAACAAGTAAACAGACGCTATTCTCAACATAAACTTGATTTGTAAGATCAAGATATTTAAAGTAATAAAACTGAAAAATAAATAGAATGAAACAACCTTTAGCTTACATTCATCCCGATGCTAAGATTGCACCAACAGTTGTAATTGAGCCATTTGTTACTATCGATAAAAACGTAGTAATCGGAGATGGCACTCGTATTGGTTCAAACGTAACCATTTTGGAAGGTGTGCGGATTGGAAAAAATTGCAATATCTTCCCTGGTGCTGTAATCGGGGCTGTCCCTCAGGATCTTAAATTTAAGGGAGAGGATACGTTAGCTATTATTGGAGATAATACAACAATACGTGAGTTTGTCACTATCAACAGAGGTACTGCTTCTAAAGGCAAAACTGTGGTTGGTGATAACTGCTTGATTATGGCTTATTGTCACATAGCTCACGACTGTATTGTTGGTAATAATATCATCATGGGTAATTCAACCCAACTGGCAGGTGAAGTTGTAATTGAAGATCATGCGATCTTAAGTGCTGCAATTCTGGTTCATCAGTTTTCGCATATCGGATCGCATGTTATGATTCAGGGCGGTTCGAAGATAAACAAAGATGTTCCTCCTTTCGTAACAGCCGGACGTGATCCGATTTCGTATGCCGGAATAAACTCTATCGGTCTCCGTCGCAGAGGTTTTACAAACGAACAGATACGTGACATACAGGATGTTTATCGCTATCTTTATCAGTCGGGAATGAACACTTCTCACGCAGTAGAGAGAATTCAGGCAGAACTGCCTGCAACAAAAGAACGCGACGAGATTTTACTCTTTGTCCGTAATTCACCCCGCGGTATTATCAAAGGTTATTTTGATTGACATTAGGAATATGCGATATAATTGCAGGGTTTATACTCTGTAAAAAGAAAAAACGCATACTTTCCCTACGCTTCTTATAAAACGAAATTCGTAACATTTATGGAAAATATTGATGAAGCACAAAAGAAAAGCTTGAATTTTATAGAAGCTTTTGTAGAGCAAGACTTGAAAGATGGTAAAAATGACGGACGAATTCAAACACGTTTCCCGCCAGAGCCTAACGGTTATCTGCACATAGGTCACGCAAAGGCTATTTGCCTTGATTTTGGGATAGCAGAAAACTATGGTGGGGCTTGTAATCTTCGTTTTGACGACACCAATCCGGTTAAAGAAGACGTTGAATATGTTGATTCTATTCAGGAAGACATTCAATGGCTTGGGTACAAGTGGAAAGATGTTTATTACGCCTCAGATTATTTCCAGCAATTGTGGGATTTAGCCATTGAGCTTATAAAACAAGGTAAGGCTTATGTAGATGAACAATCTGCAGAAACTATAGCCAAACAGAAAGGTACACCGACAATACCAGGTACCGAAAGCCCTTACAGAAATCGTCCTGTAGAAGAAAATCTCGAGTTGTTCAAAAAGATGAACACAGGAGGAATTCCTGAAGGTGCTATGGTCTTACGTGCTAAGATTGATATGGCGTCGTCTAACATGCATTTTCGGGATCCGTTGATGTATCGTGTTATCAACTCACACCCTCATCATCGTACGGGCTGGACATGGAAAGCATATCCTATGTACGATTATGCTCACGGACAATCTGATTATTTCGAAGGAGTTACACATTCACTTTGTACCTTGGAATTTGAGGTTCATCGTCCTCTTTATGATTGGTTTATCGATCAGTTTAAAGACTCCGATTACCGTCCCAGACAAATTGAATTCAACCGGTTGAATATCACTTATACCGTAATGAGTAAGCGTAAAATGCTTCAATTGGTACAAGAAGGTCTGGTAAGTGGCTGGGATGATCCGCGCATGCCTACTATTTGTGGTTTGCGCCGTCGAGGTTATTCTCCTGAATCAATTCATAATTTCATTGATAAAATTGGCTATACCAAATTTGAAGCGATGAATGATGTGGGTCTGTTGGAGCACAGCGTGCGTGAAAGTTTGAACAAAACAGCAACGCGTGTTAATGCAGTACTTGATCCCGTAAAATTGATTATTACTAATTATCCTGAAGATCAGGTAGAAATGTTGGAAACAGTCAATAATCCGGAAGATGAATCGGCCGGTACACGCACTTTAGCCTTCTCTAAAGAGCTTTATATTGAGCGTGATGACTTTATGGAAGATGCTCCCAAGAAGTATTTCCGTATGACACCTGGTCAGGAGGTTCGTCTGAAAAGTGCTTATATCGTTAAGTGTACAGGTTGTAAGAAAGATGCTGAAGGTAATATTGAAGAAATTTACTGCGAATATGACTCACAAACCAAAAGTGGAATGCCGGAGAGTAATCGTAAGGTTAAAGGAACCCTACACTGGGTTTCGGCAGCTCATTGCCTCAATGCAGAAGTTCGTTTGTATGATAGATTATTCAGTGTCGAAAATCCATCGGCTGATGAGCGTGATTTCAGGGATTTATTGAATCCAAACTCATTGAGAGTACTGAATAACTGTAAAGTAGAGGTTTCTTTGAGTGAAGCCAAACCGCTGGATCAGTTTCAATTCCAACGTATTGGCTATTTCAATGTTGATTTAGACTCAACAAGTGACAAGCTAGTTTTTAATAGAACTGCTTCGTTGAAAGATAGTTGGGCTAAAGAGCAGGGAAAATAAGAATTTTGATATATTGAGATAAGAACCGTTGCATGAAATTTGTAACGGTTTTTTGCTTTTGTTTTTATATTGTCTGGCGCGAAAACACAGTTTTGTAATAGCTATATCATACAGTCGTAACATCGCAAACATAACTTTGACGATTAATTTAAAATCAGTCAGTTATGAGCAAATGTCGTGTTTTGGTAGTCGATGATGAAGAAGATCTATGCGAAGTTATTCGGTACGCATTAGAGGTAGAAGGTTATGCGGTAGATGTGGTTTATTCTGCAGAAGAAGCATTGAAGAAAAACATCACGGAGTATAACTTGTTGTTATTAGATGTGATGATGGGTGAGATCTCAGGTTTCAGGATGGCACATATGATTCGAAATAATCCTAAAACCGCTAATACTCCTATCGTGTTTATTTCTGCCAAAGATACCGAAAATGACAGGCTCACAGCTTTTAATCTTGGTGCTGACGACTATATAACAAAGCCATTTTCAATAAGAGAAATGTTGGCTAGGGTGAAAGCCATAATTGGCCGTTTTGATTCTAAAATGAAAATCGGACTTCAAATCCTCTCTTACGATAAGCTGATAATTAATCTGGAAAAGAAACAAGTTTTGCTGGAAGAAAAAGAAATACGATTCACGAAAAAAGAATTTGAGATACTTAAATTATTTTTAGAAAACAGAAACAGATTGTTTACGCGCGAAGAATTACTCAAGCGCGTATGGTCCGACGAAGCATTTGTTCTTAGTCGAACGATAGATGTAAACATTACCCGTATTAGAAGAAAAATAGGACGTTACGAAAAAAATATAGTAACTAAGCTCGGACTTGGATACTGTTTCGAAGGGTAGCTGCTACATCCAGCCATTTTATATTACTGATTACACCAGAATTAACGATGAATTTTAAAAAGAAACTGTTGCTGATTTGTTTTGCTTTAATAACCTTTTCGGCACTCAAAGCTCAGAAGGTTGGTCTTGTATTAAGTGGTGGTGGTGCTCCGGGTATAGCGCATATAGGCATTATTAAAGCGCTGGAAGAAAATAATATACCGATAGACTATGTGACCGGAACTTCTATCGGAGCTATGTTGGGAGGGATGTATGCTATGGGTATGACTCCAGACGAGATGATAAAAGTGCTGAAGTCGGAAGATTTTAAACATTGGCTGAACGGCGAAGTAGAACCCGAGAATATGTATTTTTATCGTAGTGCCAGTCCTAATGCAGGTGTAATAAATCTGCGAATTCAAATAAGTAAACAGAAAGCAATTAATTTAAAAACAAAGATTTTACCGACTAATATTGTACCTCCAGGACAGATGAATTATGCCTTTATCCCGTTGTGTGCCAAAGTAAATGCGGCTTCAGGGAGTAATTTTGATAAACTTTTTGTGCCGTTCCGTTGCGTAGCTTCTGATGTTCATAAAAAAAAATCAGTGGTGTTTCGTCAGGCCGATTTGGGTGACGCTATTCGCGCTTCGCTTACCTATCCATTTATGTTTAAGCCTATTATAGTTGACAGTGAGTTGCTGTTTGATGGTGGAATTTATAATAATTTCCCTGTAGATGTGATGAAAGCCGATTTTAAGCCTGACTTTATTTTGGGAAGTGTGGTTGCCTACAATCCACCAAAACCTGATGATGACGATATTGTGACGCAATTGCAAAACATGATTATGAACCCGACCGATTATTCTGTTCCTTCGTCGGATGGTTTGGTACTGAAATTTGATTTAGGAAAAATCAATTTATTCGATTTTTCTAAAGTAGATGAGTTGGTTAAACTGGGGTACGATTCTACCATGAAGCATATGGATGAAATTAAAGCGCGGGTTAATCGAAGGATTTCAACGGAAGAGGTTGCTCAGCGTAGAATGGATTTTCAGCGAAGATTGCCCGTTTTAAAATTTCAAGATGTTGATGTTGAAGGAGTAGACAGCTCGCAACGGGAGTATGTAAACCGAATTTTTCATCACGATGATGAGGAGTTTGATCTGAAGGAGTTTAAGCAATCGTATTTTAAGCTCATTTCGGATGAAGCAATCTCGGAAGTAATTCCTCATGCGGTTTTTGATTCGGTTACAGGATTGTTTGATTTGCATCTGAAAGTGAAAACCGAAGATCAACTGAAGTTGACAATTGGGGGTAATATATCTTCTTCTACGTCCAATCAGGCGTTTATGGGGCTCACGTACCAGAATCTGAATAACTACGCGCAAACCGCTTATATCAACGCTCAGTTTGGCAAAATGTACAATGGTTTAGGGCTTGGTACCCGTTTAGAAATGCCGTCGAATAATAATTGGTATTTAAAACTGGCTTTCGTGTTGCACAAATTCGATTATTTTGATAGTAACAACCTGTTTTATCAGAATAACAGAAATTCAAATCTGAATCAGAATGAATTTTACAGTAAGTTCAGTGTTGGTTTCCCGGTTGCAACAAAAAGTCGTTTGGAACTTGGAATCGGTTATGGGGCACTAACCGATAATTACAATCAGAATAATACCTCCCTTAGCCCAACTGCTGGAAACGATAAGAGTTCTTTTTCTCTAGGAAGTGCATTTGCCCGCATCGAAAGCTATGCTCTTAACGATTTGATGTACCCGACAAAAGGGTTTAGTTATTCTGCTTCATTTCAATTTTTTGATGGAACTCAGAAATTTGAATCGGTAAATAATCCGGTTTCAAATTTAACTGATAAGGCCGATTCATGGTTTCAGTTCAGGGGTAGATCGGAGTACTATTTTCCACTTGCAAATTACTTGACTGTAGGAATGAGTGCAGATTTGTGCTACTCTTCCCGCAAGATGTTGCAGAACTATACTTCTACTGTCATACAGGCTCCTGCTTTTCAACCGACACCTTATAGTCGCACTATTTTCAATCCGAAATTCAGCGCCAATCAGTTTCTTGCGATGGGAATAAAACCAATCATAAACTTTACGGATCAATTGCACTTAAGAACTGAGTTCTATTGTTTTCTACCCTACAAGACAATTAATGCAGATAGTGAAAATTTAGCCTACTACTCTAAACCATTTTCTTCTGCGAAGTTTATGATCGAAAGTACGTTAGTCTATAATTTCAAGTTAGCGTCAGCAGGAATTTTTGCCAATTATAATAATGCCAATTGGAATTTCGGGCTCAATATCGGCATTTTGCTTTTCAACCCAAAGTTTACCGAATAATGAACTGAGTGAAGTCCGCCACTGGCCTACGTGGACTGACAGGAGTCGGAACGACAGATACATATCCAACACGAGCAACGAAAACCAGTTCATCTTTTATTCCCAAACGCTTTACAACCTGAGTCTTATAATTACGTTCTTCTACAGCTTGATTCATGGGTTGGAACCCAAGTTCCAGCTCTGTGCAAGTTAGATGAATTTGTTGGTATAACCGGCCTGTATTAACCCAGTCGGCAACCGAATTTCCGCTACTGGTAATCACTATCCAACCGCCGCAACTCAAAGCCTGCTTTTTGGTTTTATCTATCCCGGCTTTAATAAACGATTCCTTTTTTGAATCTTGCGGCTTCATAAAATGGCGAACAAAAAAGCCGCTTAGCCCCGTTATCTGCATGCCGGCAGTAGTAAGCCCGTCTCTCTTTGCATCCACATCTTTGTCCGAAAACCGCAACCAGTTGGCCAACTCATCCTGAGCAGCTTTATTATAAGCCTGCTGCGTGTAAGCCTCAATTGTTTGTTGAGCAATGAATTTTCCGTCGGCACCGGAGGCTTCGAAAAAATGAATCCGTTCGGCATCGGGCTGAGTCAATCGTCTTACATCATTTTCTTTAATAGCATTTGTATCAAACGGAGTGCGCAGAGTCATACGGGTTTCTATCAGCTTCAGGTTATAGGGTGTTGCTGAGGCTTTGTCCAGTACTATTTCAGCCACCGGCTTAGCGTTGGAATAATTATCAGCAAGAGTAAGCTTGCAGTCGTACCCTAAACTACCGGCAGATAAAGTCAGATTTTCGATAAAAGCACCCAACGAGATAAAAAGCTCCCGGCGGTCGGGATCAACCACGGCCAGAGCCCGCGTACTGTCGGCATACAACCGGATAATACGATCACCATAAACCTCTACGCGCCAGGGTTGCGAATTGTGCGAACTGCCTGCCAGCGATGCCAGATAGAGCATTTGGCAAACTGCACTTTTTCCGGTAGGTTCCAAAGATCGCTGACCATGAGATCCAACAGAACAGGAGCAAAAGATACCCCACATCGACAACATCATTATAAAGATAAGTTTAGGTGCTTTCATTTACGTATAGTTATTTATCTTTGCTCCACAGCCGCACTCCCAACCGGACAACCGGCGAAAGGTCAACGTTTGGAACAGAATAGCTGGCTGTTTCGAAGTTGACGGTTTTGTCGCCCCTCAGATACACATGCATACCGGGCTGAATGTAAAAGTATCGACCAATAAAAAACTGGTAACTCAGCCCCAGCCCTGTGTCAAGACTATGCATATCTTTACGAATGCCGGTACTCTTTTGTTCTATCTCAAAGGTATGAGCCTCCAGATAGCTATAAAGTTCCAGATTGCGCCACAGGTTATAACCCAAAAACAATCCCGGTGAAGTTTTATAAAACCGCTTAAAGTCGGCCGACGAGTTATTCACTCCCGCAGTCTCCGCATCGTAGCTTCCACCATTAATAACACTCACTCTTACCCGAAAACGTTCGTACCGATACCCTACCCCAATATGATAACCACCCGTGAGAAACATAGGCACCAGACTTTCCACTTCCACAGCCGACTTTACTTCGTAACTTTTAGCATGCGCCCTGGCCGGTTCCTTTACCCGCAACGAATCGTTTTGTGCCAATACACATCCAAACGAGCTAAACACACACATAATAAAGAGAATTTTCTTTTTCATACCAATAAACTTTGAATTTTGATGCTGCAAAGTTCGGCATTGAAAAAAGAAGTTTACTCCGCATTTGTTACCAAATGAATCGGGAAACTATTTTTTATTGCGGATACGGCTAAGCGACTTGGGTGCAATACCCAGATAGTTGGCAATATGGTAGAGCGGTAAACGTAGGAATGCCTGAGGATATTCCGTCGCCAGTTTTTGGTATCGTTCTTCGGCCGATAAAGTTTGGAGGTCAACACTGCGTTGTACCAGTTTCACATAAGCTTCTTCAACCAACAAACGTCCCAAACGTTCCATCCGTGGCACTTTCAGGAACAACAGTTCCAAATCCTTTTGCTGTATAAATGCCACTTCTGTGTCTTCCCAGGCTTTAATGTTCAGGTGCGCCGGAGTTTCGCTCACCCGGCTTCGGTTATCGGTTACCCAGTCACCCTCAAAAGCAAAGTCGGTGGTGGCTTCCTCGCCTTTATCTGTTATTTTATAATAGATGAGCGCTCCAGAGAGTATCAAATAAATCGATTTGCATATATGACCTTGTTGAAGTAAAATTTCTCCTTTTGCAATAGTCTTAAAGTGGATGTATGATGATATCGTTTTCCACTCATCCTCAGAAATAGGAGTAAGCTTTCGGAAATATTGTTTTGTTAATTCAACGTTCATAATAGAAATTGTTATGTAGACTAACGTATTAGTTTATTTTGAATATTGCATGACAAATTTAAAGATTTATATTGAATCTTTTCATAGTTTACTCTTTCTCGATGCATTTCTGGTTATTATTATCAGGTATTTCTATAATTTTACACTCGTCTAATCAACAAATGGGCTGAAATTTATGGTTCATACGTCCCTTTTACAGCCAAAATCAATAAAAAACAAAAATAATGCGTTGAAAATTTGGCTCGTACCTACTTGTTTTTGTTATTTTGCACCCGATTTAAACCATCATACACATAACTAAAAGAAAGTATGTCAAAAAATCTTGTCATAGTAGAGTCACCGGCCAAAGCCAAAACGATTGAAAAGTTTCTCGGAACCGATTATCACGTCATGTCTAGTTTCGGTCATATCCGCGATTTAGCTGATAAAGGCATCGGTATCGATTTTGAGAATAATTATGAACCTCAATACGTGGTTTCTACCGATAAGAAAAAACTGGTATCAGAGCTGAAAAAAGCAAGTAAAGATGCTGAAACTGTTTGGTTAGCTTCCGATGAAGACCGCGAGGGAGAAGCTATAGCATGGCATTTGTACGAAGAGCTAAAGCTTAAAAAAGACAGTACCCGCCGCATTGTTTTTCATGAAATTACCAAAGATGCCATACTTCATGCCATTGAAACTCCAAGGGATATAGATATAAATCTGGTTGATGCTCAACAGGCTCGACGCGTGTTAGATCGTATTGTAGGTTTTGAATTATCGCCCATTTTGTGGCGCAAAGTTCGTCCATCGCTCTCAGCAGGTCGTGTACAGTCTGTGGCTGTACGCCTTATTGTGGAGAGAGAACGTGAAATTAGTCAGTTTCTTCCGGAGGCATCATACCGTGTTAATGCTATCTTTTCGTCAGTTGACAGCAAAGGTAAACCGGTAGAACTGAAAGCTGAATTACCTCAACGATTTGCGACTAAAGATGAGGCGCTGGCATTCCTCGAAACTTGTATTACTGCAGAATTCAGTGTTGATGATATAGTAAAGAAACCGGCTAAAAAATCTCCTGCTCCACCATTTACCACTTCCACTTTACAACAGGAAGCTGCTCGTAAGCTGGGTTATTCGGTAGCACAAACCATGCAGGTGGCGCAGCGTCTTTATGAAGCGGGTAAGATTACCTATATGCGTACCGACTCCGTAAATCTGTCCAATCTGGCTTTGGGTACTTCTAAGGCAGAAATTATCAGCATGGCCGGCGAAAAATACGTGCACATTCGCAAATTCAGCACCAAAACTAAAGGTGCGCAAGAAGCTCACGAGGCCATTCGTCCTACCTATATGAATGCTCATACAGTGGAAGGAACTGCTCAGGAAAAGAAACTCTATGAATTGATATGGAAACGGACTATTGCTTCGCAAATGTCTGATGCTGAATTAGAAAAAACATCTATTTATATCAGTATTTCAGGAAGCAATCTTCAGTTTGTTGCATTGGGTGAGGTGATTGTATTTGATGGATTCCTGAAAGTGTATATGGAATCGACTGATGATGAGCAGGATGTTGAAAATGAATCCTTGTTGCCGTCTATGAAGAAAGGTGAAAAGCTTTCTTCAGTTGAAATAATAGCACAAGAACGTTTTACTCAAAAACCTCCACGTTACGGCGAAGCAAGTTTAGTACGTAAGATGGAGGAACTCGGAATTGGTCGACCATCAACCTACGCGCCGACTATATCTACCATCCAGAACAGATCTTATGTAGAAAAAGGAGATCGTACGCCTGAAAAACGCGAGTACAATTTATTGAAACTTAAAGCCGGAAAAATTTCGGATAAAATAAAAGAAGAAAATACTGGAGCTGAAAAATCAAAACTTTTCCCTACGGATATCGGTACTGTTGTAAATGATTTTTTAACGGAGTATTTCCCTGAAATTCTGAATTATAACTTCACAGCCGATGTAGAAAAAGAATTCGATAACATTGCTGATGGGAAAATAAAATGGACTAAATCGATTGATAAATTCTACAAGAAATTTCATCCCATTGTTGAAGATACCATGAAAAACTCCGAACGTAAGGTAGGAGAACGCATTTTAGGTGTTGATCCTAAAAGTGGAAGACAACTTTCGGTGAAAATTGGAAAATATGGTCCGTTGGCACAGATTGGCACGGTTGATGAAGAAGAAAAACCGGTGTTTGCTTCTCTAAGAAAAGAGCAGTCAATAGAGAGTATCTCGTTCGAAGAAGCTCTAGAGTTGTTCAAGCTGCCTCGTCAGGTTGGTGAGTTCGAAGGCAAGGTTATGACTGTTGCCATTGGTAGGTTTGGACCTTATATTCGTCATGATTCGTCTTTTTACTCCTTACCCAAAACTGATGATCCGATGGAAGTGTCCACTGAGCGAGCTATCGAAATCATTGAAGCTAAACGCGAGGTGGAGAAGAATCGTATTATCAAAACACTTGGAGACAATAATGAGATTCAGGTGTTGAATGGTCGTTTCGGGGCTTATTTTACCTTTGATGGGGCTAATTATAAGATATTTCCTAAAGGAACAGATCCTGCAACACTTACCTTCGAACGCTGTCAGGAGTTGATTGCAGCTCAGCCGGAAGCCGCTAATAAAAAGAAACCGTTTGGGCGCAAAGGTTCAGCCAAGTCTGATAAGAAGGAAAAAGCTCAACCCAAGGCAAAAGCTACAAAAGCAAAAAGTGCAAAAGCAAAAAAATAAGTATTGTTTTTGTATTGTCTGATTTCGTTGAATGTTTTTACTCAACTATTCTTGAATAGAACAATTTATCGGAGCTTTCACACGTTTAAAGAACAATAACTAACTTCAAATGAAAAAACTATTATTATTTAGCTTACTCGTTGCTGGTCTTGTAGCCAAAGCGCAAGTGCCATTTTCTTCGGCTGATGGAGAATCTGTTTTGGTTTATTCATTACCAAAGACCGTTTTTTGTATTGAAATAGAAACTGAAAAAATCAGTCAGAAGCCCGGTAAGTTTTATCGCTACTCAGAGCGTTATCTGGCTACGAATAAAGTAATAACTGAAGAAAAAACAATCTATAAAATAAAGAATATCTCAGTCAAGACCAAGGCTGTGGCAGATCCGGCCAGAAAGTATTCTGTGACCCCGAATGGCAATTTGCAAACAAGCCGTTTGTCGGTCAATGCTGATGGTCTTTTGCGTGGAGTAAACATTGCTTCGGAGCCTCAGACGAGCTTTGTGAAAAGTGTTGATACCCCCAGAAATGAAAACTCTGTCCTGGATGTTCTTTTGCCTTTAGGAGAAGAATATATGATGGCAGGTTCCGAAGCAAAATTAGCAGAAGGAGCTGCTAAGCAAATATACCGGATAAGAGAAAGCAGAATGGGACTGTTGACCGATGATGTTGATAAAATACCTGCCGATGGTGAGTCGTTGAAAACTATGTTGGAAGGTATGAATAAACTGGAAAAAAAGCTGACAGAGCTTTTTGTAGGTGAGACAACAACTGAGACCCAAAGTAAAACGTTGTATCTGACTCCTGCTACAACGATTAATAATGATGTGTTGTTCCGATTTTCGGCGTTGAAAGGGGTAGTTGCTGCCGATGATTTGAGTGGAGTGCCTTATTATATCAGTTTAGTTCCGGTTGAGAAAGTTGTAACAGCCGGTTCAAAATCAAAATCTGAGAGTGGTGCGTTGTATACAGTAATACCGGTAGCTACACAGTTCACAATAGGTGATGGTGTGAATACTGTTTTTAGTAATCAGTTCTTAGTGTCTCAATTTGGAAAAACTGTTTCGTTGCCAGAAAGCTTGTTTAAGCAAGCAAATATAAAGGTGCGTGTAGATGTCCAAACCGGAAGATTGCTGGGTGTGGAGTAAGCCATTCAGCTTCTGTGAATATAAAAAGCCCCGATAGTAAATCTATCGGGGCTTTGTTTTATTTTAAAGCTTTTTATTGATATCAGAACCGTTTTTTTACCAATACTCTTAGTCCATCGGCAACAGTTTTTATGTGCACTTCTTTACCTTCTTCGTAAGGTTCGCCATCGTAGTGGAAAGGACCTGACTCTTCGCGTATCAGAGTTATTTCGTCCGAGCGAAGCGTGGTCATAAATAAATCTTTGTCAATTGTTTTGGCAAACAGTTGTAGTGCCAGACTCGGAAGAGCAATAATCGGAAAATTACTCATGATGGAGATATCCATTTTTCCATCCTGCACGCTGGCTTGCGGTGCAATGTAGGCATTGTTTCCCCATTGCGATGCGTTGGCAAATGTTAGGACAAAAGCTTTGGCTTTCAAGTCAATACCAGTCCCTATCAGGTGACAATTTTGAGATCTGTAGCTGAAATAACCGGTAATTATCTTTTCTACATACCGCATTAAGCCTCTTTTTGTTCCTTTTGCAAATTCAGTGCTGACATAGGCATCAAAACCTGTTCCACAGGTACAAAAGAAAGGTCGACCGTTTACCACACCATAATCCATTAGAATGGACTCTGATTCATTTATTTGCTGAATAGCTTTTTTGACGTTCATGGGTATGTTCAGGTGGCGTGCCAACCCATTGCCCGAACCTATAGGAACAATGCCTAAGGTAGAATTAGTATGGATAATAGAGCTTGCTATTTCATTCACCGTCCCATCGCCGCCTACAGCAACGATAATTTCATAACCTTTAGCTGCAAATTCTTTTGCCAATTCTGTTCCATGACCCCGATATTGAGTAAAAACAATTTCAGGTTCAAACTTTTTCGCATCTAATCCTTGTTGTATCATAGTAGGAAGACTTTCTTTCTTCCCTGTGCCGGAATTAGGGTTTATAATAAATGCGATTCTGGTCTTCATAAGTCTTTTTTCAGGGTTTTCAAAACGGTGGGCGAAAGTACAAATAATTTATGAATTTTCAATGTATTAAGACAAAGTCTTGTGTTTCATTGATTGTTTCTGACTTTGTTGAGAGTACTTTATAATAAAATGATGTTATAAACTCTGAAAACTCTATTGAACTTAACACTTTGTTGTATATTTGCAAAACGTGACTCCAATGTTGAGTCGATAAATGGTCATACATTAAACCTCAATACCATGCCTAGAAAAAAAAGAAAACCCCAAAGTACGCGTACTAACAAGAAAGAACTGATACGCAATATTATTAATGTGTTCAATGAAAATCCCGAAAAGACATTTAATTATAAGCAAATATCTACATTGCTGGATGTGAAATCCGAGTCGCAACGGATTTTTGTCAATCAGTTATTGTATGAATTACTGGATGAAGATTTTTTGGTTGAAATTTCGCGTGGAAAGTTTAAAGTCAACTCGCGTGGTGGATATATCGAAGGTGTAATTGACCGACAGGGTGTGAAAACATTCCTTGTCCCAGATGATGGTGGTGAACTGGTTTTCATTCCTGAACGAAAAACCAACCATGCTTTGCTTAAGGATAGAGTGAAAGTGTTTCTTTATGCCAGCAGAAAAGGACAACAGCCCGAAGGTGAGGTGGTTGAAATTATAAAAAGGGCTCAGGATACGTTTGTCGGCATTCTGGATGTATCCGACAGTTATGCGTTTTTGACGTTGGATAATCGGATAATGACCAATGATATATTTATCCCCAAAAATAAACTGAAAGGTGGTAAATCAGGACAAAAAGCAGTCGTAAAATTGCTTGGTTGGGAGCCGAATGCCAAAAATCCGGTAGGCGAGGTGATTGATGTGTTGGGTGATAAAGGCGATAATACAGCCGAAATGCATGCAATTTTGGCTGAATTTGGTTTACCATATAAGTACCCTGCCGATGTCGAGGCTGCGGCTGAAAAGATTGATGCCGGAATTACTCCCGATGAAGTGGCAAAACGTATCGATATGCGAAATGTTACCACCTTTACCGTTGACCCGCGCGATGCCAAGGACTTTGATGATGCATTATCGCTCAGGAAACTTGATGATGGTCTTTGGGAAGTAGGGGTACACATTGCAGATGTTACCCATTATGTTCGTCCCGACAGCATTATAGAGCAGGAAGGTCGTGAACGTGCCACATCGGTCTATCTGGTTGACAGGACTATTCCTATGTTGCCCGAGCATTTGTCCAATGGTATTTGTTCTCTTCGACCTGATGAGGATAAATTGACTTACTCGGTTATTTTCAAAATGAATGATAACGCCGAAATTCAACATTATAAAATTGCAAAGACAGTAACCCGAAGTAATCGCCGATTTACTTACGAAGAAGCACAAGCTATCATTGAGACAGAGGAGGGTGAATACAAGGATGAAATATTGACAATGGATCGGTTGGCAAAGATTCTTCGTAAAAAAAGGTTCGAAAATGGAGCAATAGCTTTCGACAGGGTAGAGGTTCGGTTTGAAATAGATGAAAAAGGGAAACCAATTTCGGTGTTTTTTAAAGAACAAAAAGACTCTAATAAAATGATTGAAGAGTTTATGCTGCTGGCAAATAAAACTGTGGCAACTCACATTGGAAAACCGGGTAAAGGACAAAAAGCCAAGACTTTTGTTTATCGCATTCACGACGTTCCTAACCCCGACAAGTTGAATAACTTTGCGGTATTTATCAAACGTTTTGGTTATAATCTTAAAACTTCCGGAAAACAAACAGCCATTTCGAGTTCAATCAATGCTTTGCTGGACGAGGTTCAGGGTAAGAAAGAGCAAAACCTGATAGAAACGCTTGCTATTCGTTCCATGGCAAAAGCCATTTATTCTACCTCCAACATGGGGCATTATGGGTTGGCGTTTGATTTTTATACCCACTTTACGTCACCTATCCGTCGTTATCCTGACATGATGGTGCATCGCCTGCTGGAAAAATATGCAGAAGGTGGACGTAGTGTCAACGCTTCTGAATGGGAAGAATATTGCGAGCATAGTTCTAATATGGAACAGCTGGCATCCAATGCCGAACGGGCATCCATAAAATACAAACAGGTAGAGTTTATGTCAGAACGCTTGGGGCAGGTATTCGATGGGGTTATTTCGGGAGTTACCGAATGGGGAATTTACGTCGAATTAATCGAAAATAAGTGTGAAGGTATGATTCCTATTCGCGATTTGGACGATGATTATTATACTTTTGATGATAAAAACTATTGCTTAATAGGCCGTCGCTATCATAAAAAGTACCAATTGGGCGATGCGCTCACTGTAAAAGTGGCAAAAGCAAACCTTGATAAAAAACAATTAGATTTTGTTCTGGCATAACCGAAACTTTTTTGAGAGCAAGCAACAATCACATTGCTAGACTTGTATAGCTTGTGCTTCCGGTTTTATGGAATCGTTTATTTTCTGATTGTGATATTTCTGTTCAAAAAAATGAATTTTCGCTTTGTCAGAATAAAAAATAGCCTTATCTTTGCACTCGCTAAAGAAAAATAATGGCTGCGTAGCTCAACTGAATAGAGTACCACACTACGGATGTGGGGGTTACAGGTTTGAATCCTGTCGCGGTCA
>Ga0302211_10000094_pt1 | contig 38570 bp, 30 predicted proteins | sample II_Fen_E3_3_FD_200234 | JGI IMG/M metagenome (GOLD analysis project Ga0302211, IMG submission 200234) | Peat permafrost microbial communities from Stordalen Mire near Abisko, Sweden - II_Fen_E3_3 | ecosystem: Environmental > Terrestrial > Soil > Wetlands > Permafrost | place: Sweden: Abisko... | reverse complement strand
GCTATTTGTTGAAATTCATCAATACAAACTACGATTCTAAATCCTTTATCTTTAGCTATTTTCTGAGGTAAATCAAGTAATTCGTCATTCAGCCTTGTATTTGAAAAATCGAGCGAAACGGAGAAATCGGTATTTGGATCTACGCCAAAACTTATTTTTGGAATCAATGCAGATAAGAATTTTTTTGCATTATCTGCCCATTCTTCCCATTTATTAGCCGTTTGCTTTATTACTTCAGTGGCAAAAAGCTGATAAAAATCATCAGCATTCCGGCACGAAAAAATATCAAGAGTTACAACTTTAACATCTTTACCTTGAGCCATAGCGCTCACTTTCTGTACCAAAGAAGTTTTCCCCCAGCGACGTGGTGAAATAAGAATAACACTAACGCCGTGCTTAAAATTGGCTAATAATCTTTCTGTATCTTGAACCCTATCAGTGAACTGTTCTCCTGAAGTGGCTGAACCAAAAACGAATGGATTACTCATATTGCTCTATTTTTGATGCCAAATGTAGTAATATTTCCCTATTAAAACAATATTGTATGTAACAATATTGTATGTAACAGTTCTGTTTATGCTTTTATTTCTTGATAATAAGATCCATATAGCTTAAATTATCAAGAAATAGAACGATTAGAAACAGATATATTTTAGATCTTCCACTCAAACCCATCCTTGGTATCTTTTATTTCAAATCCAAGAGCGGTTAGTTCGTTACGGATTTTATCGCTGGTTGCCCAGTCTTTATTTTGTTTTGCTGCCAGGCGCATATTTAGCAATAAGTCGATAGCGCCTTTGTAGGCTTCACTGCCTCCCGAAGTTGCAACTTCAGATTTCAACCCCAATACATCATCAATAAACACCTTGAAAACAGATTTTAATTCCTCTAAATCTTTAGCCGAAATAGTTTCTTTTCCGTCGTGTACGAGATTGATTGCTTTTAATGCATCAAACAAATGAGCTATTACAATCGGAGTATTGAAATCGTCGTTCATTGCTTCTTCGCATTTTGACCTCAAACTGGAAGTATCAACCGAAGATGTAGCAGAAGCTTGAAGCTTTTGCAAACGGGTATAACCATCCATAAGCCTTTCAAAACCTTTTTCGGAAGCCTGAAGAGCCTCGTTCGAAAAATCAAGCGTACTCCGATAGTGCGATTGAGCCATAAAGAAGCGCACTGTCATGGGCGAATATCCTCTTTCGAGCAAGGGATGTGCTCCTGTAAACAGTTCTTTGGGTAAAAATCCGTTGCCTGCACTCTTTGACATTCTGACACCATTTACTGTGAGCATATTGGTATGCATCCAGTACTTGACAGGCGCTACATGGTTACATGCCTGCGATTGAGCTATTTCATTTGTATGATGTGTGGCTTGCAAATCCATTCCTCCACCATGAATATCGAAAGTTGCACCGAGGTATTTTGCACTCATAGCCGAACATTCAATATGCCATCCAGGGAAGCCCCAACCCCAGGGAGAAGGCCATTGCATAAGTGTTTCAGGTTTGGCTTTTATCCACAAGGCAAAGTCCAGGCGACCTTTTTTCTCATCTTGTCCGCCTAACTCGCGGGTACCTTCCAACAAATCTTCCAACTTTCGGTTGGTCAGTATTCCGTAAGGTAAATCTTTATTATATTTCTCAACATCAAAGTAAACCGTACCGTCAATTTCGTACGCATAACCGCTTTCAAGAATGGCTTTAACCATCTCTATCTGCTCGGAAATATGTCCGGTAGCAGTGGGTTCGATGCTTGGTGGAAGTGTATTGAAAAAATTCAAAACATCATGAAAACCAACAGTATATCTCTGTACAATTTCCATGGGTTCCAGCTGTTCCAGCTTGGCTTTCTTGGCAAACTTATCATCGCCTTCGTCGCGGTCGCCTTCCAAATGTCCGGCATCGGTTATGTTTCTTACATATCTCACTTTATACCCCAGATAGAGCAAATAACGGTAAATTAAATCGAAAGAAATGAATGTACGGCAATTACCCAAATGAACGTCGCTGTAAACGGTAGGACCACAAACGTACATGCCCACTCTATCTTCATGGAGCGGAATAAATTGTTCTTTTTTTCGACTTAATGTGTTGTAGATATATAAATTGTGTTCCATAAAATCTATAATTCAATGAAAGTTAGAGAATGCAAAGATAATATTTAATACCTAGAATTAGACAAAAAAAATAGGGTTGGATTATATACCCAACCCTATCTCTTCTATTGCATCAACAATTCAAGTTGTAAGACGTAGATGTTTTATGGGCATCTTCAATAGATTGGAGATTATATCCTCTTTTCTTTATTAATCCTTTTTTAATCATATCATCAAAACTAACTAGAGACTTTTCAAGATTTTTAAATGATTCATCTTGTGAAAATTTTTTTGTCTGAGTCCCTAAAGTTAACAAAAAATCCTTTTCTAATGTTGTCATGATTATATAAATTTTCTTGTATGAATGAATATATTATATTTGTAGTTATTTACATAGTTTTGTTGAAGTTTATAATAAGCTCGAATCTTATCCCTAAATTCTGGCTGATCGCTATAATCATTTATGATTAATTTCAATTCTTTTAAAGCTTCAATATTAATCGGTCTTCCATGAGATTTCCATTTCTTATTATTTCCTAAATCTTTAGCGATTTCTTCTGCTCGATGTTTTTTTTCATCTACAGTTACAGTGTTTCCAGAAGATTTGTGAGTATTCCAATTTTTAAACTTATACTTTACTAACCAATTTTTCAATAATGTAACTGTCAACTCTCTCGCTTGTTCATAAGCTCTTAACTCCGCCAAATCGAAGTCCTTTAGAATTAAGAATTCAGCATTTGTCAATGAGCCATCTTGTGCTTTCTTAATTAATTCATTGACTTTGTCAAGATATCCAAGAGCCGGGACAAAATTACCTTCTTTATTCTTAACTTGAGGATCAATTGGTCCAAGTACTGAAAAATAATCCATCCAAATCTCATCACCACTCATGCAAAAAATTGTCCCCGCACTGTAAGCATAATTTGGAACAATGAAAATGACTTTTGAATAGTTTTTTCGGATTATATTTACATACCTTTCAACCGCTACAGCACTACCTCCATTAGTAGTTAATAAAACAGCTAATTGATCCTTTTTGTTTGAATCTTTTGATAAATCTTCAATAATATCAAGTAACTCATTTTCATTACCATCAACAATTGAGCCATAATAAGCAAGAACATCAGAATTTAAAGCAGTCTCTAAATCTAAGATTTTTTCATTTAGAAGCTTTTTAATCGCTTCATTTATTGGCTGTTCCATCGAATCAATTGAAAAAAAGTTATTAAATTTATCTTGGACAAATATAATTATTATTTTTATAACAAAACATTAATATCTATATATTTATTCAAAACAAATCAATTTATTCCTCGTTGCTTTTTCAAACTTTCATACGCTTCATTGATAGAGCGGAATTTTTCGGTAGCGGATTTTTTTACTTCTTCACCCAAATCATTCACTTTGTCCGGGTGATATTTCATGGCCATTCGGCGATAAGCTTTCTTTATTTCCTCGTTTGTAGCACTTGGTTCTATTTCGAGCGATTTGTATGCCCAGTTTGTATCCACGTGCTTCATGTAAGGCGCCTTTATTGACTCAAAGTCAAGACGATCAATCCTGAATATCTGGGCAATGCGTTGGATAGTATTCAACTCCGACGCCACCACCTCACCATCGGCATAGGCGATATTGAAAAGCAAGTGAAGCAACTCAAGCTTAGAAGAGTAGTTCAGATTCTGACCGATCTGCATAGCAACTTCAGTTTCATCGATAGGCTGATCCAGTAATTTTTTCAATATTTGCAGGGCATCCAGTGCACCTTCTTCACCAAAATTGGCAACTAAGAATTTCTTTACCACAGCCAGTTCGGCTTTATCAACACGTCCGTCGGCTTTCATAATGCAGGCTACCAAAACGAGTAAACTCATTTTGAAATCGCCTTCAGTAGTGTTATTGCCTTGCCCTAACGTATGTGACGTATTGACATGTACAGACCCATCAAACATAGAACCTAATGCAAAACCTACCAATGCACCAATAGGACCACCAACAGCCCAACCCAGGCCACCACCTATCCATTTTCCAAAACTTCCCATAATGTGTTATTTATCCTGATTTTTGGGCAACAAAGATACGAAAAAATGTACTAAAAAGCGAACCTTCAAATCACGAAGATGAAACTTATGTTATTTTAAAATAGACTATCGTTCAAATAGTTTTCTATCCACACTGTCAAAATGAGTGATTATATCGTACGAAAATCTGCTATAATTCTCGCCATAGGAGTTAACGATATAAATCAACCCGGCACCGGCTTTTTCGGCAGCAATGATTCCGGGAACCGAGTCTTCGAAAATAACAGTTTCGGAAGGTTTCAGTCCAAGTTTTTCAGCACCTGCCAGAAATACATCGGGTTCCGGTTTTCCGCGCAGGGTTCCGTCGTTGTAAGCCACTTTATCGAGACTAAACCAACGGTTCAGACCCATATGCTCGAAATAGAAAGCTACATTTTCGATACCTGCAGAGGTTGCTATGGTTTGAGGGATATTTTTGGATGCGAGAAAATTAAATAAATCTTCAGCCCCATCGGCGAACTTCAGTTCATCTACACACAACTCACGATAAATCAACTCCTTTTCCTGCGTCAAATCTTCGAGCTCCTGATCAGTCAGATGATTGCCAAAAATTGTTCGCATAATGTCCGGATTACCCTTACCGTGTATTTTTACTCTTTTTTCTTCGTCGGTAAGGTGAAGTCCTCTTTTTGCCAAAAAAATATCAAAAGCTCTGTCGTGATATGGTGTATCCCAGAAAAGTGTTCCGTTGAAATCGAAAATTGCTCCTTTAAAAGTCATTTTTTATTGTTTATTATTTATAGTAAAAACCATTGCAAGAATATAAAAGCTAAAGCAAACCGGAGCTTGGATTAGCGTTTTATTTCTGTATACGGCTCCATTTTTTTGAAGCCACAAAATTAGCTAATAACTTTAGCTCTAAAACCGAAGAGGAATAAATTTATTGAAATTTGACAGAAATTACTGTTCTTGATGCGGATGTAAAAAACTAATTTCACGCAAAAAACACAAGAAAAAAGGAGATCAGCAGAATTACCGGAAACAGAAATACCAACTGACTGATAAGACCATACACAATAAAACGGATATAAAACGACAAGCGTGAACGCTGTTTACGATTGAGCGTAAGCTGCTGTAATTCATTCAAATCCATCTCCAGAAGCTCATCCTGAGATAGGTTCAGACGAGCGATTCCTTTATCAGTACTTCCTTTACGAAATGCCCGGAAGACGATTTCAGGACAAGTCCAGAAACCCCAACCCATAGTCCATTGCGGAAAAACGATGACCGGAAAGCTTCTGTAAAATCCGGTGGCAATTTCCCATGTTGCAATAAATATTTCGCCCTGCCAGGAAGTATCCTGATTGTTCAGAATATGCTCCAGATCATGGATATAAAGCATTTTTCTTCTCCACGAAAAGTTGGGTAAAGTCAGCGTAAAAAAAGGAAGTGGCACTTCGAAGGTTTTATCATTAACTCCTCCCTCCTCAGGGATATTGTAGGTACGGTAGAAATTGTCCAGCTGCTCTCGTAAAGTCATTCAAACGCAGAATTAAAGTTCCGAGGCGGCTGCTTTATCGAGATAAAAATCGGCCGGAGCGGAATAAGCATGAATATATGATGCCGGAAAATCTTTGAAGTTCTGTTTCCGGTGAATAATTTGGTTTAGAACCGATGATTTTGAAGAACCAGTGATAAGGAACACTACTTTATCGGCATTGTTAATGATATTGCCTGTCAGCGTAATTCTTTGCTGACCACGGACTGGGTGCACAGCAACCGCCACGGATGCATCGGCATACAGTAAGCTCATATTGTCGGGAAAAATCGATGCGGTGTGGCCGTCATCTCCCATTCCCAATAGAATGAGGTCAAAGCGGGGTAAAGCATCCCTTAGCGGCAGTTGAGCTTCGAGCATGGTCTGATAGCGCTCAGCCTCTTTCGCGGGGTTGACTTCGCCAAGCATTCTGAACACATTGGAATTGTGAACAGGTACTTGTTTCAGTAAACCTTCATACGTCATCCCGAAATTGCTTTCAGGGTGTGTAGGCGGCACACAACGCTCATCCACCCAAAACAGTCGAACAAAATGCCAGGGAATAGACTGAGAATATTCCTCTGCCAAAATATTGAATAACAATTTAGGTGTACTCCCACCCGACAAAGCCACGTTGAACGGAAGCGAGTGCTTGTTCTTCTCTTTCGCCATGTCCAGAATTAACTCTGCCACAGCCCGTGCAGTTTGTTCAGGAGTTTCGAATATATGAATGTTGGAATTCATCTCTGACAACTTATTGAGTTTTAAACTTTTTAAAAGGAGGTCGCCATTTAAGTTCTTTGTTTCCAAACAGCAGATTGGCTTCTTTTGGTCCCCAGGTATTGCACTCGTAAAAATATAACGGAATATCCTGATTAGTTTTCCATGCCTGCAAAATCGGATCTACAAACTTCCAGCTGGCTTTTACAGCATCAGCACGGGCGTAAAGTGTAGAGTCGCCAATCATACAGTCTAACAATAAACGTTCGTAAGCTTCGGATATTTTAGTTTCGGCCAAATCCGAATAATGAAAATCCATATTTACGTTTTGAACCTTGTAACCGGCACCCGGTATTTTCATCCCAAAATCTACTGCCACTCCGGCATCCGGACTTATCCGCAGAATAATCATATTGGTGGACTGAGCCACACAGCGTTGTTTAAACAGCTGATGTGGTGCCGGTTTCAGATGTATAGTCACTTCAGTTACATGTTCAGGCAGTTGTTTTCCGGTACGGATATAAAACGGAACATCGCCCCAGCGCCAGTTATCGACAAAAACCCGCAACGCTACAAAAGTTTCGGTTTTTGAATTCGGAGCAACTCCTTTTTCCTGCCGATAGCCTTTTTGAATCACATTGTCTACCAGAGTTTCAATGTATTGACCTCGCACAACATTTTGAGTAATCTCTGCAGGTTTAATGGGTCGAAGTGATTGCAGTACTTTTACACTTTCATTCCGGATAGACTCCGAATCAAAAATAGACGGTGGCTCCATGGCTACCACAGCCAGCACCTGCAACAAGTGATTTTGAATCATATCACGCATGGCACCCGAAGTATCATAATATCCGCCACGACTGCCCACCCCGATTTTCTCGGAAGCCGTTATCTCTACCCGGTCAATATATTTTCGGTTCCATATTGGTTCAAAAAAACCGTTGGAAAAACGCGTAACCATAATATTCTGAACTGTTTCTTTGCCCAGGTAATGGTCAATACGATAAATCTGATCTTCATTAAAGCCGTTGCGGAGTTTTTTATCCAGATCGATAGCCGTATCATAGCTGTATCCGAATGGTTTTTCTATTATAATCCGCTTCCAACCGGTTGCTTCTTCATTCAGACCATACTTTACTAAATGACCGGCCACCACCTCGTATAAGAACGGCGGGATGGAGAAGTAGTAAATAATATTTTGCGGAAGCTCCAGTCTGGCCGACAGGGCATCAATGTATTGCTTCAACATGCCAAAATCTTCTTCCGTTTCGTTGTGTACTTTCTGATAATAAACATTTTCCAGAAAAAGTTGCAGCTTTTCAGGATTTTCGGTTGCTCCTTTAGTGGCAAACTCCATCAGTGAAGCGCCCACATCAGTGCGGTTTTCGGCTTCAGTTTTTTCCATACTGCCTGCACCGAGCACCGCGAAGCGTTCAGGCAATAAATTGTCGAGATATAGTTGAAAAATGGCTGGTAAAAGCTTACGCTTAGCCAGGTCGCCATTCGAACCGAAAATTACCAGTATCTGGCTTTCTACAAAAATCTTTCGGGTTACTTTTTTAATTACTTCTTCCATTAAAAATCGAAATTAAACGGGTTGCATCGATTCCACTGAATTATGTCGATGGCAGAATCGTATATGTTTAAACAAATTAACGGTCGAATCGTTCAAATTAAAACCATTTCTTTCGTCTGAAAAACCAGAGCATCCCCAATGTAGTAAAAATCATTATCACCCACATAAACAGATAACCGTGTCGCCAGTGCACTTCGGGCAGGTTTTCAAAGTTGGTTCCGTAAACTCCAACTATGAAGGTCAATGGAATGAAAATTACCGAAAAAATGGTCAGGATACTCATTATCTCGTTCAGCTTGGTACTCATGGATGAATGATATACATTTAACTGATCGTAAAGAATTTCGCGGTAACTGTCCGATAACTCGGAAGCTTCGTTGATATTGTCCTGCAGCTCGCGGAAATGAATACGGTTTTCATCGTGAATAAATTCCGATTCCATCTTGGCCAGGTTGAGAATCATTTCTTTTGCCGGCTTAATGTGTTTACGCATAAAGTTCATTTCCCGCTTGTACGAATTTATACTTTCCAGTAGCTCTTTCTGCAGATTACCGGTCATGTCATTTTCTAACGCTTCAATTTTATCTCCCAATATACCATTGATATAGATATAATTATCCACAACTACATCCAGCAAAGCAAAAGCCAGATAATCGGCTCCCGAAGTTCTGATTTTATTTTTATGCTTACGAATCCGTTCGCGTATGGGCTCGAATACCAGCCCCGATTGTTCCTGAAAAGAAATGAGTGTATTATCAGTAATAATCAGGCATAGATTATCAGCAGACAGGCTATCGTTCTTCTCATCAAAATGAAGCATCTTGATGGTGATAAAAATCCCGTTGTCAAACTCCTGCACCTTAGGTCGTGACCCCGGATTCATAACATCGGAAAAAATGTTTTGCTCAATTTTAAACACCCGGGCCAGGTTTTCCATCAATTCAGGATTGTCCAATCCATCAATATTGAGCCAGGTAAGCTTTTTTGATTTTTTGCGGCCTAGCAGATCATCGGTTGATTTTAATTCCTGTTCCGTCACATCTTCCAGGTCAAAATCCATGGCTCTCAAAACAGTTTTGTCAGTTTTCTTTTGTCCACGAAAAACTAAAGCATAAGGTGACAATCCGATTTCTTCTTTTTTCTTTTTGATAAATCTCGACATAATTTTAGTTCTTAATTTCCTTATTCGCAAAGATATACAATTTTATGTTTACGCTTCCAAAACTCCTGAAAATGTTTTGCGAAATGGAACAAAATGAAGATTCTGTGAAATTTCGGAAAGAAGCTATTCAAAAACTAGCTGTTTCTGTATTTTTCCTTTACTTTTGCTACAGTATTTACAAACTCTTTTAATTCTATCTAAATGAAGAAGACTTTTTTCTTACATATACTACTACTTTTAGCAGGCAGTACTTTGTCCGCTCAAAAAAATACGCAGCAGGAACGCCCTAAACTGGTCGTTGGTATTGTAGTTGACCAAATGCGCTGGGATTATCTTTATCGCTACTACAATAAATATGAATCAGGTGGCTTTAAACGACTTCTTAATAATGGGTTTTCGTGCGAAAACACCATGATAAACTACATTCCTGCTGTAACGGCACTTGGGCACACATCCATTTTTACAGGTTCGGTTCCATCCATACATGGCATTGCCGGAAACGACTGGATTGACAGCAAAACTGGCAAATCGGTTTATTGCACCGACGATTCGACCGTAACCACTGTAGGAGCCAACAGCAAAGCCGGTAAAATGTCGCCACGTAATTTGTGGGCTACAACTATTACAGACGAGTTGCGCCTGGCAACCAACTTTCAATCAAAAGTAGTGGGTGTTTCGCTTAAAGACAGAGCTTCAATCCTGCCGGCCGGACACAATCCTACTGCCGCTTTCTGGATAGACGATGCCTCAGGTAAATTTATCACCAGTTCTTATTACATGCAACAACTTCCGGGTTGGGTGAACGATTTCAACAACGCTAATCCCATCGATAAACTCATTGCTAACGGTTGGAATACGCTGTTGCCGATAAATCAGTACACCGAAAGTACGGACGACGATGTGGAATGGGAAGGAATACTAAAAGGTGCTACCAGACCGGTTTTTCCGTACGACACGAAGAAAGCCTATGCGGCCGATCATGGATCACTGCGCCAAATGCCGTTCGGCAATACGCTGACACTGCAATTTGCCAAAGCAGCCATTGAAGGTTACAAACTCGGACAAGAAGCATCGAGCGATTTTCTGACTATCAACTGCGCTTCTACAGATTATTGCGGACACCTCGTCGGACCAAACGCAATAGAAATAGAAGATGTTTACCTGCGACTGGACCGCGACTTAGCCGAATTTTTCAGTTACCTCGACAAAAAGATAGGCAAAGGAAATTACCTTATATTCCTCACTGCCGACCACGGAGCTGCTCATGCCGAAGGTTTTTCGCGTGCTCACAAAATGCCTACAGGGTTATTGGGCAAAGACCTGGAAAGCAACCTGGTAAAAACAATAGAAAAGCAATTTGGAGCTAAAAAACTGATTCTGGGTACAGACAATTTTCAGGTTACGTATAACAAAGAAAGAATTGATAGTCTGAAACTCAATATAAACGAGATTAAATCGGCCACCATCAATTACCTGATTCATCAGGAAGGAATTCAATATGCGGTTGATCAGGATAAAATTACAGAAGCCTCTATTCCCGAACCACTGAAAACCCTGATGATAAATGGATATAATCAACAACGAAGCGGAAGTGTGTTGATGGTAAATCTGCCGGGCTGGCTTCCTGCCTATTGCAAAAAAGGCTGTACACACAGCGTGTGGAACCCCTACGATACACATATTCCACTTATATTTATGGGATGGAACATAGCACACGGCGCTACAAACCGCACTACGCAAATGACCGACATTTCGGCTACACTGGCTGCACTGCTTCACATACAGATGCCCAGCGGATGTATTGGTGCACCGATTACTGAAATCACAAACAAGAAATAGATTTCACTCCCAATATTACTGCAATGGTAGGGGCGTTCAACTACAAAAGTTGACGCCTTTATTTTTTTAGGCTAAATCGATGCAGATTGTTTGAATTTTGTATCTTTGTCGCATGGAAAAAATAATGACACTCGAAGAGTTTTATCGGGTTAAACTCAATTTTGTACCCGAAAATCTGAAAAAAGGACTGGGACATTTCAATGTTTTCAGGGTGGATGATTGTATGTGCGGCAGAAAGAAGAGCGTGCCCTACAGCCGGAAGGATTATTACAAAATTACCCTGCTGAAAGGGAAATACAATATTCAATACGCCGATCGCACACTGGAAACAAGTGGGAATGCGTTGGTTTTCAGCAATCCGATGATTCCCTACACCTGGGAGTCGCTGGACGATTTTCAGACAGGGTTCTTCTGTATTTTTACCGAAGAATTTTTCAGTCAGTACGGCAACCTGAAAGAATACCCGATGTTTAAACCCGGATTTGACAAGGTTTTTATTCTGAATAACGAGCAGGCGGCCGAAGTGGAAAAACTCTATCAGCGTATGTTCGAGGAGATTAATTCTGGGTTCGAGTACAAATTCGATGTCATCAGGGGATTGGTTTTCAACCTGATACACGATGCCCTCCGCATGCAACCTGCTCACGAAGCGCTAAACTCAGCATCCAATGCCACCAGCCGCATTACCACCATGTTTGCCGAATTGCTTGAAAGACAATTTCCGGTAGAAACTTCCATGCAACGCATAAAACTACGCTCGCCCATTGACTTTGCCGAACATCTGGCCGTACACGTCAATCATCTGAACCGCAGCCTGAAAGAAACTACCGGTAAAACCACCTCGCAGCTCATAACAGAGCGTGTTACGCAGGAAGCACGCGTACTGCTCCGCCACACCGACTGGAATGTATCGGAGATTGGTTACAGTTTGGGATTCGAAGAATCGTCTCATTTCGTAAACTTCTTCAGAAAAAATAACGGCGAAAGCCCCAAAACATACCGCGACAGGGCTGTTGTTTGATTTTTGCAATTTTTGGTTTGAAATTTATATAGCTGAGCCATCTTGAACATATTACTTTTGCATCGTGTTTTTAATGCAGATAATTAAACTATTCATCTCTTTACAACTATGAGCAAAGTAATCTCCCCAAACACTGCCGCAGGCATACCCGCCGCACTGATAACCTTAATGGCCGTATCGGCAGGTATCACGGTAGCCAATATATATTACAATCAACCCATCTTGATGGATATTGCCCGTGAGTTCAACACCACCGAAACCAAAGCCGGTCTTATATCCATGTTGTCGCAGATAGGCTATGGACTTGGGTTATTCTTTATTACTCCGCTGGGCGATAAGCTGAACAAGAAAACGCTGATCATTTCGCTTCAGGTACTGCTGCTTGTGGCACTGGCTGGTATTTTTATCAGCAACAGCATTGTTCAACTTTGGTTTCTGAGCATACTGGTCAGCTTATTTTCGGTATCGGTGCAGGTTATTATGCCCATGGCGGCCGGAATGAGTACGGTGAACAGAGGTAAAAACGTAGGAACAATATTTACCGGTGTACTGATAGGAATTTTAGCGGCTCGGGTATTCAGCGGTGCCATTGCCGACCTGCTGGGTTGGCGGTATGTGTATCTTATTTCGGCGGGAGCCGTAGGGCTTTCTACACTGCTGCTTATGCTGTATTTACCGCATACTACCAGCACGTTTAGCGGCAATTATCCTCAACTGTTGGGTTCGGCGCTTCAGCAGTTCGGCAGATTCAGGCTGCTTCGCAGGTTGTCGTTTATCGGTATTTTGCAGTTCGGACTTTTCTGCTCGTTCTGGACGACGCTTACCTTTCATCTGAGCGGTGCCCCGTTCCATTTTCAGAGCAGCACCATTGGTTTGTTTGGCATTATTGCCATTGCCGGAGCATCGATAGCGCCATTTATGGGCAAAAGAGCCGACAAAGGCAGCGTTATTCGTGTACGATTTATGGCTATTAGTCTTACCATCATTTCCATTCTGATTATGTTGTTTTTCCAACACTCGGTGGCAGCTATGATAGTAGGTATTCTGTTGCTCGACATAGGTGCACAGTCGCTTCAGGTAACAAACACCGCCCTGCTCTATACGCTCGATGAGTCGGTGCACAGCCGCATCAACACCATTTACATGACACTGTTTTTCACCGGAGGTGCATTAGGCACATTCATAGGTATTATGATGTGGCAATGGGGTGGTTGGAACTTCGTGATGCTGCAAATGCTGCTTTTTGCCGCAGGAGTTGTGTTCTTACTTTTCAAAGAACGAAAAGCCGCAGAAATCAGATAAATACAAAACAATTAATTCAAAACCAGATAACGTATAAAAGCATCTGGCAATTATCAGAAAATATAAAATCTATCTAAAAAAGTATGAAAGTAATAGCTATCAACGGAAGTCCGCACAAAGACGGCAATACGGCTCAATCCCTGCAAGTCGTAGGAGAAAAACTGAAATCGAACGGCATTGATTTAGAGATAATTCACATCGGGCACAAAGCCATTCATGGCTGCATAGCCTGCGGTCAGTGCCGGGTGAAACGTGATGGTACCTGTGGTATTAAAAACGATGTGCTCAACGAACATATCCCTGCATTGCGCCAGGCCGATGGGATTATCCTGGCCTCTCCGGTTTATTTTTCGGGTATTGCCGGATCGATGAAAAGTTTTCTGGACCGCTTATTTTATGTGTCGCTGAGCAACGGCAACTTTTTCCGACACAAAGTAGGTGCAGCCCTGGTGGCAGTGCGTCGCACGGGCGGTTCGCACACGTTGGACGGACTGAATCATTACCTCAGCTACTGCGAAATGCAATTAGCCACCAGCAATTATTGGTCGGTAGTGCACGGACTCACACCCGGCGAAGCACGATACGACGGTGAGGGCGTGAATACCCTCGAAGTGTTGGGCGACAACATGGTCTGGCAGCTGAAAATGCGCGAAGCTACTCGCTCCACTCTACCCGAACCCCAGATTGTACAAAAAGTTGCAACACACTTTGTGCGCGAAGATTTGAAATAATAAATAGACAAAAAAATAACCGGTCAATAAATAAATAATGACCAACTTTATCCAATAAATAGCGTTGTAATAAAACGCAACAAACGACTTAAAACCAATAAAATGAAATACAGAAACCTTAGAACTACAGATGTACAACTATCCACTATCGGATTGGGTTGCATGGGTATGAGTCATGCCTACGGTGAGCGTGACGACAAAGAATCCATCGCCACATTGGAAAAAGCCCTTGAACTAGGGATTAATTTTTGGGACACGGCCGATATTTACGGCAACGGCATCAACGAAGAGCTTATTTCGAAAGTATTGGTGCCAAATCGCGACAAGGTATTTATTGCTACTAAATTTGGATTCAAAGTTACTCCCGAAAATCCCTTTACAGTGGATGCATCTCCCACGCACATGAAAAAAGCCGTCGAAGCAAGTCTGCGTCGACTAAAAATTGAAACCATCGATTTATATTATGCCCACCGCATTGACCCCAAAGTGCCCGTCGAAGAAATGGTGGAAGCCATGGCTGCGTTGGTCAAAGAAGGCAAAGTGCGTTACCTCGGATTGTCCGAAGCCTCAGCCGAATCTATCCGACGGGCACATGCTGTTCATCCTATTTCCGCACTTCAAAGTGAATATTCGTTACTTACCCGAGATGTTGAAAAAGAAATTCTCCCATTGTGTCAGGAGTTGGGCATCAGTTTCATTCCGTTCAGTCCATTATCGCGCGGACTGGTAACCAACACCGTGGAAAAAGACAGTCTGGGCGAAAACGATTTTCGCAAAACTCTTCCGCGCTTCTCTAACGAACATTGGGACAATAACCGTAAACTGGCGGGAGCATTTGCTGCATTGGCTACCGATAAACACTGCTCACCGGCACAACTTGCATTGGCTTGGGTATTGGCACAAGGCGACAACATCATCCCCATACCCGGCACAAAACGACAGAAATATCTCGAAGACAATGCCGGAGCCGTCGATGTTATGCTTTCTGAGGTCGATATGCAATCTATCGAAAATTTGCTGCTGCGCTATCCCAATATTGGAGTTCGCTACCCAGAAAGCATGGCGAAGATGGCGGGCAAATGATTTAGTCGTTTTATTCAATACATATTTAGATCATTAAACTCAACAACTAAAATAAACAATTATGAAATACAATTTATTAGGAAACACCGGACTAAAAGTGTCCGAACTCTGCCTGGGCACCATGACCTTTGGCGGACAGGGAATGTGGACAGCCATCGGTGCTCTACCACAGGATGAGGCCAACGAATTGGTAAAACAATCGGTAGATGCCGGCATCAACTTTATTGATACGGCCAATGTATATAGCGAAGGACTTAGCGAAATGATGACCGGACAGGCCATCCGCGACCTGGGACTGAAGCGCGACGATCTGGTGATTGCCACCAAAGTGCGTGGAACTATGGGTACCGGCATCAACAATTCAGGATTGACACGCAAACACATTTTACAGCAAGCCAACGAAAGTCTGACCCGCCTGAATATGGATTATATTGATTTGTATCAAATTCACGGTTTTGACCCCTTGACTCCGATTGAAGAAACACTGGAGGCACTCGACACAATGGTAAAAAGCGGCAAAGTGCGTTATATCGGTTGCTCTAACCTGGCAGCCTGGCAAATTATGAAAGCCCTGGGCGTTTCGGCTCAACAGCATTTGGCTAAATTCGTATCGTTGCAAGCCTATTATACCATTGCCGGACGCGATCTGGAGCGCGAAGTAGTGCCCATGCTGCTCGACCAAAAGGTAGGTTTAATGGTATGGAGTCCGTTGGCAGGTGGTTTCCTGAGTGGAAAATACACTCGTGAGGCCAATGCCGAAGAAGGTCGCCGCGTAAACTTCGACTTTCCACCCGTGAATAAAGACAAAGCTTTCGACATTATTGATGTGATGCAGGAAATTGCCGTGGCTAAAGATGTAACTGTACCGCAAGTTGCTTTGGGATGGTTGCTTCACCAACCGGTGGTTACTTCAGTCATTATCGGAGCCAAAAGACCGGAGCAACTGCAGGATAACCTGAAAGCGGTAGACCTGAAACTTACGACCGACGAATTGGCTCAGCTCGAAGCGGTAAGCAAACTATCGCCCGAATATCCGGGCTGGATGATCGAACGCCAAAGTGCCGACAGGAAAGCATAAATCCATAATCTCACTCTTTTCATTTTCAGAGGGTGACCCAACAGGTCATCCTCTTTTTGTTTTATCTTCAAATTGATCATGAGCCTTTTTCTTATCCCGAACTCACGACAAAAGAAGAAATTAAAAAGAATAATTTCTTCTTTTAATGCATTTCTTATACTTTAACTGTATTTCATTTCGAGGCAATTTACTACTTTTGCTTTTTTAAATCAATTTTTTATACTTCGAAAAGAGTTTGTATTTTTAACTACCGTAGTGTCTTGTGTATGAAACGATTACATCTTATTTTAGTTGCGTTATTTTTCTGTGTTGTTGGTTTCTCAAGAAATCAGGTAGATACCATTTCAGTCTTCTCAACGAAGATGAAGAAAGAAATAAAAAGTGTTGTGATTGTGCCTGAAAACTATAACGTGAAAAAGCGATACCCTGTAGTATATTTATTGCATGGCTACAGTGATAATTATGCTAAGTGGGTTAATGCGGTTCCTTCTATAAAGGCACTGGCCAATAAGCACCAGTTTATTCTGGTTTGCCCCGATGGAGGTTATAGTAGTTGGTATATGGACAGTCCTATCGATTCGGCGTATCAATATGAAACTTTTATCGTCAAAGATTTGCTTCCTTACGTTGACTTACATTATTCCAGTATCCCGGAACGTTCGCAGCGGGCAATTACAGGACTGAGTATGGGAGGACATGGAGCGCTGTACATCGCTATACGCCACAAAGATTTATTTGCTAATGCCGGAAGTATGAGTGGTGGTGTTGATTTAAGAAGCTCAACCAAACTTTTTGACATCGCTAAACGCATTGGAAACATAGAGACTAACGCTGTTGAGTGGGATAACAGGTCGGTAATAAATATGGTAAATTCGCTCAAAAACGATGAGTTGAATCTGATAATTGATTGTGGAGTTTCTGATATTTTTTACCAGATTAATGCCGCTTTGCATCGGAGGTTAATGAGCTTGGAGATTAACCACGACTATATTGAACGACCCGGTGAGCATAACTGGACTTATTGGACAAATTCCATCCAATATCAGTTATTGTTCTTCGAGCGAAGTTTTGAAAAAGCAAAAAGAAAATAAGTCATCTTCTATACAGTTGATTTTCTCTCATTTAACCTGTAACCTGTTTTTTGTTGCGAGTTTTTTTCTGTTGTCGGGTCTCAATTTAACCATAAATAAAGTATTTTCATACAATCAATAATAATTGAATATTTATTGAATTAATCATCTAAAATATCATTATACCAGTAAATATCAAAGACCAAATAGATTGGAAGATATGTTGTACAAATCAAATAATTGCATATTTATTACAATACGAAGAATTTTATACAGGAATAAAGAAAAATTTCTTTAATTCCTTTTGTGCTATAAAAAAAAACAGTACTTTTGTGATTGAAAAGAAGATTTTGATTTAGCGAGATAATAAAAACAATTATAGATCACTTAATTTAAAAAAAATGGCAAACTTGGATTTAAGCAAGTACGGGATTTCAGGAAATTTTGAAATTCTGCACAACCCAACTTACGAAGAATTGTTTCAGGCAGAAATTGATCCTGCAAACGAAGGTTTTGAAAAAGGTGTGTTAACAACAACAGGAGCTGTATCGGTTGATACCGGTAAATTTACAGGCCGCTCTCCTAAGGATAAATTCTTTGTAAAAGATGCAGTAACCGATGAGCACTTATGGTGGGATGGAACAATTAACCGCCCGACTACTCCCGAAGTATTTGCGCACTGTAAAGATCTTGTAACAAAACAACTATCTACTGCAAAAAAATTGTATGTAGTTGATACATTCTGCGGAACTAACGAAGACACTCGCTTGAAAGTACGTTTCGTTATGGAAGTAGCATGGCAGGCTCACTTTGTGACTAACATGTTTATCCGTCCTTCTCACTATGAACTGGCTAACTACGGTGAACCAGATTTCGTATGTTTGAACGGTTCTAAAACTTCAAATCCTAACTGGAAAGAACAAGGATTGAACTCTGAAGTATTTACATTGTTCAACCTGACTACTAAAATGCAGGTTATCGGTGGTACTTGGTACGGTGGTGAAATGAAAAAAGGTATTTTTGCTTTGCAAAACTACTACCTTCCATTACGCGGAATCGCTTCTATGCACTGTTCTGCTAACGTAGGTAAAGATGGTGATGTAGCTATCTTCTTCGGTTTGTCTGGTACAGGTAAAACTACTCTTTCTGCTGACCCAAAACGTTACCTGATTGGTGATGACGAACATGGCTGGGACGATCACGGAGTATTCAACTACGAAGGTGGTTGCTATGCTAAAGTAATTGATCTTGAAAAAGACAAAGAACCAGATATCTGGAGAGCTATTCGTCGTGATGCTTTGTTGGAAAACGTAACTGTAGGTGCTGATGGTACTCCTGATTATTCAGCTGCTGCGTCAAAAACAGAAAACACCCGTGTTTCTTATCCTATTTATCATATCAACAAAATCGTTTCTCCTTCACGTGCAGGACACGCTAAGAAAATTATTTACCTGTCGGCTGATGCATTTGGTGTATTGCCTCCGGTATCTATTTTGGACGAAAAATCAGCTCAATATCACTTCCTTTCAGGCTTTACTTCAAAATTAGCCGGAACAGAACGTGGTATCACTGAACCAGTTCCTTCTTTCTCTCCTGCATTTGGTGAAGCTTTCTTAACTTTGCACCCAACAATGTATGCTAAGACATTGATTGGCAAAGCTAAAGAACACAATGCTAAAGTTTACTTGGTAAACACAGGTTGGAACGGAACAGGAAAACGTATTTCGTTGAAAAACACCCGTGCTATCATTGATGCTATCATCGATGGTTCAATCGAAAATGCTCCAACAGTACACGTTCCAATTTTGAACCTGGTAGCTCCAACTGCTTTGAACAATGTTGATGCAAACATCCTTGATCCACGTGATACTTATGCAGATGTTGCTGAATGGGAAACTAAAGCAAAATCGCTTGCTGCTAAATACATCAAGAACTTCGAACAATACTGCGACAATGACGATGCGAAAGCATTGATTCCTTCAGGTCCACAATTGTAAGAAAGCCCCCTAAATCCCCCATGGGGGACTTAAAATACGAAACGAGCTGTTCGATAATTCGGACAGCTCGTTTTTTATGTATAAAGTTCCAACCTGAATTCGGTCTCATTTTTGATTGCTTGAATTCTGATTTTTATGTCATTAAGTATTTGTAAAATTGCAAAACCATGCTCCACTCAAGAGAAAATATTGACTTTTATTTAATGTATTGTAAACTATTTTGAATTTAGAACTGTTTAGTGTGTATTGATAGAATAAAATAGATTTGATAATTCACAATTATGCCATAGCTTTTGATAAAGTTAGATAATAAAAAACAGACCGGTTCGTGAGAATCGGTCTGTTTGATTATAGGAGAGTGAAGAAAGCCTATTCTATTTCATCTTTTTCATCATCCACTTACGGCGAATCCAATAATCAAGCCCGATAAGAATAAGGCTTAGGAATGCAATATAAAAACTAAATGCATACATCGATTTAGACTCCGACGATAAATGCACTTTCGGAAACTTTGGCAGTTCGAATGCAAAGTTCCATGGAATATAGGTGAGGAAAACGTAAACCGCCATCCCTACCAACACCAGCGAAACTCCCGAAATAAGGCAGATGCCCAGCACATACTCCCGTTTCTTCTTTCGTTCTACGGCGCGATACACCTCTGCCATTAGGCGTGAATTAAAGTCAGCAGAGAGTCGGGGGCTTTCGGTCGATTGGAGTGCTTTTCTGATTGCTTTATCGTTGTTCATTTTCATTTCCTTTCGTCATTAAAACATATAATTTCTTTCTCACTCTGTGAAGTTTCACCTTCACATTCTCCGGGGTCAGATCCAACACCCGAGCCAGTTCCGCCACCGATTTATCTTCGGTATAAAAAAGCGTTATCAGCGTTTTTTCTTCTACATTGAGTTTCGTTATGGCTTCTTCCAGCTTTTGTAATCTGATCTCATTCTCATCACCTTCGAAAAAAGTTTCTATTGCCTCGTCGGGCACGCTTTCCATCATCGCTTCATCCACCATCGGGAACTCCATTTTTCGCTTCCTTGTGGCCGAAATAGCCGTGTTATAGGCTATTCTGAACAGCCAGGTGGAAAAACTGCAATCGCCTTTAAATGTATCCAGCTTTTTGAATGCTTTCAGAAAACTATCCTGCGTCAGTTCTTCGGCATCTTCATTGGTCTGTACTATACGAACAATCAAGGAGTAGATAGAGTTGCTGTACGAGTTGACGAAATGCGAATATAAATTCGTTTCGCCGGCAAGTATGCGCTCTATGTAGTTTAACTCGTCCTGATTATTCATATATTGTATAAGACGCACATGTTCCGTTTTGGTTACAGATTCTTTTCAGACAAAATAAAAAAGAAAGAGATGTGTAACCATTTTCGGGTTGCTGCGTCAAAACAGTACAAAGAACGAAATTATTTATTTAAAAACAAAAAATTATGTTAGACTTTATTACTATTCCACTGGTTGTTGGAATGATAACCCTTGGTATTTACAAATTGTTTGATTTATTCGTACGCAAAAAAGAGCGTTTGGCTATTATCGAAAAAATCGGAGAAAAATTTGACTCTTCCATGATTGAAAACAAGTTTTCATTTCCTTTTAAATTTGAAGGAGGAGGATTTGGAACACTAAAAGTTGCGTGTTTGTTTCTTGGTGTTGGATTAGGATTGCTTATTGGATTCTTTATTTGTCAGGAATTTATATATGGTCATTGGTTTGAAAATTTTCAGCAGATTTCAGGCATAGTTTACGGTGCATGTCTATTATTATTTGGCGGTTTAGGTCTGCTGATTGCTTTTCTTATTGAAATGAAATATCGGAGAGAAAAAAGAGAAGACTGAAACAATTATCTTCACCCATTAATAACCAAAAATACTTAAGACTAATCTAATTGTTATGAACAAAACATTCATCGCACTCATCATTCTTTCTCTCTTTTACTCGCTAAACTTACGAAGCGAAGTGACCGTCACCGGAAAAATAACAGGAAAGAATCCAACAGAGGTTAGGTATACTGTTCCCATTAATGGGGTTTGCTACTGGGGCTTCAGTGAATCGGTACAGTCAGACTCATTAGGAAACTTCCAAATAAAAATTAAAACTGATAAACCGGCTTTTATTTCAATAATGGTTTCAGGAGAAGACCTTAATAAGATAGTAATTGAACCCGGTTTTAAGTACAAAGTGGCAGTTAACATACAAGAGAATGCTACTAAGCTGACCGTTCTGAGTCCCAACGAAAAAGGTCAGGAATTATACAATAGTTTACCAAATCCTTCTTTCATCTCGATGGATGCCAGAAAACTGAACAAAGATACCACGGTACTGCTTTTAAAGACCAAAATTGCCACGCTTAAAGAGGCTGAACTTTCGCCGCTGAAAAAGCTGCTTACTTCCAACGAAATAACACCCGCATTCTACAAACTTGTGGAAGCAGATCGGAATTGCTATTATTCGGCAATTCTATCAAGTGCTTTAATATCAAAATTCAGTAGAAGTTATATTGAACATCCGGCTGACTACCCGGCTGATATGAATCAGTTGTTGAATAGTATCTTTACTGATTATCCCGTCAATAATAAAAAACAGTTGGATAATTCATCGTTTTGGTATGAGTATGCTGAAAGTTATTTGAATTTCAAAGAGTATGTGAATAAGGATATAAACTTACAGGAACTTAGGGATGTTGCCAAAAAGGGTTTTCTAAATACGCATAACATTGCCGAAGCGCAAAAGCGACTTACAGAACCTAATTTGGAATATTACAAAGCTGCGTATATCCACTTCACAGCTATTCAGAAAAGGTATGAAAAAGAATTAATTGCCATTTTTAATCAATTCAAGAAAGATTATCCCAAAAGTCCTTTCACAAAGTATCTGGAGCCACAGATAACTCCTATTGTTGAGTTTCATAAAAAGGCGGAATTGCCGGCAAATCCTGAAATAAAAGTTGTTGATAATTATCAGAAGTTCAATTCGCTTAATGAAGCTGTTGCACAATTCAAAGGGAAAAAATTGTTTGTGGATGTTTGGGCAACATGGTGCGGTCCATGTAAAGAGGAATTTCAGTATAAGGACAAGCTTCAGGCTCTTTTAAAGAAAAACAACATCCAGGTTGTCTACATCTCCATCGATAAAGATGATCAGGAAAAACAATGGAAAGACATGATTTCCTTTTATAATCTGGAAGGCTATCATATCCGAACCAATGAAAAACTTGATGCTGATTTAAGAAGAATATACAATCTAAATGGTGCGATAGCCATTCCGTGGTATATTTTAGTGGATGAAAAAGGGAATATTGTCAAGGAACATGCATCCCGTCCATCTGAGATAGATAAATTGGAAGAGGAGATAACGAATAAATAAGCGAGATTTCAGGATCACAACTTTAATATAGAATGAGCTGTTTGATGAATTTCAGACAGCTCATTTTTTATTTCAATATCTCAGTAGATTCAACTAAATAAAAAAGCTACTCCAAGGATTTGAAGCAGCTTTTCGTTGTACTATTTGATTGTCAAATGAATGTTTTAATCTTTCACCACTTTCTTTTCAGTAGTTCCATCTTTTGTAGTTATTCTTACAATGTAAATACCCTTTGGCAAAGTACTCACCGAAACTAATTCATCATTTGTAATCTTTTTATTTATAAGTTGGTGCCCATTTAAATCACTCAATGTAAAGATAGCTACTCCATCCAGATTTTTAATTTGCAACTCATCAATTGCTGGATTTGGATAAAGACTAATGGAACTTATTTTCTCGTCAGATAATCCGGTGGTCGTCGTTACAAAAGTCAAATCATCACCATAAGATGTTCCTGAATAATTAGTTGCATAAGCTCTGTAATGATAGGTAACACCAGGTCTCAGCCCTGCAATTGAGCTTCTGAATAATCCATAACCTATACCATCAGTAGTTTTGTTATCGTTTATGGTTGGATTAGCACTTGTGCTCCAACAAACACCGCTGGCCATAGTTGAAGATGTTCCTATGCTTGTAACATTACCTCCTAAAATGGCTGATGTGTTGGTTATATAACTTACTTGTGAGGTCAAAACAGTTGGAGGGGTTCCTACAGTGACAAATGTAACATCTGAGCCATAAGCAGTGCCCACTACACTGATGGCATAAGCCCTGACATGATACATCTGACCTGGCGAAAGATTGTTTATAGGACTTGTAAATACTCCGGTACCTGCTCCAACAGCAGTTTTTGAATCTGTAATTGTTGGTAAAGCATTATAGCCCCAACAAATACCACGCTCAGTAACCGCCGAAGTACCTTCGCTTGAAACATTACCTCCTGAAACAATAGTAGTGGCTGTTATTGAACTTGTATTATCAGTTTCAACAATAGCCGGAAAGCCTTCCTTAATGTTAGGAAGATCTTTCCATTGGGTCGCAGTCAGGTAAGCAACTATTGAGTTTACAGGAACGCACAAAGTCCAATTTGTATTATTCATACCACTAAATACATAAGGATTGGTTAAGTTAATAGGAGTGTCTCTGGCAACAGAAATGGTAATCATTTTCCAACAATCTGAAAAGGCTCCGGACCCTATCGTTGCAACTGAACTTCCAATTACAACACTTGTAAGACTTGTGCTGCCACAGAAGGCATAATTATGAATCGAACTAACCGTATTGGGAATCGTGTAGTTCCCTTTCTTCCCTGCCGGGGATATAATTAAAGCTGATTTGTCTTTATTGAAAAGACAACCATCCAATGTCGAGAAATTCGCATTGGCAGGATCAACGACAAATTCTGTCAGACTTCGGCAATTCCCAAAAGCATTATCTACAATAGTGGTTAAAGATGCTGGGATACTTACACTAACAACTGAACTATATTGAAAAGCTCTATCACCGATTGTGGTTACAGTATTGGGTATAGTATAAGTAGTAGCATTGGCGTTTTTTGGAAATAGAATTAATCTGCTTTTATCCTTATTAAATAACACACCAACAGCAGAAGAAAAATTCTGATTGTTTGCGTCGACAATATACTCTTTCATCGCCCACTCATTTTCAAAAGCAAAATTTCCAATCGTGCTTAATGAAGCAGGAATTGTTATACTCGTCAGTTTATTACATTGGTAAAATGATGAGGCTCCTATCGAAGTTACAGAATTAGGGATTATAAAGTTAGTCAGGCCACCACAGTATTGAAAAGCCATATCTCCTATTGAAGTAATTGAATTAGGCAGGGTAATACTCGTTAAGAGGGTTTTCCATGATCCATCTGAAGGACAGAAGGAAGACTTGGGCATCTCATTAGCCGGATAATTGGTATCGGAGTTAATTGTGCCATCAGTTCCATTGTATGAATTAATATTCACGGAGCTAATATCCAAAGTTCCAAGATTGACCAGTTGATCGCGTAAATACTTTACATCCCGGGCATCAATGGTTCCGGTTAGTGTCAGATTTGTTATTGAAGCTTTGTCTCCACTCGCAATTAATGTGTTTAATGTACCTGCTGTACTAACATTAATGGTGGTTGTGGAATGTGCGAAAAAAAACGCACATAGACTTAAAGAGAGTAAAATGTGTTTTTTCATTGGCTAGTATTTATAGATTTATACATAAAAGCGTAAAAATATGCAATATATTTTAATTGTCAAAACAAATGATAAAGAGTATGCTATTAAACATAAAAGAACTTTCTGATACTTTGGAAAGCTCTTTTATCTATACCTCAAAATGCAAGTTTATTTCTTTTTCTCCTTTTTAAAACGACGATTGAATAACAATTATCTTATACTGGATGGAATTTGTCCAATACTCCCAGCTATGTTCGCCGGGGCGTTTCATATAGTCATGATCTTATTTTCATTACTACCAAGCGCTGGAAAAGCTAGCATTTATCTGATAGAAGAAATCAGAAACACAACAATCAATAATCAGGGTCAGCTCATTGTTTTTGAGTGAACTTAAACTTGCTGAAGCAATAGAGCTTTTGCCAAAAAGGGTTTTATCAATGTGCACATTCTTTTCTTAATCCAGATAGTACAAACAGCCCGAAAGTATTAAACTTTCGGGCTGTTTGTGTTTATAGAAACCAGCTATTTATTTCACCTGAATGCTTACACTGCTTTTTACATCAGCCGAAGAGGCGGCATTGCGTAATACAAATTCTCCCGGTTCCACCGTCCAATCTTTAGTTTTATCATTATAAAAAGCCAAATCTTTTACTTTTACTTCCAATGCCACGGTTTGGGTTTCGCCTGCTTTAAGAAATACTTTGGCAAATGCTTTCAACTCCTTGGCAGGGCGCATCACCGATGCTTTAGGCTGAGAGGCATACACCTGAACAGCTTCCGCACCATCTACTTTGCCGGTATTTTTCAGCGTAAAAGATACTTTGATGGTTTCATCTTGTCCGTACGTTTTCTTGTCTGTAGTTATTTTGCCATATTCAAAAGTGCTGTAAGAAAGTCCGTATCCGAAGGGGAACAATGGTTTAATCTTTTTGGTATCGAACCAGCGATAACCGACCAGAATATCTTCTTTGTATTCTTCCTTGATGCTGTCGCCCGGGAAGGCAATAGATCCAAATGAATGTGCACCATAATCGTTTAGTTTTTCTCCGAAAGTAAAAGGAAGCTTACCGCTTGGATTTACAGTGCCTGCAAGTACACTAGCAATTGCATGACCCGCTTCTGACCCGCCATACCAAGCCTGAACAAGTGTTGTAGCTTGTTTAAGCCAAGGCATTTCGTAAGCATTTCCGCTAAGCATTACCAACACAATATTTTTATTTACTTTTTGTAATTCGGCAATCAGTTCGTTTTGTCCGAAAGGTAAACCGTATGAACGACGGTCATCTCCCTCACTATCTTGCTGTGTGTTTTTATTCAAACCTCCAACAAAGATGACAATATCAGATTTTGAAGCTAACTCCACAGCTTCTTTTTGCAAGGCTGCTGCATCAAATTGGGGTTTATTTACCCTATCGTATGCAACTGCTCCGGAAGCATATCCTTTGGCATATTTAATCTTATCTGCTCCAAACTTCTCTGTCAATCCCTGTAATGGAGATATTTCACGTTTTGGTTTTAGTTCGGATGAGCCGCCACCTTCGGTGAGTTTACGAGTTGCATTTTCTCCGATAACCGCAATTGTTTTGTATTTCGAAGCATCAATTGGTAATAAATTGACTGTATTTTTCAACAATACAATACCCTGTTCTGATACTGTACGTCCAACATTATGATGTTCTTCACTGGCTAACGAACCAAATGGTTTATTCACATTCATAGCCGTACGAAAGATTAATCGTAGAATGCGTGTAGCCTTTTCATCTACGTTGGAAACGGGAATTTCTCCCGATTTTAGCAGTTTTAAATAAGGAGCAGCCAGAAAATAGCCATCGTAGGCGTTGGTCTTGTTAGTAGTAAATCCATTGGTATAAGTTCCCATTTCAATGTCAAGTCCGTTAAGTGCCGCTTCCTTTGTATTGTGAGCTCCACCCCAGTCAGTAATTACGCAACCATCAAATTTCCATTCATCTTTAAGAATTTTATTCAGCGTAAGTTCATTTTCACAGGCATATTGACCACGAATTTTGTTATATGAACCCATAATTGACCAAGCTTTACCTTCTGTAATAGCCGCTTTGAAAGCCGGTAGATAAATTTCATATAAAGCACGGTCGCTGACTTGCACGTCGATATGCCCACGCCATCTCTCCTGATTATTTAGCGCAAAATGTTTCACACAAGCAGAGACACCATTTTCCTGTACGCCCTGAATATAAGGAATAACCATACGACCAGCTAAAAACGGATCTTCGCCCATGTATTCGAAGTTTCGTCCATTCAATGGCGATCGGTAAATGTTTACACCCGGTCCGAGCAACACATCTTTCTCGCGGTATCGGGCTTCTTCACCTATGGCATTGCCATACAGGCGAGACATGCTTGGATCCCAGGTTGCAGCAAGGCATGTTAAGGCCGGAAAAGCAGTGCATGAATCGTTTGACCACTTGGCTTGCCCCCAACTATCCCACAAAATTTCCATACGGACACCGTGAGGTCCATCGCTCATCCAAAGTTCAGGAATTCCCAGGCGAGGGACACCATGTGAACTAAACTTTGACTGAGCAGTACACAATTTTACTTTTTCTTCCAAAGTCATTTTTGAAAGTGCATCTTTTATCCGTAATTCTATCGGTTGCGAATTGTCGAGATAGATAGGTTTTGTTTGTGCCTGCATGCCTGCAAAAAGCAGTACACACAGAATAGCTGTCATTGTTTTTTTCATTTTATATTTATCTAAAGGTTAATGTTGAAGCTTTATCATTTCTCTTTTTGTTGTTAATTTAATTCTGAACTTTAGTGATGCTCAAAAAATAAACGTCATTTTCCCGAATATTCAGTTCCTTCACCAGCAATTTATTTTTTCCGACAATTATTTTTTCTGTAAGGATGGGAGAATCATTATTCTGCTTTTTTATTTGCTCAACCTGCAATTTTGTAAGCTGTGCCGGTTTATTCATACTCAAATAAGTTGAATAGGCATCGTTTGCTTTGTAACCGGTTTTATGAATTTCAAGTTTATACGTGCCTTGAGGAATTCCTGACAACTGTACTCTGACTTTTCCTTTCGGTTTAGCAGGCAAATCGCGGATGTAATACACCTGATTATTTACCGAATCGCCAGGATGAGTATTCGTAAAGTCCCAGAGCAGCACCTGAATATTTCCTTTATTATCTTTGCATACCCACGATGTCGAATCGGAATTAATCAGTTCTTTGTTTCCAAGCTTATTCATGTACTTATACGAATAGAAGGCCGGTTTGTTGATCCCTTGCGTGTTCAACAGTCCAAAACCACCATGAAAAGGAGTAAACCGTGGCCCGGATTCTTCAAATATATCGGTGAATACCCAGTATGACATTGAATTGGCGGCAGTGCCTACCTGTTTGATTTTTTGTAATATGTAGGCAGTCTGATGATAGCTGTCGTGAATTGGGTCGGCAGGAGTGTAGGACGAGCTCCACTCAGTATAATGAAGTTGTAGTCCGGGCATAGCTGATACATTTATTTGCTTTCGCGAATTGAGAATATCTCCACTCACAGCCATTGGATCTTTGCTCAAAACAGTTCCCGAATTCCCGTATTCGTCTAAATAACCTTGTTTTACACCGTAAGAATGCGTACTGATAAAATCGAGCGGAATAGAGTTTTTGCTGCAAAAACTGATCATTTCTGGTACCCATGCTGCTCCCGCCGTGGCAGGACCACCTACCCGATACTCCTTATTTACACTTTTAATGGCTTTTGCAGAATACTGATATAATTTAAAATAATCTTCCTGCGTTCCTGACCAAAATCCGGGGGATAAATTGGGTTCATTCCACACTTCAAAATACCATGTTTTTACCTCTTCAGCTCCGTAACGTTCTGTAAAATGAGCAGTCAGATTCTTTATCAAATCTGCCCATTTGTTATAATCTTTCGGAGGAGTGACGTTTCCCCGCCACCAAAAAATGGTTTGCGGACCGCTTGCCAGTGCCGATGGCATAAACCCAAGCTCCACAAATGGTTTAATGCCTATGCTTTGCAGATAATCGAACAGAACATCAATGTATTGATAATTATACTCCGGTTTTCCGTTTCTGTCTTCCCTGTAAACGGCCATATCGTCGCTCAACAATCCATGCATGCGGATATACTTGAAATCACAATTTTTCTTTACATAGGCCAGTTGCTGCTGCCAGTCGGCTCGCAATCCTTCATTGGCCCGCCCGGCACCTATACATTCCTTGAACATGGTATTGAAGATACCTTTTTCTTTATTGAAATCGGCAGTGATGATTCGCTCAGAAAAATCAACTTTAGCATTCGAGTTATTTTGTGCAAACGCACTGCTCAAAAAAAAGCTTCCAACAATAATAAATAGAGATGTGTTTTTCATTTCAGATATTTCTTTTGTTATTATATTGATTCTAAAATATGTGCATCAAAAATAAGTTTACCTGTCTGCATTTATCAAATGCTATACAAAATGTCACAATGCGGTACCCAAAGTTGCTAATGCGGCACATCAAATGCCTCATGCGGCACATCAAGTGGCTAATGCGCTATACAAATTGTCAAATTAGGTACATCCTTTTAACACTGCGGTACACCCAGTGGCTAATGCGGTACTTCCAACGGCTTCCGCGGTACATTCATTGGCAAATGCGATACATCTTTTTGTACAAAACACTTCCGACACCAATAAATATCCATTCGGGGCGCGACTTGAAGTCGTACTCCGAATAAAGAGAAGATTACATTCCAATAAGCATTTATTTTACCTGATATTTCACTCCTGCAATCGTTCCTTTTTCCACCTGATAGGTAGCACCTTTTTTGTTCAGTTGCACTTCCACCAATTTATTGTCCAAAGGTAAGCAAATTAGTCCTTTTGCAAAAGGCTGCTGGCCATAAACTTTTAAGTCAATTGTCGACCAATCAATCTTATCCGTCGACTGTGCCAGTTTGGCGTGAGGAATAACAGCGCCATCGCGAACAAGGATAATACAAGGGATTTCTCCGGCCTCGATATCGTTCCAGCCACGGTTGTAAGTTTTACTGCTTTGATAGTCGATCCATTTTCCCTCCCGGCAGATATACGTGACGGCCTTTGGTATTTTCCATCAATGGTGCCTATGACCCGTTTTCATTTTAGCATATTTCCACGAACTGTCTTTACCCGGCTCTTTTAGCAACATGGGCGAATCAAAAGAATAGTACGGATTCTCATTTTCAATGTAGATTTAATATCAAGACAAAAATACACTTAATATGAAACTGAATAGGATGTTTCTATTTTGGGGTTGAAATTGTACAAAAAGAAACAGACCAACCGTTGAAGATTGATCTGTGTCGTTTATATATTTACGCGATATTTTTCTGCTATTTATTCGCCGGTCTTTATTTCTTTTGATTCGCTTCCTTTTCCGAACAGAAAAAATACACCAAAACTCCACGAAGAAGGGTTGAGACTAAAACTAATAGATTTTTGTGTACCATAATTAATTTTCTGGCTGAAGTTGCTGCCATCACTTGTTTGATATGCATTATTAATAACAGGTACAGAATTATAACTTAGTCCAGTGAAATTTACTTGAACTCCGACTTTCTCAGTTATCAGGTATTGGAACTCTGGAGATAGATTGAAGCGATTGGTTTGTTTTGATGGTTTCTCGCTTACAACTTTGCTGGTTGTCTGGTTGGAAATACCTCCCTGAGCATTATAATCGATAGTTGTTGAATTAATAGTCACATCATCGGTAACTAATCCATGCGAAAATTTAGCCTTCAACGAAAAACTCAATTTGTCAGAAACAGGAATAATATATTTGGCAAAAAGTGTGGGAGCTAATTCATTCCATTTATTTGAGTACTCATCAAAAATTTGCGATGTCAAAACAGAATTGCTGTAGTTACTATTTGTAAGTGTAGTATTTGAACTCGATAAGGATTTATACTCTAATCCCACACCAATGGCAAAGTTATCTGAAACAAAATAGCCTATATTGGGAGAAATGATGAGATTATTCGATGTTGACTTTGTAGCAGCTCCAACAGCTTGTGTTGTGATAGTTGTATTGTCATTATTGTAATTTACACTCCCATCAATGTAAATTTTTCCTTGAGTATACTGAGCCGAAGCTGCAAAATGAAACACTGATAAAATCATAATTAGACTACAAATTTTCTTCATAATAAAATTTTGTTGAAAGATTTAATGCTGTTTTATTACACCGGAAATAAATAACTGGTTATTAAACAAGTTATTTGAAAGTGCAAAGTTATAATCTAATTTTTAAATAACAACATTTTGTAGCAATATTTGTGACAAATAATCAGTTGAATAAGTCTATTTAGGCAGTTTTTGTCTGTTTTGAGCTTATATAGGTAGTTGGAATTATAATTTATGGTTTTTTCGATCTCACTTTTATTGGAGCGACTTTAAATTAGATACTGCTTCGGGCATGTATTGATGAATCATTTCAACTTTTTTACATGAACTCATATCATTACAATCACCGCAAGATGCGAATTCTTTCGATTTAGCGCAATTTCTGATTTCGCATTCAAAACAATGTGCAAAGTGTATGCCTTCTTCCCTACATCCAATACAATTGATCATTTCGGCGGTAATAGTTGAACTAAACTGAGCTGACCATGCTTCGGCGGTTTTAGTTCGTAAATCATCATTATTGGCAATAGTAGCGATCCTTGCGTCGCAGGTTGCACAATTAAGCCCGCAACAAGAAATTAATTTTTCCATTTCGATTGAATTTTTAAATAGTTTTATTTGATTTTAAAGGAGTTCACTTCAGACATTCAAAATAGTTCAAATTGATTTTATAATCAGATTAATATGTTTGTTACCATAGATTTTGAATATTGAATGCAAATATACAAATTTGTCGTTAAACAATTGATTTCATATATATTCTACATCAAAAATGATCTTTCATCAATTAAAGTGCAGCCAATTACATGTTATTGTATGAATTTTCATTTGTATATTTGTCGAATATTTTGCCTTGATTTTTAATAATACTATCTTAAAGCTCATGATTAAAAGGAATTCGATTGTAACATTACTTATATTTTACTCTTTAATAGCTTTTTGCCAATCTTCTTTCCAAAGAAAACCCGATGGCATTCTTATTTCCATAAAGCAGACCTCCGGCTTTGCTGTAAAAACAATTCAATTGCAGGTTATCACCGATGATATTATACGGGTTACAGCTACTCCGTTGACAAAAATTCAAGAAACAAAAAGCTTAATTACCACTTATACCGACACCAGAAAGACAGGATGGAGTGCAAAGCAATCAGGAAATTTTGTGGTATTGACAACGGCTACTACCAAAGCTTTTGTTTCGATTAAAACGGGCGAAATCAGGTTTACTGATTTGCGAGGTAACATTATATTGCAAGAACAACGCGGAGGAGGAAAAAGCTTCAAACCGATAGAAGTAGAAGGAAAATCCGGATTCTCGTTTCGTCAGGTTTTTGAATCGCCTGCCGACGAAGCTTTTTATGGTTTAGGGCAACATCAGTCCGATGAGTTTAATTATAAAGGCAAAAACGAAGAATTGTTTCAATACAATACCAAAGTATCCATTCCCTTTATCGTTTCCAATAAAAACTACGGAGTTCTTTGGGACAATTATTCAATGAGTCGTTTTGGCGATCCGCGTCCGTATGCTAATCTCGATCAGTTTAAATTGTTCGATAAAAACGGCAAAGAAGGAGGACTTACCGCCACTTACCGCAAAAATAAAAACTCGAATCAGGTTTCTCTGGAACGACAAGAATCGGTGATAGATTATGAGAACATACAAACGGTTAAGAATTTTCCAAAAGGGATAAATTTAGCGAATGCATCCGTGAGTTGGGAAGGTGAAATACAACCAAAAGAAAGCGGGGTGTTCCGTTTTATTCTGTATTATGCAGGTTACACAAAGGTTTATCTGGATGACAGCCTGGTAGTTGCAGAGCGCTGGCGAACGGCATGGAACCCCAACAGCTACAAATTTTCTGCAAAGCTGAGTGCCAACAAAAAACACAAACTGCGTATTGAATGGCTGCCGGATGGAGGCGTATCGTACATAGGGCTTAAAGCCCTGAGTCCGGTGCCTGATGCTGAGCAAACCAAACTGTCCTTGTGGTCGGAGATGGGTCAACAAATGGATTACTACTTTATTCGGGGGAACAATCCCGACGAAGTTATCAGTGGATATCGTCAGGTAACCGGAAAAGCGTCTATCATGCCTAAGTGGGCTATGGGTTTCTGGCAAAGCCGTGAGCGTTACAAAACGCAAGCTGAAATAGTGGGTACGTTGAAGGAGTTTCGTAGCCGTCAGATTCCGATTGACAACATAGTACTCGACTGGAACTATTGGCCCGAGACAGAGTGGGGTAGTCATGAGTTTGAGAAAAGCCGTTTCCCCAATCCCAAAGGAATGGTTGATTCAATACATGCCCTGGATGCCCGAATCATGATTTCAGTTTGGCCAAAATTCTACCATAACACCGAGCATTTCAAGGAATTTGAAAGCAAAGGATGGATGTACATGCAAGCTGTCAAGGATAGTATCCGCGATTGGGTAGGCCCGGGTTATGTAGGTTCATTTTACGATGCTTACTCGGCTGATGCCCGCAAGCTTTTCTGGAAACAAATGAAAGATCATTTATATTCGCTCGGTTTGGATGCATGGTGGATGGATGCCAGTGAACCCAATGTGCGTGATTGTACCGATATGCCTTACCGCAAAGCGCTGTGTGGTCCAACTGCATTGGGACCCTCAACCGAGTATTTCAATGCTTATGCGCTAATGAATGCTGAAGCTATTTATGATGGACAGCGCGGAGAAGACAATAACAAACGTGTTTTCTTGCTAACACGTTCCGGATTCTCGGGCTTACAACGTTATTCTACCGCTACTTGGAGTGGTGATATTGCCACACGTTGGGAAGATATGAAAGCGCAAATCTCTGCCGGAATAAACTTCTCTATGAGCGGGGTTCCTTATTGGACAATGGATAATGGAGGGTTTTGTGTAGAAAAGCGTTACGAAATGGCAAAAGAAGGTTCTGCAGACAGGGATGAATGGCGTGAGCTGAATGTTCGTTGGCATCAGTTTGGGGCATTTGTACCATTGTTCCGCACACACGGTCAGTTCCCTTACCGCGAACTGTGGAATATTGCACCCGAAACTCATCCGGCCTACAAAACCATGCTTTATTATACACAATTACGGTATCGCTTAATGCCTTATATTTATACTCTTGCAGGCATGAGTCATTTCAATGATTTCACCATTATGCGTGCTTTGATGATGGATTTTGAAAGTGATAAAAACGTATTGAATATCGGCGACCAATACATGTTTGGAAAGGAACTGATGATTTGTCCGGTCTACAAGTACCAGGCTCGTACGCGCGAAGTTTATTTTCCAAAACAAACCGGTTGGTACAACCTGTATGATGGTAAATATACAGCCGGAGGACAAAAACAAATAGTAGATGCACCTTACGACCGTATGCCAATTTATGTGGCTGCCGGAAGTATTCTTCCAATTGGTAAAGTAATCCAAAACACAACGCAAGTTCAAACTGACTTGACAATCTATGTTTATGCCGGTAAAAACGGAAGTTTTACTTTGTACGAAGATGAAAATGTGAATTACAATTACGAAAAAGATGCTTTTGCAACTATTGAATTTTCATACAATGACCAGGATAAAACATTGAGTATTGCCAACAGAAAAGGCAGCTTCAACGGAATGGTGAAAGAACGTAATTTCCAGGTTGTTTTGGTTGATTCATCGAACCCTGTTGCTTTGGATAATACTCCGAAAGATATGAAAACTGTTCATTACAATGGTTCGAAAACCACGCTTTCATTAAAATAACGTGAGTTCGATATAAGAATTCATATAACTAATTGAAATCCAAATATCAATATTCCCGTAGGGAATTTATATCCATAGAATATGTTAGTTTTTGGCATCGAATTCCCCGTAAGGGGATAAATAGATAAATCCCCTTACGGGGAATTACCCTAATCTAAACTATAATTCTATTGATATTTAAGTCCTAACGGACTAATCTTTATATCGAACTCACGTTAAAATAATAAGATTGTTTTTCACGATCTCTCATTTTTGATAATCCCGGACTAATGCAAAATTAGTCGGGGATTTGTTTTTATTTACAATTACCATCAAAATATTGAAAATATAAATCCTTACCTTTGCAGCGGTATAAAAAGGAGGAACAATGTTTAGTGATTTATTTAGAAGCAACGCATTTACAGCGGTTCGAAATTCCAATTTCAGGTATTTTCTGGGCTATCGGTTTTTTATAACTATGGCCACACTTATGCAATCGGTGATTGTAAGTTGGCACATGTATTTTCTTACTAAAAATGTAATCTGGCTAGGCATGATTGGGTTGGTGGAAGTTATTCCCCAAATTTCCATATCGCTATTTGCCGGACATTATATTGACTTGTGGGATCGTAAAAAAATTGTTAGAAACTCCACACTTATCCTGCTACTCGGTTCTTCTATTCTAACACTTTATAGTATCGAGTCCTTTCACTCCTATCAGCGCCTGGGTATTTGGCCTATCTTTGTAACGATATTCCTCACCGGATTATCGCGTGGTATACTTATGCCGGCACATACAGCTTTGATAGGACAGCTGGTAGATAAGAAAGACTATGCCAATGCAGCTACCTGGAGTAGTGCCAACTGGCAAATAGGAGCTGTAATGGGTCCCGCCATAGGTGGGTTGATCTACGGATTTTCTACTATAACCGTGGCTTACTGCTCTATTCTTGCTATCTATATCATTTCGTTGTACATGATTAGCCGTGTACAAATAAAACACATTATCCGTGCAGTACAAACTGCTGGCGATGAAGACATTTTTAGCCGCATACGTGAGGGCATAGCGTTTGTGATGAAATCGCCTCAATTGCTTGGAGCTTTTTCGCTCGATATGTTTGCCGTATTGTTTGGTGGGGCAGTAGCCATGCTGCCTGTTTTTGCATCGGACATCTTGCATGTCGGGCCCGAAGGACTTGGATTCTTGCGGGCTTGTCCGGCTATGGGAGCTATTTGTATGTCGTTCTACCTAATGTTCTATCCACCGGTTAAGAATAGTGGACGCACGTTGTTATTGGCAGTCTCGGCATTTGGATTATGCATGATTGGCTTTGCCTTTTCACACTGGTTTTGGCTGTCGGCATCGCTATTGCTGTTAAGCGGGTTGTTCGACAATGTGAGCGTGGTAATACGGGGCACTATTCTACAACTTTACACTCCGGAACATATGCGCGGTCGCGTGGCTTCCGTGAATAGTATTTTTATCGGTTCGTCGAACGAATTGGGTGCTTTCGAATCGGGAATGACCGCCAAACTTATGGGTCTTATTCCTTCGGTGGCATTCGGAGGAATCATGACTTTAATAGTGGTAGGTACTACGGCAAAGATTAATCCGGTATTGCGCAGGTTGTCGTTGAAGTAAACTCTGCTTTGTGTTTTTTAGAATAAAATAAGGTTGCCCGTACACTAACAGGCAACCTTATTCTGTTTTATCCAACATTCGTTTTAAACGGATCGTTGTTGAAATATTCCTTATTTTCCGACCAAGCAGGTGGATCTGCAGGAGATGATTCCATTGTCAGTGAAATTTCATTATCCAGCGTAATCTTTTCAATTTGTGGTGGACTATAAGCCTTCTTTTCTGTACTCTCTATATTTTTTTTCATAACTGAATTTTCTATTAAATTTTCTTATTCCTTTATTAATTTTCTGGTCGCTGTTTCTCCATTCTGTTGAATAGTCAACAAGTAAATGCCTTTCATAAGATCTGAGCAAGGAAGAGTATTTAAAGACCCTTTTTGCAATGGATTAACACGCACTTTCAGACCTTGCAAGTTATAGAGAGTGGCTATTGCCTGATCACCAACTTCACCTTCTATGATGATCGCTTCATTAGCTATATATGCTTTAAGGCTGCTTGTCTGTGCTGTTACTCCAGATGTTCCGGTTGTGGTATTTCCACTGGTACGGATATAAAATCGTCCAACCGCAGTTGAGCCAGCCGCAACAGTAGTCTTGTAGGTTGCACCATCAGTTAGAGAAGTAAAGGTATTGGTCGTTTTGTCTTCGAGGATTACCTTGCAATCTGCGGGCAGATTAGCTGTTTCGGTGCTAAACGTAATTTCGCCGCCATCCTTAGAGTCCACCCCTACCGGAATAATCAGGTTGTTATAACTTTCTGGTAAACATTGGATGGCAAAATCAACGCCATTGTCTTCCACTAATCGGGTATAAAGTGATAAGCCATTGGTACCACGAAGCAATCCGGCATCATAAGTAGGGTCAAGGCCTTTAGTCATATTCCTATTGAAGGTGATGATAGCCGCCGATGACGTTGCCGCACTTGTAGCGGTTAATGTTATTCCCGGCCAGCTGGTTGTTACTGCCGGTGCCTTGAACGGTGTAGTTGTTTGATGTACTTGCATATCATTCGTAAATTGTACTACAACCCCGGCAGATGCTGCTTTCACAAAGAAACCTTGTCCTGCCTGAAGAACGTTCTGTCCAAGATCGCGTGTGTCAAAACTAACATTACCAAGGATTTTGTATGATAAAGTGGCATCGTCCCAAACATATATACAGGCATAACTATCATCGAGTATATAACTATTGGTTTTTAGAAAATTGTTGGTTGCATTGGCAGCATTGTTCATATTGATTGCCGATGTGTAAGGGTTACCAATACAGTTCCATCCCGTGCCTCCCTTGGTAAGCCCTACTAATTTTGTCTCGCTGGAACCGGTAAGATCACCGATAAATGTGACAATACCATCAGAAGTGCGTCGCAAACTGTAGCCTTTCCCTGCTGGCAGAATATCAAGAGTGGTAGCGGCGTAGTAGTTGTTCCATGTATTGGTGGCTTCGTTGTAGTCCATCATGCCGTAACGGTTTGTACCACTAACATCTTTCAATGGGATGGCATTACCGGATGCTTGGATAAATGTACTGATGCTGCCAAATGCTGCAATTGGTGCAACTATATGCCATTTGTTTCCAGTCATATAACGTTCCGCGCTAACTGTGCCCGACGACGTTCCCTTAATAATTAACGAACCAGTACCCGATGCTGATGATTGAATGGTAAGACTTCCGTTAACAGTCAGGTTATTACAACTTGCCTGAGTCGTTGCACTAATAACAACCGTTTTTCCCGAAGGAATGATTACATCGGTTGCCGAGGTTGGAACACCTCCTATCCAGTTACTGGCTGTTGCCCAATCGGTGCTGGTAGCTTGTGTAAAAGTGCCTGGGGCTGCATAAGTAAACTGGTCGTTGGTGCTTGTAGCACTTGTTCCTCCGGGAGTTGTTACTTTTACATCAACGGTTCCTGTCCCTGCGGGAGAAGTGGCTGTAATGCTGGTAGCTGTATTTGCAGTAATGCTCGCTGAAGTAGCGCCAAACATAACCGCTGTAGCACCTGTCAGATTACTTCCAGTAATAGATACCGATGTTCCTCCCAAAGTTGAACCATTTGTTGGGGAAATACCGGTAACTGTTGGAGTAAGCACTCCTGTCCCCTGGATACTGAAATTATAGGGGTTCTCATCGTTGTCGTTGTTGGAGATGCTTATTGCAGCAGTGCGTGTACCTGTTGCCGATGGATCGAACTGAACTGTAAATGTTGTTGCACCTGTTGTTGCTGCCACCGGGCTTGTTGGCTGGGCAGTTACCGTAAAATCACTTGCATTTGTACCCG
>Ga0302211_10000089_pt1 | contig 39804 bp, 35 predicted proteins | sample II_Fen_E3_3_FD_200234 | JGI IMG/M metagenome (GOLD analysis project Ga0302211, IMG submission 200234) | Peat permafrost microbial communities from Stordalen Mire near Abisko, Sweden - II_Fen_E3_3 | ecosystem: Environmental > Terrestrial > Soil > Wetlands > Permafrost | place: Sweden: Abisko... | reverse complement strand
GACAAAACGCCATTGCAAAAATTGCTCAATGTGAAAGAGAAAATTCAAATCGTCGAAAATCAAGAAGTCAAAGAACTTTTGTTGTTTTAGTTAAATCTATTAACAATTTAATGCATCAACAGTATTTTGAGATAAATAAAATCCAGCGCTTCCGAGTAAAGGAAAGTAAAAAATACCCCCCAGGATATAATAGATGGGAATTTGTTTAATGAGTAGCATGATATGTTCAATCAGACCGAAGTTGATCCCCAGATAGATGGAGATAGCCATTCCGATAGCCGCAAAGATCCAGACGATCCAGCTATGATCGGCCTGTTCGGGGAGGTGTCGCATCACCCGTTGGGTAAATCCGTTATCGGCAATTTCCTGTTTGTTTTCGCTGAAGAAATTTTTCAGCATATCGTCTGTTGTGTTAGTTTCCATATCCTGCTTTTGTTAAGTAGTCAGTTAATCTTTGTTTCCCTTTCAGAATATAGGTCTTGGCAGTTCCAAGAGGGCAATTCATGATTTTGGCAATTTCCTTATGTGTCTTATCTTCCATATAAAACAATAAAACAGCTGTTTGTTCTTCTTTGCGCAATATTTTGAGCGCTTTATAAATATCCATTTTCTCTGCGGAGAATTCGTTGAGCGTCTGATGTTGACCGTCAATAACCTGTTCGTCTATGTCTTCGTAATGTTTTTGGGCTCTCACCGAGTCGTAATAGACATTGTAAGCAATCCGATATAGCCAGGTTGAAAAGCCCGATAACCCTTTGAAGCTAGTCATGTTCAGGTAGGCTTTGATAAACGTCTCCTGCGCCAGATCGTCGCTCAACGGACCGTCGCCCGCGGTCAGGTTTAGGAAGAACCGCCGTATGGGCGACTGGTATTTGGTGGCTAGTTTGCCGAAAGCCCTTTTATCTCCAAGCAAAGTAACCTGTGTGACCCAGCGGATATCATCCGTGCTGCTCATCGTTATTGATCGTTGAATCGTTTTTTGGCTTATCGAGGAAATGAACCAATAAATAGCCAATACCAATAAAGGCAGGGACGATGCCAGCTATCAATGCGTCATGCTTGCTGACAAGAACGAAATAGATCAATAATGCAATTCCAACGGCTGACCAAAGGATTCCTTTCTTCAGGTTAGAAGAAGGATTTGCTTTTTTCGGTTCGTCGAAGAAATGTTCGGGAACGGTTTGTCCCATCTCCAGTGACTTCGAGTATAAATCGTACCGACGCTTTGATTCGGCATTTTTAGCTCTAACGTTTAGTCCAATAATTACGGCTACAAAAAGGAATGGCAACAAGCAAATCAGGACAAGCTCAAAACCATTAAATGGCATATCGTTGCGACCTTCATTTTCAATTTGTTTTTTTTGAACTTCCTGTTCTCCTTTTTTTAGTTCAAGGATTTGATTCGGAGATAATTTAGAGAATGTAATCGAATCTTTCCGTTGGTCCTGAATCTCTTTGTTGTGCTTTACAATTTCATCTCTCAAACTGTCGGTATCGACATTCGATTTTACGGCATTAGCCCCGACAAATAATGTCAAAGCTAATAAAAATAATCCAATTCGTTTCATAATGGTGAATTTTAAAGTGTAAAAATAGTGTTTGTTTTCTAGTTAGACGAAACAAAGATGAAGTTTGGATTTAAAACGAATAGAAAAAGGGTGATATTTAACACTAAAATAATATTTTAGCTAAAAAGAAAAATAAATTGAATTCGGATAAAGCGGATATACAAAAACCGATTCTTTTAAATATTATTACTAGCCCTGATAACCATTGAAATAGTTAGTATTTTCGGGTAACGGAAAAGGACAATTTGGGAAAGAACAGGATTGGCAACGAAACGCCTACTACCAATGCCATCAGAATAAACAGCGTAGTCAACCCGTTATGAAAGAAATCCAACATAAACCCCTGCGCCTTGATGCTATCTGTGCTTTGCATGAATTTAATGAGACCCAGTATAGTGCGATAAGCGAATAATCCCGGAATCATGGGTAGAAGGGACGGGAAGGAAAAGACTTCTGCCGGACAATGAATGATCCGGGCAAACAATATGCTTAAAAGTCCGATACATGTAGCAGCTACAAAGGTTGCCAATGAAATGTCCAATCCCGATTTAATCAGAAAGAGCCGCAAGGCATGACCAAGGGCCGCCAGAATAGCCGATACAAATATGGCATTTCGCGGAGGGTTGGATATGACAGCAAAGCCAATAGCGGCAATAGCTGCCATCAGGCCGTCGATAAGCATTAAACGAATTATTTCAACGGTCATAATTTTTCTAATCCTAAAATTAACATAGATGTAAATAAACCAATGGCTATGCAAACAATTAAACTGGTTGCATTGACTAAGCGGGCAATTCCGATAAGTACGTGACCTTCGAGAATATCCAGTATGGAATTGATAAGCGGGACACCCGGAATAAGATAAAGTACACTGCAGGCCAACGCGATTTCGGGAGTATGACCAACCTGAAAGACATACCCCAGACCCGCTAAAAGAGATGCTACAAATGCACTGGTCGTAAAAACCACTAAATGGTTTATATGTTTTTTCATCATTTCCTGTTTGACAAAGAAACCGGCAAAAGTGGCAAAAAAGACGAATAACATGGCCATAAAATCGCCTTTAAATAATCCGCAAAATGAAGCATTCGCAGCGGCCACGAGGAATAATACCAACCAACTGTTCATTCTCTTTTTGGATATGATTTGTTGGTAAATGGAAGCAACTTCATTGAAGGGAAGATGTCTGTCGTAAGTATCCCAGCTTAACGCGCTTAAGTCGGATACAATGGTGAAGTTTAAATGCAGGTTTTTAATCTTTCTGATTTGAGTGAGTAATTTGCCTGAGTCTTCCTTCCTGATGATCGTCATTATGATACTCATCTGAAAAACGGATAAATCCATCTCATATCCGAAAGTTTCAGCCATTCGGGATACATTTTGGATGATACGCATGGTGTGAGCGCCGGAGGACATTAGTGCGGACGCAATATCAATTAACAGAACTGCTGTTTCTTCAATCGTTGGTTCATTGTTTACCAGATTTTCATCCATATTGATAGGGTATCACTGTTCGTTTACTATTACAGGCATTCACTTTCTTACGGTTCAGTCGTTTGTTTGCTGTAAAGATACAGAAAATTGATATTCTTTTCGAAGATGAGTCTAAACTTTTATTAATTTTGCACAAGCCTGGTTCATTCCAATGAACTAAATAAACCCGGATATGTTTTTTGATCTAAAGGCAAATTATAAAAATGAAAACGGAAAAATTTGATGTCACCGGTATGACATGTTCCTCGTGTGTGATGCATGTAGAGAAAAGTGTGAGTAAATTAGCCGGGGTAAAGACCGTCAATGTAAATTTGCTTAACAATAGTATGTCTGTAAGTTTTGATGATCAGAACTTAACTGCAACATCCATAGAGCATGCCGTTTCGGATGCAGGTTATACTGCCCATGTACATGAAACAGCCGTTCATTCGGCAACAAGTTTATCTCCGGCAACAGATTATGTAAAACAAGAGCAAGATGAGATGAAAATGCGTTGGTGGATTTCTCTTGCTTTTTTAATACCGTTGTTGTATATATCCATGGGGCATATGCTTGGCTTGCCTTACCCGCCGGCATTTCATGCCACGGAGAATGGGTTGACAGTTGCATTTAGCCAGTTCCTACTAACGTTGCCGATTGTTTTTGTCAATAAAAAGTATTTTCAGGTAGGCTTTAAGACCTTGTTCCGGGCTCAACCGACCATGGATTCGTTGATTGCTATCGGTTCTTCGGCTGCTATAGTGTATGGTATTTATGCTATTTACCGGATTGGTTACGCGATGGGTCATGCTGATATGATTACTGCCGGCCAGTTCTCTCATGATTTATATTTCGAATCGGGTGCAACTATCCTGACTCTGATAACGCTTGGCAAATACCTTGAAGCCAAATCAAAAAGCAGGACTTCGGATGCCATTACCCGCTTAATGGACCTGGCGCCTAAAACGGCAACAGTCATTCGGGATAACCGGGAAACGGAAATCCCCGTTGAACAGGTGCAGGTGGGTGATATCGTCGTGGTACGACCCGGGCAGCGTGTTCCTGTGGATGGAGTCGTTGAAAATGGTAATTCATCGGTGGACGAATCCGCATTGACTGGTGAGAGTCTTCCTGTATTCAAAGAAAAAGGGAATACGGTACTTTCGGCAAGTATCAATAAATCGGGCTATTTTACATTGCAGGCCTCCAAAGTCGGGAACGATACCACGTTGGCGCATATCATTCAGTTGGTCGAAGAAGCTTCGTCTTCCAAAGCTCCTATTTCAAAGTTAGCTGATAAGATCAGTGCTGTTTTTGTTCCGATAGTAATTATCATTGCCTTGCTGGCGACGATCAGTTGGATGTTGTTGGGTTATCCGTTCGACTTTGCATTATCCATTGGCATAGCCGTGTTGGTAATTTCATGTCCTTGTGCATTGGGTCTGGCAACTCCGGTTGCTATCATGGTGGGTACAGGCAAAGGAGCTGAGTATGGCATTCTTGTCAAATCGGCTGAATCGCTTGAAATGGCGCATAAAATAGACACCGTTGTACTTGATAAAACAGGTACCCTGACAGAAGGTAAACCCCGGGTAACAGACATTGTTACCAGCAAACCGATTACGGAAAAACAATTATTGGAAATAGCCGCATCGCTGGAGAAACCATCCGAACATCCGCTATCAGAAGCGATATTGCAGGAGGCCGGGAGAAGAGAATTTAAAATTCAACCGGTTGAAAACTTTCAGACTATTCCGGGACAAGGTATTGAAGCAACAATGGAAGGAAAGAACTATCTGGCAGGCAACCTGAAATTGATGACCGACCGTGGCATTAATTTGGAGGAATTCACAGGATTATCCGATAAGCTGGCAGATGAAGGGAAAACGCCGTTGTTTATAGCAAATGAAAAAGATATTCTGGGAATAATTGCCGTGGCGGATATTGTGAAGCCAACCAGTAAGGAGGCCGTCGAACGATTTGAGGCGATGGGACTGGAAGTGGTTATGCTCACCGGGGACCATGCAAAGACTGCTGCAGCCATTCAATCGCAACTAGGTATTTCATCCTTTGTTGCCGAAGTATTGCCTCAGGATAAAGATAAAGAAATTGCCAGGCTACAAGCTGCCGGTAAAAAGGTAGCAATGATAGGGGATGGAATTAATGATGCTCCTGCTATGATGCGTTCCGATCTGGGTATTGCTATCGGAGCAGGAACCGATATAGCTATTGAGTCGGCAGATGTAGTGCTAATGCGTAGTGATTTATTGGATGCAGTCACAACGTTACGATTAAGTAAAGCCGTGATAGTAAATATCAGACAAAACTTATTTTGGGCATTCTTTTATAACATTTTGGGCATTCCATTGGCAGCAGGTGTGTTTTACGGTGTATTGGGGTGGAAGCTGAATCCTATGTTTGCAGCAGCTGCCATGAGTTTCAGTTCGGTGACAGTAGTATTGAATGCCTTACGCTTATTACGTTTTAAACCAACAGTTCCCGTATCTCCAAACAAGAATCAACAATTATCAACTATACAACAATCAATTAATACAAATACAATTATGCTAGAGAAAACATTGCAAATAAAAGGAATGAGCTGTCCTCATTGTTCAGCCCGTGTAGAAAAAGTACTGAATGCCATTGATGGCGTTGAGGCAAAAGTAGATTTAGAATCAAACTCAGCACAACTTAAACTGACACACGAAGTAAGCGACGACGTATTAAAAAACGCTGTTGATGGAATCGGATATGAAGTAGTGGGAGTAGCCTAAACTGAAGAATGCCATATAAAAAGAAGGAATCGCTAAATGCAATTCCTTTTTTTATATGGCATTCTGACTGGTATATAATCCGAACAGTTCTATGTCGGTAAAGCATATTACAAAATCTCAACCTCAGGTTTTTTCAGACTTCTTTTATAAGCTCTTTCATGATGAGTGTCATGAGCGGTTGAACAGAATTACCGATTTCCTGCACTTCTTCATGACTCACTTCCACAATTTTCCCCGGAACACCAAGGTCTGTAACAATAGAAATGCCGAAACAACGCATTCCGGCATGGTTGGCTACTATTACTTCAGGAACAGTGCTCATACCTACGGCGTCAGCACCGATGGTACGGAAGTACCGATATTCGGCAGGGGTTTCAAAAGTGGGTCCCGTAGTGCCTACGTACACACCTTCTACCACCTTGATCTTATGCTTTTCAGCAATTAGTCTGGCTTTTGCAATTAGTTCTTTCGAATAAGCTTCGCTCATATCAGGAAAACGGGTTCCCAGTTCAGTGAAGTTCTTCCCACGAAGCGGATGCTCGGGGAAAAGGTTGATGTGATCGGTAATGATCATTAAGTCTCCAATTTCAAAATCAGGATTTACACCTCCTGAAGCATTAGAAACCAGAAGGGTCTCAATCCCCAGTGCTTTCATTACACGTACAGGGAATGTTACTGCTTTCATGTCGTACCCCTCGTAATAATGAAAGCGACCCTGCATTGCCAACACATCCACATCGCCCAACTTGCCGATAATTAGTTTTCCGCTGTGACCTTCTACTGTGGAAACAGGGAAATTAGGTATTATTTCGTATGGGATTTCTGTTTTATCAGTAATTTGTGTGACTAAGTTTCCTAATCCTGTACCGAGTATAATGCCGGTCTTTGGATTGGAAGAAATTCTGGAACGGAGGAAATCAGCTGTTTCTTGAATTTTCAACAACATAATCTTGAATTTTTTGAATGAATAATGTTTCTTGATCGTGTAATATCTTTACCCTGATAGGGAGAGCAAAAGTTCGTGTTTTTAATGATTCAGGAAAATCAGGACTTGATACCAATCGGGCAGCGTCTTTTTCAGTCACTAAAATTATTTTTTCAGTTGAGGAAATTGCTTCAAATCGTTTGTTTATCAAATTGAAATCTTTTGGCAGGAAAGCATGATGATCCTCGAAAAACAACGTATGCACGTTGTTGGTATAGTTGGCCAACTGTTCTAAGATAGGTTCCGGGGAAACGATCCCTGCAACCAGCAATACACTTGCATTGGCCTCTTTTATCTTTTGAAAAGTCCAACTTTGTTTTACTGATTCAGGAAAGACCGGTATTAGTTCATCGTAAACAAAACAAGAGAAGAAAAGCGATTGATTAGTCTCCGGGTTTAACTCTGTTTCATATATTCGCATCTCGATTGGTTTCATGTCTCTGGGACATTTCGTAATCACGATAATATTGGCTCGTTTACTTCCGCTCCTCCATTCGCGTAAATGACCTGCCGGGAGGAGCATGTCACGACTGTATAGATTGGAAAAATCAGTCAATAAGATGGATAGTCCTGCTTCAATATAACGGTGCTGAAAGGCATCGTCTAGCACCACCAACTGTAAATCAGGAATAATTTCCTGTAATTTCTTTACACCGTGAACACGTTTTTCGTCCACAGAAACCGTAACATTTGGAAATTTTTTATAAATCTGAAAAGGCTCATCGCCAAGTGTTCTACTGGTTGAGTTATTATCTGCCAGCTTGAAGCCTTTCGTTTTTCGTTTATAACCACGGCTTAGCACGGCGGTTTTCCATTGAGATTGTAACGCAGAAAGTAGATACTCGGTATGAGGTGTTTTGCCGGTTCCGCCAACAGCCAGATTGCCAACAGAAATAGTAGGAATGTTGAAAGAAGTCGAAGGAAGTATATCTTGATCAAATAGCCAATTACGAATCCCTGTCACTATTCCGTAAATTAGGGCAAAAGGAGAAAGGATAATATGTCTTACCTGATTTTTCAAGTAGTTTTATTTTTCATGAATATGAAACAGATGGCAAAGATACTATTTTTCTTTCTAGAACTACCAAACCTTAAAGTTATTAATAGTAACTGATTGCATATATAAACGACTCAGGGCACAGGATCATACCCACTTCCTCCCCAGGGATGGCAACTGATAAAGCGTTTTAGAGATAACCAGCCGCCTTTGAGTATACCATGTTTTTTTACCGCTTCAATGGCATATTCCGAACAAGTGGGCGTATAGCGGCAACGGGCAGGAATTAGCGGTGATATGCTGTATCGATAGAAATAAACAGGCAGTAAAACAATAAATCGGAGTATTTTTTTCATAATAACTCAATTTTATCTACCAATTTTTGAAGAGCAAGTATCATTTTCTTTTCAACAGATACAAAATCCAGCTCATCATCCGAAACATAGTTAAAAGCAATGTGGATTTGCATTTGCTTTTCAGCTAATTTCTCAATTAAAATATGCTTGTTTAACCGATAAGCTTCGCGCATTAATCGTTTTAATCTGTTCCGCTTTACAGCCCGTTTAAAGCGTTTTTTAGGGACGCTTACCAATACATATGATGATTCATCATCTCTTTTATGTTCTGCCAAATAAACCACGCGCAAAGGATAAGCAATAAATGCTTCACCTTGGGTGTACAATCGAGTGATACGTTTTTCACCACACAAATGTTCCGATTTACAAAATGAATTCTGGTGGGTCATTGATCAAAAAATAAACTATCCCAAAAGTACGGAAATTCTTCGATACTTTTGGGATAGTAACAGTATTATTGAAATGATTTATTTTCGGGATTTTTTATTATTTTCCTTTAAAAAGTTATCCAATGCCATAGTCATTGAAGGCACTCCGGGTAGTGGCGCTTCAATATCCAGTCTTAGTCCGGCATCACGAACAGCCTGAGCCGTTGTAGCTCCAAAGCATCCTATTTGAATGTCTCCCTGAACGAAATCAGGAAAATTTTTCAAAAGTGAACTTATACCAACCGGACTGAAGAATAATAACATATCATAATTAAACTCTTCATCAGCTCCAAAATCGTTACTGACAGTTTTGTACATAACTGCTTTATCGTAAACTATTTTTGATTTCTCAAGCGTCGAAATGGTGTCTTCATTTTGAACATCCGAAGTAATAAACAAATATTTTTCTTCAGGGTGTTTATTCATAATAACCACCAATTCAGCCAGCTTACCTGCAGCTCCGTAAAATACCTTACGTTTGCGATAATGAATATAACGTTGTAAATATAAAGCTACCGACTCGGAAACACAAAAATACTTCATGGTTTCGGGAATCGTTATACGCATTTCTTCACATAACCTGAAGAAATGATCAATTCCGTGACGCGCATTAAAAATAATAGCTGTGTGGTCCGGAATGGAAACGCGTTGAGTCCTGAACTCTTTAGCATAGACTGGTTCAACCTTGATAAACGGACGAAAGTCAATCTTGACATTGTATTTCTCGCTTATGTCAAAATATGGAGATTTTTCGGTGGTTGGCTGTGGTTGTGATACTAATATCTTTTTAATTTTCAAAACAATAACGTTTAAATTTAAATCACACTATACTATCAATTTATACACTCTGTATAAAATCAGGAGTGGTAAAATTTCGAGGGTGCAAAGATACAACAATATATAAAAAGAAGCTACTATTTTATGGTAAAATATTTGAAATAGTTTAATTATGACTAGGATACATCCCCCCAGACATACAAACAGACTAATGATTTCAGGAATATACGAATAATCGACAGGAATATAAATTCGCAGAATCAGTAATGGAAAGAGGATAATACCCAGAATCGACAGAATATTAAAATAGCTTTCTTTAGCCATTTTCATACTTGAAGGCGTTAGAAATATGTATCCGATCAGATCGAAAAGTAAAGATTTTATTCCGAAAAATACTCCGGTCAGGATTAAGAAATAACTATATATCCTGATAGAGAATGGATTGGTCTGTTTAAAAATCATCAGGTATGCGTACAGACTCAAAACTCCGATGGAGAATAGGATCAATAATAACTGGTAACGTAAATCGGTTACTGACGCTTTGCTGAATATACTGGAACGTTCTTTTACCTGAAAAAAGTTCTTGGCCGTTTCACTTATTAGCCCTGCAGAACGTGAAACAGAATATCCTAACAGAAAAAAGAGAATGACTAAGATGATAAACACCCAACTCTCTGTTTGTGGGAGAGACGGATGAGGAATGCCCAAGAATCCTTTGGGAAGTTGAGCAATTGCCTTCAATGAATCAGCAACAGCCTTCAGTGAATCCACTCTTGCTAACGAATCAAGCCTGGCAATTGAGTCAGGGATGGCAGTTGTACTGTCGTTAAGTGCTTGTATGGTATCTTGCTGAATCATAATTTGTTTTAGAGTGCGGCAAAGCTCCGGGCAGTTAAGTCCCAGCTAACTGAATTTTGTATTGCTCCCAAAACTTCTTCGGGAGATTCAACTATTTTCCACATCTGACGATGTTCATTACGCATAAAATGCTCATCAACAGCGCGATCTAGCATAGATATTAACGCATCAAAATAGCCTTCCAGATTCACGATGATAATTGGTTTTGTGAAAATGCCCAATCGTTTCCAGGTTATTATTTCTAATAATTCTTCCAATGTTCCGCACCCACCAGGCAATGCCACGACTGCATCCGCCATTAAAGCCATCTTCTCTTTTCGTTCATGCATGGTGTCTACCAGGATCAACTCTGTTAAACTGGTATGATTCCATTCTACGTCACACATAAATCGGGGAATAATGCCTGTAACCTTACCTCCGGCTGCCAATGTACTATCAGCCAACTGACCCATAAGTCCCCGGGATCCTCCTCCGTATACGACTGAAAGATTCGCATTGGCTAAGATTTTGCCAAGACGGTTGGTAGCATCAAAATAACTCTGTTTTATCAGGGTACTTGAAGCGCAATAAACACAAATGGTTTGCATGTTGAATCTGTGAACGATTTTGCCCTTTCAGGAAATAATTTGCAAAAATACAGTTTTCTTTCCGTATTTTTGAGCTTCAATTAAAAAAATGAAGAAATGATACTGGTTACCGGGGCTACGGGTTTAGTGGGTGGAAATTTAATCTGGCATTTATTGCAAAAAAATGACCGGGTGACGGCAATTCATCGTACGTCAAGTTCGCTGGAACCGTTACGTGCTATTTTCAGTTCATATACTTCTACTCCGGATGAGTTTTTAAACAAAATTGACTGGATAGTCGCCGATGTCCTGAATGAAAATTCAATTCGGAAAGCAATGCACGGCATTTCAATTGTCTATCATTGCGCTGCGGTAGTTTCATTAGGTGATAAAGCCGATATTTTGCTGGATACGAATGTTATTGGAACCCGGAATGTTGTTCATGCATCCCTCGAAAACAAGATAAGTAAGCTATGTTTTGTTAGTTCTATTGCCGCCTGTGGTAGTGCTTTTGTTAACGAACCGATATACGAGAACTCTTTTTGGACCGATTCTCCTGACCACTCTCTTTATTCACGTAGTAAATACTATTCCGAGCAGGAAGTCTGGAAAGGAATAAAAGCAGGGTTAAAAGCCGTTATTGTAAATCCGGGCGTTATATTAGGCGTTTCGGGAACAGACTCCGGAAGCTCACAGCTTTTCTCATTGGTTCAAAAAGGATTGTTATTCTACACCCAAGGCGGTAGTGGGTATGTTGATGTCCAAGATGTTGTGTCGGTCATGATTCGATTGACTGAAAGTGACATCTCGGGTGAGCGGTTTATTCTGGTAGGTGAGAATTGTTCGAATAAAGATATTCTGAGCTGGATGGCTGATGGTTTTGGCAAACGCCGTCCTTTTATTCTAGTTGGTAAAACAGTGCTTTTGTTCGTAGGATTCTTTGCTGAGGTTCTTGGTAAATTTTTTCATTTTTATCCTGTCTTTGATCGTAAAATTGCTCGTACAGCCGTTGCCCGGGAGTATTATTCCAGCCGTAAAATTGAAAAGACTCTCGGATTCAAATTCATCTCCATAGAAGACTGCATTCACAAAATCTGTTATTTCCGCCTCCAAAACAACGAATAGTAAGTATACTCCTCAAAAAACGTCAACCAAAACGTATTCTCCACCGGAGGTTCACGGATAACAGTTAGCTGGTAAGAAACCTGTCTTCTTCCGGTAATGCTGATTTTTTGCCACTATTCAGCCGCTTTACCTTCGTCATATCTTCATAGTTTTATCATACTAAGAATGAATTTAATTATAAATTGATAAGATGCTAATACGATGATATTACGGTACTATGTAATACCGCATCATCACCGTGATATTACCATATTACTACCGTAACATCACCGTAATATCTCCATTAATGTAGCGAAGAAACGAAAAAAAAACAATGGGTAAAACAGAATGGAGACAGATTCGTTTTATTTAGATGATATTTTGGTAAAAATAATCGGCTGTATCCTGATTAAAATGCCCTGAGCCCTGAATCGTATCGTTCAGGTTGGGACGAAAAGCAAAATCGGAAATGAGATAGATAGTGGACAATAAAAAAGTCCCCGGGGTAACCGGAGACTTTGATGATTTTGCAGGTTGGGTAAAGTCGTAAAATTACGATTTCCCAACTAATTTATGCTGTTTGAATGATGTCTTTAAAACTTGTCAGAAAATGATCTGCATCCGATTTTGATAAACATAATGGAGGTAACAACCGGATAATATTCGTTCCGCTGACCCCTGTAAATATCTTCTTCTCAAATAATAAACGGCTGCGGATTTCTTTAATCGGTTGATCAAACTCAATTCCGATCATTAATCCCAACCCTCTGACTTCTTTTATTTTTGGCAGTTTTTGTAGTTCAGCGACCAGATAATCCCCTATTTTTTTTGCATTCTCCAATAAATGTTCTGCTTTAAGAATGTCGAGTACGGCTATTGCTGCTGTGCTTGCCAGGTGATTCCCGCCAAAGGTTGTTCCGAGTAATCCATAAGACGCTTCAAAGATAGGGCTTATCATCACGCCTCCGATTGGGAAGCCATTTCCCATCCCTTTGGCTATCGTAATCAGATCAGGACGAATACCGGCATATTGGTGGGCAAAGAATTTACCGCTTCTTCCGTATCCTGACTGAACTTCATCCAGGATCAGAATTGTTCCGGTCGCCTTACATTCGGCACTTAACTCTTTCAAAAACTCAGTATCGGGTATTCTGATTCCGCCAACTCCTTGTATTCCTTCTATGATGACAGCACAAACATCCTTGTTCTGAAGTGATTTACGGACCGGCTCAATGTCATTCAAAGCAAGAAATTCAATATCAAAACCTTCGTTGATAGGTGCAACAATTTTTGGATTGTCCGTGGTACGTACGGCTGCGGATGTTCGTCCGTGAAAGCTTTTATTGAATGCAATTACTTTGCTGCGACCGGTATGGAAAGAAGCCAGTTTTAAAGCGTTTTCGTTTGCTTCGGCTCCTGAGTTTATTAAAAATAAAGCGTAATCTTCATACCCCGAAATCTTACCCAACTTTTCGGCCAATTCTTTTTGTAGCGGATTTACTACGGAGTTGGAGTAGAAAACTAATTTTTCTAATTGTTCTGTCAATTTTTGCACATAATAAGGATGGGAATGACCGATGGAAATAACGGCATGGCCCCCGTATAAATCAAGATATTCGATCCCGTGGTTATCATATATACTGCACCCTATTCCTTTAGCTATCTCAATATCAAAAAGTGGATAAACATCAAATAAATTCATAATTCCTTAAGTTAGTTGTATTGTTGGAAATTTAAAAGTGCAAATTGACAAATAAACTTTTAAACCCTTGATAATTGAATGCAAATGTAATTCAAAATTTAGAGACCTTCAAATAAATACATTTAAAAAAAATAATGTAATTTTACACCGAATTTATGCAAAACTATATTTAATACTTCCCTTAAAAATGGATAAGCAAGTTACTATTTATTGTAAAAACACCAAATCTTACCATAATTATCCTTTAGGTACATCATTAATTGAGATATATCAGGATCTTAATATCAATTTGAAATATCCGGTTATGGCTGCTCGGGTTAATTATAAGGTGGAAGATTTGAATTTTGTGGTTTATAAGCCAAAGGATATTGATTTTATTGATTTAGGGACTCCGGCCGGAATGCGTGTCTACGTGAGAACGTTATGTATGGTCATGGCAAAAGCGGTATCAGAAATTTTTCCTCAGGCTATGCTGCGTATTGAACATCCAATTACCAAGGGGTATTACTGCAAGCTGGATAATCTCCAACAGCCATTAACAACGGATGTTATTTCGCGTATTAAAGATCGGATGAGTCTGATTATTTCGCAGGCTAAACGAATCATTTGCGAAGAAAAACAAACGAACGAAGTAAAGAAATTATTTGCAAATCAGGTACATCAGCAGGATAAGATGGCCCTTTTCGAAACTCTCGGAAATCCTTATTTCAGGTTCTTTCGGATTGATGACTTTATTGATTACTATAATGGTGTCTTATTGCCCTCAACCGATTATCTCAATTTATTTGATTTAACGGCGTACTATGATGGGGTGTTACTACGGGTTCCAAACAGGGAAAATCCGGTGGAACTGGAAGAAATTGTCCTTCAACCTAAAATGTATGATATATTTAAAGAATATGTGGGCTGGAATAAAATCTTAAACCTGAATAATGTAGCCGACTTTAATATCGCTTGCCAGAACAATCAGTCCTTTAATCTGATAAAAGTATCAGAAGCATTGCACGAAAAGAAAGTGGCTTCTATTGCCGATATGATTTCACAACGTGCAGAAAAAGTAAGTTTTGTCCTTATATCAGGTCCTTCCTCTTCGGGCAAAACAACTTTTAGTAAACGACTGTCTGTTCAATTAATTGTTAGTGGTTTTAAACCGGTTGTTTTATCACTCGACAATTATTTTCTCAACCGTGAAAATACGCCTTTAGATGAAAATGGTGATTGGGATTTTGAACATTTGCATTCTCTGGATTTAAATTTGTTTAATCAAAATCTCAAACAATTACTCAATGGCGAAGAAATTGAAATACCTTTTTTTAATTTCGAAGATGGGAAACGATTTTATAAAGGTGAAAAATTAAAATTATATGAAAATAGTATTTTAATCATTGAAGGCATTCATGCGTTGAATCCGGAGTTAATTCCGGATATTCCTGCCGAAACGACTTTTAAAATTTATGTATCTGCACTTACCACTATTTCAATCGATAATCATAACTGGATACCAACTACGGATACACGTTTGTTGCGGCGAATAATCAGGGATTATCGCTATCGTAATTATTCAGCCCGTGAGACTATTGCCCGTTGGCCAAGTGTCAGGCGTGGTGAAGAAAAATGGATTTTCCCGTTTCAGGAAAATGCGGATGTATTGTTTAATTCAGCCCTGTTATTCGAACTTGCAGTTTTGAAGAAACATGCCGAGCCTATTTTAGCGGAAGTTCCAAAGTATTGTGATGAGTATACCGAGACTCATCGTTTAATCAAGTTCTTAAATTATTTTGTGCCGATCTATGATCGCGAGATACCTCCAACGTCTTTATTGCGTGAATTTGTAGGAGGAAGTAGCTTTAGATATTAATGACTTTTGAATGTATTGCGGGTTAAATAATAAAAAAAATATCACAATTGAAAAATAATTCGTATTTTTGCTCCCAATTTTCAGTGATAAAAATAACATAGACCAGTCCTTATGAAGAAAATATTGTTATTTGCTTTACTTATCTTATCTTTTTTCGGTGGGCTTAAAGCACAAGGAGGAAGTGGAAGAGGATTAGTTGATAGAAGTAACGAAAGTCTGAATTATTTTACAATATCTTTAGGACCTGAATATTGTTATGCTGATACAAAACAATCTCCTTTTTCCCAGAGTCTTTTAAAAAACTGGGACCTTTCTTTCGGTTACAGGAAAATATATGCTAATAATTGGGGATATAAAGCCGGCATAGGCTATGCTGACTATAGTGGTGCGGATGGTCCTACTTCGAATAGGGTCTTTTCATTTACATCGGGAGTCATGCAAATTTCTTTACAGGCTGAATATAATATTAAGATAGGTCGTAGATATTATTATAAGCCAACTCCAAATGCAATCTATTTCTTTTTAGGAGCCGGAGTGCTAAGAAGCAATGCCAATTTAAAAGGAGACCTCTCTTTAAGAAGTTTTACATATAAGCCAATTGATATTTGCGCATACGTCCCTCTAGGTTTCGGTTATCATTATGATTTTAATAATGGTATTTTAGTGGGTGCTGAAATGAACTTTAAGTATCCACTTGCAGATTACATTGACGGATTTGGTCCAAAATTGAGTCAAGGCTCTAAATATAATGATTTTATGGGTGGTTTTTCGTTGACGTTTTCTTACTTATTGGAATCACAATACTTGAAAAGACATTAAGAACTATTTAAATATAGGTTCAATACTATTAAAAAAGAGCCGTAGGAAGCATTTGTTCCTACGGCTCTTTTATATATTATTGAATTGGGCTTAGTTCCCTATTTCAGATAGAAATTTAATACGCACCAGTCTTACTTCTGTTTCGCTATAATCGTCTTCGCCTAGTTCGTCGAGGGCGGCATCAATCTTATCGGTTTCGGCAGAACTGAAATAATCAAATATCTCTTCAATATGATCCGCATCCATGATTTCGTTCAGGAAATAATCAATATTGATTTTAGTGCCCGAATATACGATTGCTTCAATCTCGTCAAGCAGTTCAAAAATATCAAGTCCTTTCGATAAAGCAATGTCATCCAATGCAATTTTGCGGTCGATAGCCTGAATGATGGATACTTTGAGCTTCGACTTGTTCGCTACTGTCCGTACCCGTAGATCTTCGGGACGAATGATCTCGTTTTCTTTGACGTGCTCTTTAATAACCTTCAGGAACTCCTCTCCATAGCGTTTCGCCTTTCCTGCACCTACCCCCGGGATGTTCTGCAATTCGTCCATGGTAATTGGGTAGCTGGTTGCCATAGCTTCCAGTGAAGGATCTTGAAAGATTACAAAGGGAGGTACTTCCAACTTCTTCGATAGTTTCTTCCGCAGGTCTTTCAGAATAGAGAACAATACATCATCCGCGGCACAAGTACCACCCGTGCTTCGTACGGCTGAATCGTCTTCCTCATCTTCAAATTCATTATCCTTGACAATAGGAAAAGACTGAGGTTTCTTTAGATATGCTTTTCCACTCGGGGTAAGCCTTAATAAGCCGTAGTTTTCAATATCTTTCGATATAAAACCGGCTATCATGGCCTGGCGAATGACAGCATGCAACAATCGTTCGTCTTCGTCGGAGGCAGAACCGAAGTTCTCCAGTTCATCATGTTGATACGATTTAATATCTGACGTTTCAGTTCCTTTCAGTATATCTACAATATGTTCGGCTTTGAATTTTTCCTTCACAAGTAGAATTGTTTCTAATACTAGGGACAATAGTTCTTGCCCTTCAATGGTTTTTTGTGGTTTCATACAGTTGTCACAACACCCGCAGTTTTCTTCCTTATATTCTTCTCCAAAATAATGGAGGAGTAATTTTCGTCGGCAAACTGATGATTCAGCGTAAGCTTGTGTTTCCAATAATAGTTGATTGCCTATTTCTTGCTCGGCAACAGGTTTGCCTTGCATAAATTTGCGTAATTTATCTAAATCTTTATAAGCGTAAAAGGCGATACATTGCCCTTCTCCACCATCTCGTCCGCCACGACCTGTCTCCTGATAGTAACCTTCAAGACTCTTTGGCATATCATAGTGTAACACATAACGAACGTCGGGTTTATCGATTCCCATTCCGAAAGCAATAGTTGCTACAATGACATTCACTTTTTCCATTAGGAAGCTGTCCTGATTGGCGCTCCTGACAGCCGTTTCCATACCGGCGTGGTACGGTAACACCGAAATGCCGTTCATTCGAAGGGTTTCGGATAGTTCTTCCACCTTTTTGCGGCTCAGGCAATATATGATTCCCGATTTTCCCGCTTGTGAACGAATATATTTAATAATATCTTTATCTACATTGGCCGTTTTAGGTCGTACTTCGTAATATAAATTAGGTCGGTTAAACGACGATTTAAATACCGAAGCATTCAGCATTCCCAGATTCTTCTGTATATCATGTTGTACTTTAGGTGTGGCCGTTGCGGTTAACGCAATCAGGGGTGCTACACCAATGTCATTAATGATTGGACGGATACGACGATATTCAGGCCTGAAGTCATGTCCCCATTCCGAAATACAATGCGCTTCGTCAACTGCATAAAATGAGATCTTCAGTTGTTTTAAAAATTCGATATTTTCTTCCTTGGTGAGAGATTCAGGAGCTACATACAACAATTTTGTTTTTCCGGATAAAATATCGTTTTTCACCACGTCAATGGCTTGTTTGGTTAAGGACGAATTAATAAAGTGTGCTATTCCGTCCTCTTCACTAAAATTTCGCATGGCATCCACCTGATTCTTCATTAAGGCGATCAACGGTGAAATAACAATAGCGGTTCCTTCCATCATCAGCGAAGGCAATTGATAGCATAATGATTTTCCTCCTCCTGTTGGCATCAACACGAAAGTATCCTTACCATCAAGTACATTTTGTATAATTGCTTCCTGATTTCCTTTGAAATTATCGAAACCGAAGTTCTTTTTCAACTGCGAATTTAATGCAGATAGTTTAGCCATATCAGAATCTTGTATAAAAAATGAATGCGAAAGTAGTATTTATTGTCGAATTAAACGCATTGATTAATATGTTTTTTTATTGTATATTGCAAATAAACTCTAAATATTCATTTCAATCAATCGTTCTTTCCTCAAGCAAAAATAGAAACAGATTTCTAATATACAACATCTTTTGAAAAAAAAATCAGGATATTAACTAATTATATTAGTTAATATCCTGAAATATGATAATATATATCAGCAGATCAGGCTGATATATATTCTGTGTTAAGCTATTTTTAACCTGTTTATATTGGTCTTCTCTATCTTACTTTGAGCATATGGCAAGGTTATCTCCAGTTTCTTCAGATTTTTTGATGGCATTTCGAACATTTCATCCATAATAATGGTCTCTGTGATCGAACGTAAACCACGTGCTCCCAATTTGAATTCAATCGCTTTATCTACAATGTATTCCAGTACATCTTCATCGAATAACAGCTCTATATCGTCCATTTGGAATAATTTATTGTACTGCTTAATGATGGAGTTCTTAGGCTCTGTCAGTATGCGGCGTAGGGCTTTTCGGTCCAACGGTTCAAGATAAGTCAGGATAGGTAGCCTTCCTATGATCTCCGGAATTAGTCCGAATGATTTAAGGTCCTGAGGGGCGATATATTGAAGCAGGTTGTGCTTATCTACCTGTTCGCTCTCTTTTGCTGCGGTATAGCCCACTACGCGGGTATTCAGGCGTGATGCGATTTTCTTCTCAATCCCATCAAAAGCTCCTCCGCAAACAAATAAGATATTCTGCGTGTTGACTGCAATCATTTTCTGATCCGGATGTTTACGTCCTCCTTGAGGTGGAACATTCACCATGGCACCCTCGAGTAATTTAAGCAAACCCTGCTGCACTCCTTCGCCGCTTACATCACGGGTGATACTTGGATTATCTCCTTTGCGGGCTATTTTATCAATCTCATCGATAAACACGATACCCCGTTCGGCTGCTTTCACGTCATAGTCGGCTACCTGTAGTAATCTCGTCAGGATACTTTCGATGTCTTCACCTACGTAACCGGCTTCGGTCAACACGGTAGCATCTACAATAGCAAACGGTACATGGAGTTTCTTGGCTATCGTACGTGCCAGCAATGTTTTCCCCGTCCCGGTGGAGCCTACCATGATAATGTTCGATTTTTCAATTTCCACATCATCATTCGTGTTCTCCTGCATTAGGCGTTTATAATGATTATATACTGCTACAGAAAGGTATCTCTTAGCCTCATCCTGTCCGATCACATATTCGTCCAGGTATTCTTTTATTTCTATAGGTTTCGGTAGTTGCTCTTTTTGCAGATTCGGTACACCGGAAGATTTCTTTGTTAAGTTCTCTTTTACAATATCGGCAGCCTGAACGGCACATTCGTTGCAGATATGCGCGCCATCCTGTCCCATTATAAAGAAATCAACCTGCGACTCCGGACGTCCGCAAAAGCTGCAATGCTTGGTATTTTTAGCCATATATTTTAAGTAAGTAGTAAGCAGTTGATAGTAAGCACGAAATAGTTAAGAGCAAGTAGCAGGCAGGACAAATGAAAGACATTCCATCTTATCGTTCCTTGCTTCTTACTCCTTACTTCTTACTCCCAGCTGTCTGCTATCAGTTATTTTTTCTTTTCGTTGAATAATACTTTGTCAATCATCCCATATGCCAGCGCTTCTTCCGAAGTCATCCAATAGTCGCGATCGCTGTCTTTTTCGATACGTTCAAATGGATTGTGCGAATGATCGGCAATGATCGTGTATAGTTCTTTCTTCATCTTTTGAATCTCACGTGCGGTAATTTCAATATCCGAAGCTTGTCCCTGTGCTCCACCCATTGGTTGGTGAATCATAACACGCGAATGTTTTAATGCCGAACGTTTGCCATCTGCTCCGGCTACCAGCAATACGGCTCCCATAGAAGCTGCCATCCCGGTGCATATCGTAGCTACGTCCGAGCTGATAAACTGCATGGTGTCATAAATTCCCAGGCCGGCATATACCGAACCGCCCGGTGTATTCAGGTAAATGGAAATATCTTTGCCAGGATCTGAAGAATCTAAATACAGCAGTTGTGCCTGTATAACGTTTGCGGCATAATCATCCACCTCGCTACCCAGAAAAATGATACGATCCATCATTAAACGCGAAAAGACGTCCATCTGTGTCACGTTCAGTTGACGTTCCTCCAGAATCGAAGGGGATATGTAGTTGCTGTTGGTTATATTGGCATATTTATCAAGTGCCAGTCCGTTCATGCCAAGATGTTTGGTTGCATAATTTCGAAAATCATTGTTGTTCATTTTCCTTTGTTTTAATGAGTTAATTGTTTTAATTGGGTTAGGTGCAAATAGCCTGTAAGGTTTATCCGTAGACACTTGGTTGTTTAATCCGTTAATCACGATTAAACCGTCTGCGCCAAAATATCCCTCTGTCAACGACCTCTTCCTAACGGCCTGTCAATATAAACTGAAAAAGGCTTTTAACCTTTCCCAAAAAAAGAAACAAAGATAAGCTTATTTTGTTTTGTTTTTTAGCAGTTAAAAGCCTTTTCGGCAAAATGAATGAAAAAATCTTTTATTTTTCTTCAAACATTTTGTTGAAATCTTCGCTTGTAATTTCTTTATTTTCTAGTGTGACGGCCTCTTTGATGGCGGCTATTATCTTTTCTTCAGCCACACTATCCATGACGTGTCTCAGTGTTTCTTCTTTCTTCAACATGTCTTTGGCGTAATTGGCTATGATTTCTTCTTCCATGCCAATCATTCCGTATTGTGCAAATTGTGCTTTGGCCATTTTGCGGGCATAAGCATCAATGTCTGCTGTTTCCACTTTTATATCGTTTGCCTTTTCCAGCTTATTCTTAATTAATTGCCATTTCAGGTTCTCAATCATTTTTGGAAAATCCTGTTCCAGTGTTTCCGTTGTCAGGTTTTCGTTTGTTGCCAATACCCAGCGTTTCAGGAATGCATCCGGAAAAACAAGGTCGTTGTATTTGGCTACCAACAGTTCCTTTGCATCGATACCTAATTTGTATTCGCTGTCGGCAGTCAGGTTTTCCTGAATATTTTCTTTTATTTTAGCTTTGAATTCTTCTTCGCTTGTCACGGTTCCTTCGCCGTAAACTTTGTCGAATAATTCCTGATCTATTTCCGATTCGTGGTAACGGGTAATGCTATCTATGGTCAGTTGGAAATCCGATTCAACCGTTTTAGCGGCATCTTTCGATATTTTCAGTAATGAACTTATTTCACCTTCACTTTCGAATGCTTTGGCAGGATTGAACGTGATGACATCTCCTTTTTTGGCTCCTACAAAAAGTGCTTTCTGGGCATCATCTTTCATGTAGGCTGCTGTTAGTGTGGCATCCTGAACCTTGATACCCGATTCGTTTACTTTGCCATCTGCCAGTTCCAGCAATTCGCCTTTCAACATATCTTTTTCTTCCACTTCTTCTTCCTGGATGTATTTGCCATAACGTCCGGTGTATGATTTCAGTTGGTTTTCGATCATTTCGTCGCTTACGGCGATCGTGTAATAATCTACTTTATCTTTTTTTGTCAGTTCAACTTCAAACTCGGGAGCAATACCTAAATCGAATACAAATTCGAAGTCTTCATCTGTATCGAAGTTAACCTCTTTTTGTTCCGTTTCGTTTGGCAGTGGTTCGCCCAACAGGTTTACATTGTTGTCACGGATGTAATTGTACAGGTTTTCCGAAACCAGTTTATTGATTTCTTCTGCCAATATCGCTTTCCCGTGCATTTTTTTTACTAAACCCACCGGTACCATGCCGGGACGAAAACCGGGAATATTCGCTTTCTTGCGGTACTCACGCAATGTTTTATCTACTTTTTCCGTGTAATCCGCTTTTTCAATGAGTAAAGTAACTACTGCATTGTTCTGATCGAGGTCTTTTCTGACAATATTCATATATTTAATAATAGAGTAATTTTCTGATCTTTATCTTTTTGTAATGGGGTGCAAAGGTACTAAAAAAAAGATATATGTCGATCTTTTTCCTCTAAAAAAGTTTAAATGGCTCAAAATTGACTGACAGATAGTTACAGGATGTCGGCCTGAAACTCAGCCTGGATAGGGAAATCCCGCAATTATTTTAGAGTTGACGTCTATGTGTAGTCGGTGGCACCGGCGTTTATGAAAGCCGGAAGCCGGATATGGCGACTGGATTTGGTTCCCGGCTAGGGTTGTTTGTAAACAGATAGTTTCTTACGAATGAAGAGTTCAACGATTATTTCTATTGAAGCAAATAAGATCCGGATTACCGGTCGGGGTGTTTCCTTACGAAGGTTTCCTTCGTTGAAAGAAGGCTTTTGACGGATTATACCGTCGGCTTTTCAGCAACTTTCGTAGTAAGGGATGTCGGCAGTATCTTGACCTGATTCCTTTATGGGCGTGATAAGGCTCGATCTGAACGTGTCAGATTCGATGAAGCCTTTTTTTTCGGCCGCAATCAAATATTTCTTCAGATGGAATATCTTCAGAGTAGGGTAGTCGTTGATAGTTTATAGCCGGTGGCTTTTGGAAATACGACTGAATTATTTGGTCCGGAAATGGGTCTACGATAAAATATTGCTGTTTCTGTATCGGATAAACTATGCTTGGCAACAAGGGAAATGTCGGATACAAGCATAATTTTCTAAGATGACTCAAGTATATTTGTTGTTGATTGACAAACAACTGTTGTATATATTTAATTGGTTATCAATTAAGAAAATAAATTGGATATACCTCGCGGTCGCATGCTGTATTCCCTATTTGGTTTAGGTTTTAATAGAGATGTAATTGTCCGGCAAATAATCATAAATCTTAGCGGAGTATGAATTATTTAAACCTTTACGACTCTCGTTTTGTTTATAGCATGATATTTGTAGATACGGTCTTGTATGAGTACGAATCTTATCAGCAACTACTGTTGACGGCAGTTATTCTCTTTTGAAGTTCTAGGGATGATACTGTCAGAAGGTATAGGATAGTTTCATTTAACAGTCAATATCTTTATTCTTGATTTATAAAAATGTAAATCAAAATCAACCGATCCGGATCATTCTAAAAAACTCAAGATATGAAACGATTAAAAAAAACCGTATTATTTTTCTCCAGCCTGCTTTTTGTCTCGCTTTTCAGTGCCTGCGACTTGTATACCTATGTCACACCATCTACAGAAGTTAGCTATGATAATCCTGCCTGGGCGCCACCCTATGTGCAGGGAGTCCGCTATTACTATTTACCCGATATTGAAGCTTATTATGACCTCTCTGCTCATGAATTTGTTTATCTTGATAATGGTCAATGGTCTTATTCACCCGGGATTCCGACAATATACGGAAGTTTTGACCTGAATGATTGTTTTACCGTTGCACTGGATTATAATACCTATCAACCATGGATGCATCATCATTACTATGTTTCGCATTACCCGAGATATTATTATCGCGATTATTACGATCATAGTAATATCCCTTATGTAAGAGGATTTAATGAAAACAGCAAGAGTGCCGTCTATTGGCGCGAAAACGAAAGAACCCGTGCGCGAAGTTGGGATAATCAGAATCTAAAATCCAATCATCAGTTTATCTACTCAAGACCCGATCGTCAGCAGCAAAACAGTTCACTTTATAACAATGATACCCGTGTGCCAACCGGAAATAATGATGTCCGCCGACAACAGGATAACGGTTATAATTCAACTCAGCGTCCCGCTAGGAATGATAATAAGGGAACTGCTCCTGCAAGTCAGGAAACTGACAATACAAATCGTCAACAGGGGAATGGTAAAACAGGTATAGTAGCTCCTCCGCGCACGTCGGGATTTGAGACCGGATCACGCCAGCAACAAGCTATAACGCCGGTTAATGCTCCTCAGAGAACAAATTATTATGGAAGAACCATCGGACAACCGGTGAAGGTAGAAAAACAAATGAGGCAACGTACTCAGACAACTAACCGAACTGCCAACACAGCAAACAGTAATAATTCACGAAATCAAAACGATAGTAACAGAAGATAAAATCTATGGTATTTCAGGGTTCTTCGATCATGCGATCTGTAATAATCTGGTACAACATGAAGAAACCTCAATTGCAACTGCTAATTGAGGCTTCTTCATGTTGATTGGGTATGTCTTATTTTCTGTTATAAGTGATTCCCTGCCAGTCATCGGTACGGAAAGGAGAAGCCGGCAGATCAGCTCCATTGAATAGATTACAAACGGGATTTGCAGCCCAGGCGAATCGTACTGCAATCGGGTTCTCTATATTTCTACACGAAACAAGTACGTCATTCCCGTCTATTGTGGCACTTGCCCAATAGAACTGATGATCTGGACCCGCTATTTCAAAACCTTTCAATATCTCATCCTTGTTGATCTTAAGTCCCCCATCGGTATGCTGAAATTTAATTCGTATTGAATTACCTTCTATCTTGTATGAATCATATACAGGGCCTGAGAAAGGTATTTTTTCGCCATAGGCATTTGCCCGGGCAATCAAAGACAAACGACGTCCTACTTCTTGTTTGTCCTTTGGATGAATGCTTTTTACCTCCCCTCTGTCAATAATTACAGCCATTCCCGTATTCTCAAGATGCAACGTTTGCAGCTGGGCTTCCCGTAATTCAGCCCAGGATGCTTCGGCTGGTTGTGGTAACACAGTGGTATAGTTCGCCAACTGTACAAAATAAAACGGGAAATTGTAATTCCACTGCTTACGCCAGTCTTTGATCATTAACGGAAACAGTTCCCTGTATTGATACGCTTTGTCGGCATTGCCTTCACCCTGATACCAGATTGCCCCCCTGATAGTAAATGGGACGATCGGGTTAATCATGGCATTATATAGAATTGTCGGTTTATTCGGGTCATCCCAGGCTTTGGGAGCTGCGGGTATTTCCGTGATGTTCATGCCTGTTTTATACTTCCAACTGCCGGCTAATGATATGAATTTATCCGAAGATAGACTTAGTTTTAGTAGCTCCGGATTGCCATAGATACCACCTCCGCCACCTAAATCCAGAACTTTTACGGTTATGGTCGCTTTTCCTGCTTTGACCAGGGACACTGGTATTGTGTACGTTCGTGATAAATTCCAGGCTTCGGTATATCCGACTTCGACACCGTTGAAATAAGTAATATCATTATCATCGATAACATCCAGATCAAGCGTGAGCTTAGAGTTCTGCCAGTCAGCCGGAATATCGATGGTCTTTCTAAACCACACGATACCATCAAAGTCTGGAAGTCCCTGGTTTTCCCAGTAATCGGGAAGATTCATTGATTTCCAGTCTGACTCCGCTAAGTCTGTACCGGCCCAAACCGCTTTGCCGCCGGATAAGCCTCTGTCTTTTGTTTCGGTTTGTTGCTGCCATGCAGCCAGGTCTTTCATGTATTTCTCTTTTGCTTCGTCCTGATTCAAATATGTTTTTTCTATCTCCGGCACTTTCGACGTAAAATCAGGCATCGTCTTTAGCGTACTGCCACTGGTCCATGCTTCTGCAATTGTCCCGCCCCAGGATGTATTAATCAGTCCGATGGGGATATTCTTGCTGTCATAAAGATTCTTTCCAAAGAAAATAGGCAACGGCTGAAAATTCGGCTATTGTTTGCGGAGAGCAAGGTACCCAACCTCCCATGGCTACTTTTAAATCATTCAATGGCCTGTTACTCGTGGTTTTTACAACCTGCAGCAATCTTATATTCGGGTAATTCGCCGCAGCAATTTCTTTCTCATAATTCATAATTTTACCCCACCCGGCCAAAGGCATTTCCATGTTTGATTACCCGAGACATATCCATACTTCACCAATCATAACGTTTTCGAGTTTAAGCCTGTTGCCATCGGTTATCTCAATGGTGAAAGGACCTCCGTAGGCAGGTGTCGATACGGTTGTTCTCCAGTATCCTTTCAAATCGGCTTTTGTCTCAATGGTTTTCTTATCCCATGAAGTGGTTATTTTTACGGTTTTATTGGGTGAGGCTTCTCCCCAAAACGGTACTTCCGATTGTTGTTGCAACACCATGTTGCTGGTAAATAAGGCTGGCAATCTTAATTTTGCATCTACTTTCACCCAGGAGGAAAGGCATAAAAGGACTCCTAAAATCAGGTAATTCGGTTTCATGATCTGTTGATTGATGAGTTTATAAATTGAGGATGCAAGACATTGTATTTTTTTTAAAGGTCGATAAGAATAATAGATTTTAATAATTAAAAAGCAATTGGTATATTTGCATCGTTTCATCTCAGATGAAATATTTAATCCTGTAATAATCCGCAAAATGAGAAAACAATTTATTTTCTTGCTGTTTTTTTGTATATCTTCTTACGTTTCCTCGCAAGATATTGCCAATTCTATCAAAAACTACGAATTATCTAAATCCGACATCATTTCACGCGGGCGTAATTTGTTATTGGATAGTTACGTGGCCGGTGACCTGGATAAAGTGAATGAGGCTTATTTATACCTCAACAACAAAATAGCCGATGATAATTATTCCGTCTTTAACTCCTTTGAGCAGATTTATCTGGGTGCCCTGACTAAAAACTACGCATTTTCCTTACACGAAATCATGCGTCTTGACTCAGTCTCCAAATTGAATCCGTCAAGCAGAAGAAGATCTTCTGTTATACCCAACAACGACCAGTTGAGTAAAAAGCTTGCTGAGAATTCATTTATTTATTTGCAAAAGGTATACCTGAATATCGGAAAATCATCGCTATCCGATGAAGATAAAAGTATGTTGACCTTGATATTAAATGATATTTTCAGAGATACGAATCAAAACGAGAGTCTGAAGATAAAAGATGTGGTTCAGCATGAAATTAATAATCAATGTGATTCGTTTCTTGCTGCTTATCCCGGTTCAACATATGAACATTATATCCGGAATTATATCCGCTACGTAGTGAAACGTTCTGATTGGGGTATTGGAATGGATTTATCAATCGGATATGTAAATGCCGGAATGAAAAGCGATTATATTCAGGATGGATTCGCCTTTGGTATCGGTTGGGACTTTCACCATAAAAAGCTGGGATTGTTTACCCGTATTAATATAATCGGTACAAAAACTAAAAAGGATTTCTACTTTACGCCAGCGGCTATATTATCTGCCGGATCATCAGTTACCTATATTATGCCCGAGCTTAGCTTAGGATATGAAGCGTTGGATAACAAGAACTTTATGTTGATGCCTTTTGCGGGTTTCAGCGGTTTCTTTTGCGATCCGGTTCAAAATGATCAGGATAGTCAACAGGAATTAAAGAATAAGGAATTATCCTCCTTTTGTTATCAGGTAGGGCTCAATTGCGATATTAAATTGAAAGCATTAAAAAGAAACCCGTATTTTTCCAATGAATGCAGCTATAATGCTGTCAGGTTACGGATAACCTATCTTATGCCCACAAGTGCCAGACCGGAACTGAAAGGTAATCAACTCATGGTTACCGTAGGTTGGGGATTGGTTGGATATGGCAAAAAAAGATCATTGTAGAAATATAAATTCAACTTCTCCAAAGTTCGAGACTTTGGAAAAGTTATATTCTCTGGCGATTTATATCCAGGTAGCTTTTCAGTGCTTTCACATATTCTTCAAACGCATCGACTCCTTTTTTTGTGATGTTGTATACCGTACGGGTCCGTTTCTCGGCAAAGCCCTTTTGTACTTCAATATAACCCACCTCGCTGAGTTTTTCTGTCTGAACGCTGATATTTCCCGCTGTGGCTCCCGTCTTCTCCCGGATAAATACAAAATCGGCTTCTTCTACGGACAGTAGTATCGACATGATTCCCAACCGGAGCTCGGAGTGAAGCAGAGGATTGATCCTCTTCTCCAAACTTTTCCAAAGTTTTGGACTTTGGAAAAGTTATAGTCTCTAGCGATTTATATCCAGGTAGCTTTTCAGTGCCTCCACATATTCTTCAAACGCATCGACTCCTTTTTTTGTGATGTTGCATACCGTACGGGTCCGTTTCCCGACAAAGCCCTTTTGTACTTCAATATAACCCGCCTCGCTGAGTTTTTCTATCTGAACGCTGATATTTCCCGCTGTTGCTCCCGTCTTCTCCCGGATAAATACAAAATCGGCTTCTTCTACGGACAGTAGTATCGACATGATTCCCAACCGGAGCTCGGAGTGAAGCAGAGGATTGATCCTCTTCTCCAAACTTTTCCAAAGTTTTGGACTTTGGAAAAGTTATAGTCTCTAGCGATTTATATCCAGGTAGCTTTTCAGTGCCTCCACATATTCTTCAAACGCATCGACTCCTTTTTTTGTGATGTTGCATACCGTACGGGTCCGTTTCCCGGCAAAGCCCTTTTGTACTTCAATATAACCCGCCTCGCTGAGTTTTTCTATCTGAACGCTGATATTTCCCGCTGTGGCTCCCGTCTTCTCGCGGATAAATACAAAATCGGCTTCTTCTACGGACAGTAGTATCGACATGATTCCCAACCGGAGCTCGGAGTGAAGCAGAGGATTGAGTTCCTTAAACATGTCTTCTCCTGCTTTGATAATTAAGTATATGTCCCGGAATAACCATCATGATAAGGTAAATAACTCCAAATACGATGATCTGCTCATTGCCATTTATAACAAACGGCACAACACTACAGGCCATTCCGATGAACCCGGTTATAATGACCGGCTTAAATTTAATAACCAGCCCTGTCAAAGCTGTTCCCATTCCCATTAGCAATATCATAAAGGATAGTATGGGTAACCGGACACAAAATGCACTTAGCGAAATCAGAAATGCTGCAATACCGATTACCGTCCAGATATTTCCGATGATCCGGTCAACATAGTTACACGCATGCTTGGCTCCATCCTTTTTGGTGATATACATCCCGATGGATCCGATCACCGGAATAAGAAACCACAACCAGTGATAATGATAATCCCCGGTTTTATGAATAAAATAGTAGACCAACAGGGATATGAAGAAAGTTGTATATCCCCAAACCAAAAAAGGCATTCCATTCCCATCTTCCAACTTATGACGGGAATTCCTGATCATTTGAGAAATCAGTTCTAAACTTTCTTTCTCGTTTAAATTCTTCTCTTCCATTTTGAATTTGTTTTAATGTGATAACTGTGATTGTTTATAGGTAGTAATTCGATGCAAATATAAAACGGTTTATAATATAAACCAAACAATAATATAAAGCTAATGGTTATTTAACTTTAATTATATTGTTCGCTCGCCACCTGATCCTTCACTGTTTATCAACAAAAACGGACTCCCAATTTCTTGAAAGTCCGTTTGAATATAGGTTGAAGAGTTTTTTTATGCCAGAATTTTCTTGAATAAATTCTTCATGTTCACCAAATCACCGATTATACGATGAAGTTCTTCCACTTTCACACGTTCCTGTAACATGGTGTCGCGGTAACGTATCGTGACCGTATTATCTTCCATGGTCTGATGATCCACGGTGATACAAAACGGTGTTCCGATAGCATCCTGACGGCGGTAACGCTTGCCGATGGAGTCTTTTTCATCATAGGCACACTTGAAGTCAAATTTCAACTCATTCATGATTTCACGTGCTTTCTCCGGTAGTCCATCTTTTTTAATCAACGGTAAAATAGCTGCCTTTACGGGTGCCAGTACCGGAGGTAATGTCAGTACGATACGGCTGTCTCCGCCTTCCAGCTTTTCTTCTTTGTACGAAGCCGCCATAATCGATAAGAAGGTACGGTCAACCCCGATCGATGTCTCGATAACATAAGGAGTGTACGATTGATTGATTTCGGGATCAAAGTATTTGATATTTTTACCCGAGAACTTTTCATGACTGCTTAAGTCGAAGTCGGTACGGGAGTGGATACCTTCCACTTCCTTGAATCCGAAAGGCATTTCGAATTCTATATCCGTTGCGGCATTGGCATAATGAGCCAGCTTGTCATGATCGTGGAAGCGGTATTTTTCGTCACCCAGTCCAAGCGCTTTGTGCCATTTAAGGCGGAACTCTTTCCAGTGTGCGAACCATTTCATTTCTTCTCCCGGACGAACGAAGAACTGCATCTCCATCTGTTCGAATTCACGCATACGGAAAATGAACTGCCGTGCAACAATCTCGTTACGGAATGCTTTACCGATCTGGCAAATCCCAAATGGTATTTTCATGCGTCCTGTCTTTTGAACATTCAGGAAGTTTACAAAGATACCCTGTGCCGTTTCCGGGCGTAGATAGATCTTCATGGAACCTTCGGATGTCGAACCCATCTCGGTGGAGAACATCAGGTTGAACTGACGTACGTCGGTCCAGTTTTTAGTGCCGCTCACGGGGCATACGATTTCGTAATCCTCTATGATGGCTTTCAGCTCTACCAGGTCATTATCATTCAATGCCTTTACAAAGCGTCCGTGAATCTCGTCCCGTTTAGCCTGGTGTTCCAGGACGCGGTCATTGGTCTTGCGGTACATGTCGGCATCAAAGCTTTCGCCAAATCGTTTAGCGGCTTTCTCCACCTCTTTGTTTATCTTATCGTCGTACTTAGCCAGCAGGTCTTCTATCAGCACATCGGCACGATAACGTTTCTTACTGTCTTTGTTGTCAATTAACGGATCATTGAATGCGTCCACGTGACCGGAAGCCTTCCAGGTTGTCGGGTGCATAAATATGGCGGCATCCAGTCCCACCACGTTTTCATTCAATAATACCATACTGTCCCACCAGTATTTCTTGATATTGTTCTTGAGTTCCACCCCGTTCTGACCATAGTCATACACGGCACTCAGTCCATCATAAATCTCGCTTGAAGGGAATACAAAACCGTATTCCTTACAATGCGCAATCAGTTTCTTAAAAACATCTTCTTGTGAAGCCATAATATATTTACAATTTATTTATTTCCAATTTTCAAACCCATTTCTAATCCCTCTCTATTTCCTCACTCATTCCTCGCCTCTCGCTCCTCATCTCTAATTACTTACTTCTTACCCCTTACTCCTTGCTTCTTACTCCTTGCTTCTTACTCCTTCCTCATTCCTCCCTTTTACGGCTTAATATTCAATCCCGCTCCGTCCAGTCCTCCTCCTTCAATTTGTTTCTTTTCCACCCCGATCTCGGTCTCTTCCTTGCTCTTGAATTTCCCGAAATGATAGGATAACTTAAACCAGAAAGTCAGTTTATCATTCAGGTTGCTGAAGTTCGTTTTCAGGTTAGGGGTGTTAAATGAGATCTGCTGCTTGATGTCCTCCGATGCTTCTACCGTAACTTCCAGCTTCTTGTTGAAGAATTTCCTGTTCAGGTTTGCCGTCCAGTATTGTATCGGGTGGTCCACGTGATAGATCTGAAAAGTACCCTTCGTTACATACAGGTACTGTATATTTAGTTTCACGTCAAGAGGCAATACGATTTGCGAGCTGAGCGCGAATATCCAAAACGGGCTTGCTCCTCCTGCCGGATACACGTAATCCTTAATAAGCTGCCGGTTATACGCGGCATAAAAGTAGATATAACTTAGTTTGTCAATATCCATGGGTTGCTTCAGAAAAGCTTTCCCCTGGGTTATCAATCCGAAGGGTACCGGAAAACCCGCATAGACATTATAATTCCGTATGTTCCCGTAATTGCTGTACGTTTGAGTGGAAACCAATGTGTTCGGCTCTGTATTCAACGTCATTAAGCTGACATTCTTGGTATACGAGTAATTGCCTCCCAGCGTCACATAATCAAATGCCGACAGGGTTAATGAGTAATTATCGTAAAAGTTCGGCTGCAAATACTGGTTCCCCACCTGGGAAGTATACTGGTCGAAATAACCGCTGTTATTCGGGTCTAACTGGCTATAGGGTGGCATGGCTACCTTGCGCGAATACCGTCCCGTCATTTTCAGGATGGACGTGAATTGATACATCAGGTTGAAGGTCGGGTAGATATTCGCCATCTCACCCCGCAAGGTCGTATCTTTTGGTAGGACTTTACTGTTGAATTTCAGGTCTTCAGCCCGGACTCCCACCGTAGCGTGCAGCTTCCCAAATGTCTTTTTAAGTTCCGCATACAAAGCCATATTGGTCTCGTTGTAACTGAAGTTCAGCGGAGTGGTATAGACGGGGTTATCGAAGAGGGTCGAAGACGTACTTTTTAAATTATACTCTCCCTGATCGCTGGCATTCACCCGGTTAAATTTTCCTCCGGTGTTTATCTGAAATCCCTTGAAGGGTAATTCGAAATCATATTTTAGGTAGAAGTTCGTCAGGTTCAGGTCGATATGATTCAGGCTGTAAGTATACGAATTGTCTTGGTCCTGAGTCGATTTGCCCAGGGTATTTTTGCTAAACCTCGAATAATAACCCGTCACCTGCAATGTTTTCCCCAGTGTATCCAACCGGGTCTTGTATTTCGCCACCAGCTCGTTGTTATTGTTCTTATTCTGGTTGTTGTAAAGATTGGTATAGTCAATCCCCGTCGAAGCAGGCTGCGTGTTGACGATACTCCGGGTGGTCGTGCCGTTATTGGCCAGGTTCAGGTTGTAATTCAATATCAGGTTCGAGTTGTTGTTTAGCTTGAAGTTTACCATCGGCCTGAAATAAAAGTTCTTGTTTAACTCCCACGACGTCCCGTCCTGGTTAAACACGACATTGGGAGTGTACGACGTGAAGGTTCGGTTTGCCGTATTATAATCGGTTTGCTCGTGATAATTATATCCCGTCTGCAACTGCCAGTTGATGGTATTCCGGTGTCCGTTGAGCATAAGCGAAGGCGAAAACTTATTGTTATGGCTCGTTCCGTAATGCAGGTTGGCGACTCCGCTGAAGCTTTTAAAACTGTTCGTCCGTGTGATAATGTTGATCACTCCGCCGTTCGTATTGGCTTCAAACGAGGCACCCGGGTTCTCGATCAGTTCAATCTTCTCGATCGCATTCGCCGGCAAACTTTCGATATAATTCTTCAGGTCCTGTCCCGATAAATTGGATGGAACCCCATCGATGTATATGGCCACATCCTTTCCATTCATGTTCAGATTGCCGGTCGGACTGACTATCACGCCGGGCAGCTTGCGGATGGCGTCCGACATCGAACCTGTCGACAGGGCCGGATTATCCTTTACCAGGTAGGTCGTCTTGTCGGCCTCTATCTTGATGTATTCTTTCTTATTTCCGACCACCGTCACTCCGTCCAGGTTGATCGCTTTCTTTTGTTTGACCAGTATGATCTTTCCCGGGCTGAGCTCTTTTACTCCTTCTTTTACACGAAAGGGAACGATCTGCTCATCACAATTCAACGAAGTGATGCTCATTTTATACTGCCCCGTATCGGCCGGCAGGATAAATTCGTTTTCACATCGGGTGGACGTAAAAGTCCTGATGCTTCGGTACTGATTGTGCTCTAATCGCTGAAAATCAATCAGTCTGGTAGTTGTATCTTTGTCACACGTTTTACCCGTTATCTCTATCGTTGCCTTAATAACTAACGTCTGTGAACCCGCAAAAAAACAATGAAGTAAAAACACTAAAAACAGTATTTTCGTTTTCATAAGTAAATCAATTTTAAGTCCGGACCGGTCTTTACGCTATCATTAACTTTCAAGCCATAAAAATAGGAACGCAAAGTTACGGATTTTTTCTTATTTTTTCTTATTTTTGTCGTTGGAATATGAAAAATAGGCTTCTCTTTAAACCGGTTTACAGCGATCGTTACGGAATAAAATAAACCTGCTGGACCACAATGCTCAAACCGGTCCGGACCAAACCGAAACCGGTTTAATCGAATCCCGGGTTCCGGCTCCCTTTCCCGCACGGATGGAGGCGGAGAGGGTCTGCTGCGAATGGGCGGTAGTCTTGCGGCAAAAGGGGAGAGGCCTGAGGAGGTAAAGAAGTATAAAACCGGATATTGCTTCTTTTTCCTTACCGGAATCAGGACATTTACAAATAACCCGGAGCAGATGGTCGCGCGGTGTCTTTTTGTGCGCTTTGTGTCATGTGCAGGATTAAGCGGCAACGGTTTAATCATATTCCTCAATAGAAATCAAACAGAATAGCGGAAAGAAAAACAATATACTATGGCAATAGATGACGAAATAATTGATTCGGATAACGAAGAAAACGAATTGACCGAAGATGATGGAGAAGACCTGGTCGATGCCGGCTTGGATACGCATTCAACCTATAAGGTGCCGAAGATCGGTAATGATGCCGTCAAGCACCATTTGTCCGGCATGTACCAAAACTGGTTTCTCGACTATGCCTCCTATGTGATACTCGAACGTGCCGTCCCCGATATATACGATGGACTGAAGCCCGTGCAACGCCGTATCCTTCATTCGATGAAGCGACTCGACGATGGGCGCTATAACAAGGTGGCCAATATAGTCGGACATACCATGCAGTTCCACCCCCACGGCGATGCCTCTATTGGCGACGCTCTCGTGCAATTGGGTCAAAAAGATCTGTTGATCGACTGTCAGGGTAACTGGGGTAATATTCTTACCGGCGATAGTGCGGCTGCGCCCAGGTATATTGAAGCCCGTCTTTCTAAATTCGCCCTCGAAACGGTGTTTAACCCCAAGACCACCGAGTGGAAATCATCCTACGATGGTCGTAACAAGGAGCCGGTTGCCTTGCCCGTCAAGTTCCCCCTGCTCTTGGCACAGGGCATTGAAGGTATTGCCGTCGGCTTGAATTCGAAGATCCTGCCTCATAACTTCAACGAACTGCTCGATGCCTGTATAGCCCATTTGAAGGGCGAACCGTTTATCCTTTACCCGGACTTTCAGACCGGTGGCTCTATCGATGTCAGCCGTTACAATGATGGCGAACGGGGTGGCGCTGTGAAAATCCGTGCTAAAATAGGTAAGTTCGATACGAAGACGCTCGCTATTACGGAGATCCCGTATGGTACCAACACTTCCAAACTGATTGAGTCCATTATCCGGGCCAGTGATAAAGGCAAAATCAAAATTCGTAAAGTGGACGATAATACCTCGGCGAATGTCGAAATTCTCGTGCATCTCCTGCCGGGCTCCTCGTCCGACAAAACCATTGATGCCCTCTATGCCTTTACCGATTGCGAACTGAGCATCTCGCCCAACTGTTGCGTCATCCACGACAACAAACCGCGCTTTTGCGGGGTCAGCGAGATGTTACGCATCAGTTGCGATCACACCATGGCGCTGCTGAAACTCGAGTTGCAAATTCAGAAAGGTGAACTCGAAGAGCAACTGTTCTTTACGTCCCTCGAAAAGATATTTATCGAAAACCGTATTTACAAGGATCAGGGTTTTGAAGACAGTACTTCACAGGATCAGGTGATTGCGCATATCGACAGCCGCCTGGAACCTTTTAAACCGGACTTTATCCGTGAGATTGTCCGCGAAGATTTCCTGAAGCTGCTCGAAATAAAGATGATGCGAATCACCAAGTTCGATACCGACAAGGCCAACGATACCTTGCTGGCTATTCAGAAGAAAATCGATGAAATCAATCATCATCTGGCCAATCTTGTCGATTATACCATCTCGTGGTACGAAGGGTTGAAAGCCAAATATGGAAAAGATCATCCCCGCCTCACCGAAATACGCAATTTCGAAACCATTGTCGCCGCCAAGGTAGTGGAGGCCAATGAGAAATTATATGTCAATCGCGAAGAAGGCTTTATCGGTACCGCCCTGAAAAAGGATGAGTTCGTCAGCAATTGTTCCGATATCGACGATATCATTATCTTCTTTAAGGATGGGCGTTATAAGATTGTGAAGGTGGCTGATAAAATCTTTATCGGGAAAAACATCCTTCATCTCGATGTCTTTAAAAAGAATGACAAGCGCACGGTGTATAATGCCGTCTATCGGGATGGTAAGACCGGCCCTTATTATATCAAACGTTTTGCTGTAAACGGTATTACCCGCGACAAGGAATACGACATTACCCAGGGTACGGCCGGGTCGAAGGTGGTTTATTTCACCGTTAACCCGAATGCTGAAGCCGAAGTGATTCGCGTGACCCTGAAGCCGAAACTCCGCCTGAATAAGCTGGTGTTCGAAAAAGACTTTTCCGACATTGCCATCAAGGGACGCCAGTCGATGGGAAATATCCTGACCAAAAATGATATTCACAAGATAGCACTGAAACAAAAGGGTGGCTCTACGCTGGGCGGACGCGAAGTATGGTTCGACCGCGACGTGCTGCGCCTCAACTACGATAACCGCGGCGAATACCTCGGCGAATACCAGAGCGATGAACTGATCCTGATCGTCTCGGGCAAGGGCGAATACTATACCAGCAATTTCGATCTGGCTAACCATTATGATAAAGACATTATGATTATCGAGAAATTCGATCCCCATAAAGTCTGGTCGGTGGTACTGTACGATGCGGAACAGAAATTCCATTACCTGAAGCGTTTCCAGTTGGAGTCTTCCGCCAAGCCGTTGAGTCTGTTGGGCGAAGCTGTCGGTTCACGCCTGCTCCTTATGTCCGACGTCAATTATCCGCGTTTCGAAGTGGTATTCGGCGGTAACGATGCCTTCCGGGAAGCACTGGTCGTCGATGCCGACGAATTTATCGGTGTAAAGAGTTACAAGGCAAGAGGGAAACGCCTTACAACCTTCGAAGTCGAGACAATCAATGAGCTCGATCCGCTTCGCTTTAAACCGGCTGCTCCCGATCTTCCTAAAAACGACGGACCCGACGACGATGATGATCCGAACAACGGTAATGACGGCTCAGCACCGGATCAGGACGATCCCGCAGCTCCCGTGGGCACGAATCATCCCGCACCCTCCGGCCCGACGGTGACCCCCGGTGCTCCGAACCCTGCCGGAACGGATGCTGCCCCTGCCGTTTCCAAAAAAGGCAACCCCGTCACCCTCACTCCAGAATATACCGATTCGGAAGGCGAAATCATTGATAATACCAAAATCATAGATGACATTACGGGCCAGTTGAATCTGTTTGAGTAATTCGCCCCGTCTCTCTATACCCAAAGTCCGGAAAATCCTCTGATCTTCCGGACTTTTCGTTTCTACCACCGACTAATTTCACTCTTTCCACTTCCGGTGATTCAACCGTCTTTCTCCGCTTTTCGCTCTTAGTATAAATAGGGTTCAGTTAGGGTTCAGATAGGGTTCAGATAGGGTTCAGTTAGGGTTCGGATAGGTAAACCTAACTGAACCCTATCCCAATCCTTAGTAAAGCCCTTCCGAATCCTCTTTATACCTAACGCGAAGACAGAACAATCTCCATCGGTTCATAGTCCGCAACAGGGAGAATCCACATCAAAAAGAAGGAGATATTAAATTAATTTTAAGAAATAAACGCATTTTTGTATTAAATAATAAAATTATTCATACATTTGCAGGTCGCTGAATGACAAGGGATATAGGTTTGAATTTAGGGCACTGAAAATCTGCTAAAACGAACATTAAGGCAGAAAACGAACAATCTGCTGGATAGTGCAGGGAACGCTGCGCTAATCTTACGCTGTTCAGGAGCAATCAACATAAAATAAAATAATAATGACACTAAAAGAAGCTGTATTATTAAGTTTGAATGACATTAGTGAAATAACTAATTATCTTGCTGTATTCAACAAAATCATTGAGAAAAACTACTATGATTTTGGACAAGCAAGAACGCCAGGTGCGACAATTTCAGCTGTTTTAGGGGATTTTATTCGTAATGGCGATACAAGAGTAAAAAGAATAAAACAAGATAATGGAACTTATTGGTACTATTTGACCAAAAATGAGGAAAATTTAAACGTTGAAATACTATCTGGGACAACAAGTATAAGTCCGAATGAGATTACTAAGTCAAAAGTTTCAAAATCAGAAAAACAAAAGACTTACGACGAAAGAGATTTGCATAAACTGTTATGCAGCTACTTAAAAAATACAAGTATTTATTCGAAGACAATTTTCCATGAACAATCAAACGGAAAAGACAACAATCAAATTTGGACACACCCTGACATGGTTGGAATCAAGTTTCTAAACTTGCAAACTAAAGTAAGCCAGAACTTTTTAAAGTCGATAAATAGAATTGACACTTTCAAACTGAATTCATACGAACTAAAAAAAGAAATTAATAACGACAGTGAACTAAAAAAGGCTTATTTTCAGGCAGTTTCGAACTCAAGTTGGGCAAACTTTGGCTATTTAGTTGCTTTTGAGTTTAGCGACAGTTTAATTGAAGAAATGGAAAGGCTAAATCAATCATTTGGGATTGGTGTAATCGAACTGAATGCGAACCCTTATCAAAGTAAAGTCATTTTCCCTGCTAAATATCGTGAATTAGACTTCAAAACTATCGACAAACTTTGTAAAATCAATAAAGACTTCGAGAGGTTTATAGAACAAACGGAAAAACTTATGACAGCAGAAGAACGCTATTATAAATCGACAGAAAAAGAACTTGACGAGTTTTGTGACAACTATTTTGCAAACGACACAGAAGTTGAACAATATTGCAAAGAGAAACACATACCTACTGAAAAAGATTAAATGTTAAACAGCTAAACAATGCCCCTTATTCCCGCGCGATTGTATCGCGTGGGAGATTATGCCGGAGGTAAGATCTATTGGATAATGCTATGATAATTTAGTAATGCTATTCAATGCAATCATTTGACAACGAGGAATAATGGTAAAAAAACTAAATATAAATTTCAATATATGGAAACCACAAAAGTAATAATCGAAAATTTGCCAAATTCTCCATGGTATAAAGAATGGATTCCAATAATAATTGCTATTATAGCATTGATTACTTCACTTATATCACTTTATTGGACAAGACAGCAATACATAAAAAGCACTCGTCCTTTTGTTTGGGCATTCAATTATTCAGTTATTGATGCAGACCATAAAACAGTACTTCCAATTCCCTTTAGAATATGCTGTAGGGTGAAAAATGCACCAGCTAAAATTGCTCAAATGGACGTGAAAATTATTTTAAATATGAATGTATTAGCTACATATACAAAAAAGGACTTTGTTCAATTTCCAGATGAAGCTTCCGAATGGTCATTTTCTTTTGGTCAAGATGAATATAAAAGAATTATGAACCGCCCAATTATTGAACAATCAAATTTAAAAAGAATAATTTCTATAATTTACTCTTCTATGGATGTTGAAAAAAAATACACTTATAAGTACTGGTCAAAATATAATGTCGTATTTTTTGCCAAAGTTATTCAATACAAACGATAGGCGTTCTTTGAGATTCTGAAAACAGAGATAAGCATCAAGTGGTATCCAATTATACTTGATTCTTC